>RBWB01582925.1_pt1 | contig 13343 bp, 13 predicted proteins | sample 2014201 | NCBI WGS metagenome assembly RBWB01 (sample SAMN10133834, study PRJNA383868) | Human oral metagenome, whole genome shotgun sequencing project. | isolation source: supragingival plaque isolated from 88 juvenile twins | host: Homo sapiens | place: Australia
CACATCAGTCTTTGGTAGCAACAAGAATGACTACAGAACAGATGCTTCCCATCATAGATAAAATGGATAAAGTGGGTTATAGAGCTGTGGAATGTTGGGGAGGTGCTACATTTGACGCATCGCTTAGATTCTTACATGAAGATCCATGGGAAAGACTAAGGAAGTTTAAAGACGGTTTTAAGAATACAAAGCTTCAAATGCTTTTTAGAGGACAGAATATATTAGGTTATAATCATTATGCAGATGATGTTGTAGAATATTTTGTTCAAAAATCAGTGGCAAACGGTATTGATATTATTCGTATTTTTGATGCATTAAATGATATCAGAAACTTAAAGACAGCTGTAAATGCGGCAAATAAAGAAAAAAATGCCGAAGTTCAAATAGCACTTTGCTATACCTTGGGCGATGCTTATACACTTGATTACTGGAAAGATATAGCAAAAAGAATTGAGGACATGGGTGCGGACTCACTTTGTGTAAAGGATATGGCAGGACTTTTGACACCGTATGCTGCTGAGGAACTTATAGGAAGTCTTAAGGCATCTACAAAGTTACCTATAGAGCTCCATACACATTATACAGCCGGTGTGGCATCTATGACACTTTTAAAGGCTGTAGAGTCGGGCTGTGATATTATTGATACAGCTATTTCACCTCTTGCACTCGGAACTTCACAACCTGCAACGGAAGTAATGGTTGAGACATTTAGAGGAACACCTTATGATACAGGTCTTGATATCAATTTATTATCTGAGATAGCTGATTATTTCCAGCCTATCAGAGAAGGTTTCTTAAAGAGCGGACTCTTAAATCCGAAGGTTCTCGGTGTAAATATAAATACTTTAAAATATCAGGTTCCGGGAGGTATGCTTTCAAATCTTATCAATCAGCTTAAAGAAGCCGGAAAAGAAGATAAGTACAGAGAGGTTTTGGAGGAGATTCCAAGAGTAAGAAAAGACTTCGGAGAGCCGCCTCTTGTTACACCTTCATCACAGATAGTTGGTACACAGGCTGTTATGAATGTTCTTTCAGGTGAGAGATATAAGCTGGTTCCAAAGGAATCAAAGAAGATAATGCTTGGAGAATTCGGACAGACCATCAAGCCTTTCAATAAGGAAGTACAAAAGAAGATAATAGGTGATGAAAAGCCTATTACCTGTAGACCGGCAGACCTTATTCCGCCACAGCTTCCTGAGTTTGAAAAGCAGGTTGCAAAATGGAAGGAACAGGATGAGGATGTGCTTACCTATGCACTTTTCCCAAAGGTTGCAGAGGAGTTCTTTGAGTACAGAGCTGCACAAAAGACCAAGGTTGATATGACTAAGGCGGATAAAAATGCAGGAGCTTATCCTGTATAAATAAAGTATGTATTCAAAAAATCCCTTACTTAATGTAGGGGATTTTTATGTAAGAGAAAATGAGAGAAATAAAGAGAAAAGTTTTAAATCAGTTTAGCAGTGCCAGAATTATTTTGTTTGGATTTATAATTATGATTTTTGTAGGGGCAAGTATTCTCAGTTTGCCTATTTCATCAAGAAGCAGGGAATTTACACCATTTATAGATGCCCTATTTACCGCCACCAGTGCAAGCTGTGTTACCGGACTTATAGTGTATGATACAGCTACACACTGGTCAGTATTTGGGAAAATTATAATAATAGCTATGATACAATGTGGCGGACTCGGAGTGGTTACCATGATAACTGTATTCACTCAAGTAGCAGGTAAAAAAATCGGTCTCAGAGACAGAGCAACATTACAAAGTGCCCTGTCGGCACCACAAATAGGAGGTATTGTAAAACTTACAAGTTTTATATTTAAGGGAACTGTCATTATAGAAATGATCGGTGCAATTCTTATGTTTCCAAGTTTTATGAAAGATTTTGGTGTAACAAAGGGAATCTACTATTCAATATTTCATTCCATATCTGCATTTTGTAATGCAGGATTTGATCTAATGGGAGATGTGAGTAAATTTTCATCTTTGACAAAATACCAATCGGATATAATGATAAATATGAGTATAATGTTGTTGATACTTATAGGCGGTTTGGGATTTCTAATATGGAAGGATATACTAAATTACAAGTTTGGTATAAAAAGATATTCCACTCAAACAAAGATAATATTGGCTATGAGTGTAGTTTTAGTGATATTTCCGTCTGTTTTATTTTTCTTTACAGAGTTTAGCGGCTTGGATATTAAAACAAGAATACTTTCAAGTTTATTTCAGGCGGTCACACCAAGAACGGCGGGATTTAATACAACTGATTACACGAAGTTTAGTGACAATGGTATAGCAATTACTATTATATTGATGTTGATAGGTGGTGGCTCAGGTTCAACTGCCGGCGGTATCAAGATGAGTACAATATTTATCTTAGTTGCTACAATGTGTTCCGTTTTAAAACAGGATAAAGAAGTGGCGGTATTTAAGAAAAGAATTGAGCCGGATATAATAAAAAATGCCGTTGCGGTTTTTGTCATGGATGTTGTCTTATTTGTAGCCGGATCAATGATTATAAGCGGGATAGAAGGATTTTCATTAAAAGAAACAATGTTTGAGTGTGCATCCGCAGTCGCAACAGTCGGATTGACTATGGGTATCACTCCACATCTTGGAATTATTTCAAAGGTATTGTTGATTTGCATGATGTATATCGGAAGAGTAGGCGGTATAACGCTTATTTTTGCAGCAGTTACTCCAAAGAATAACGGAAATGCAAGATATCCAAAGGATCAGGTAGCAGTCGGATAAATTTGATATGAGGTGAATTATGAAGAGTTTTTTGGTAATAGGAGTAGGACGTTTTGGGCGTCATTTATGTAAAAAATTATTTGAACTGGGATATGATGTAATGGCTGTTGACAGAAATGAAGACTGTATAGAGCAGGTATTACCATATACTTTAAATTCAATGATTGGTGACAGCACAAAGAGTGAATTTATAAAATCAATCGGAGTTAGCAATTTCGACACTTGCTTTGTGACAATAGGTGATGATTTTCAAACTTCACTTGAAACAACTTCACTGCTTAGTGAGTGTGGAGCAAAATATGTGGTATCCAGAGCATCCAGAGATACACAAGCAAAGTTTTTACTTAGAAACGGCGCAAATGATGTGGTTTATCCTGAAAGGCAGCTGGCTGAATGGACTGCAATAAGGTTCAGTTCAAATAATATTTCAAATTATATAGAGTTACCCGGTGAAAATTCTATATTTGAATGCAAGGTGCCTAAAAACTGGGAAGAGAAAACCGTATTGGAGCTTGATATAAGGAAAAAATATAAAGTTAATATTATGGCAATAAAAAAAGGTGATAATTGGTATATGACTATTACTCCACAGATAAAGTTTGAAAAGGATCAGGATATACTGGTTTATGGGGCAAATAAATATCTGGAAAAGTTTCTGAATTTTGATGCCAGCAATTTTACAACAGGAGAGGAAGATGATGAAGACTAATAATATGTCTATAAGAACTGTAAGACCGGAGGATGCCAAAAATCTTCTTGATATATATGCATATTATGTGGAGGAAACTGCAATATCATTTGAAACGGAGGTTCCAAGTGTGGAAGAGTTTAAAATCAGAATAGAAGAAATATTAAAAAGCTATCCATATATTGTTGCCTGTGATAATGATGAGCTTCTCGGATATGCATATCTTCATCCTTTTGTGGGAAGAAAGGCATATGAGTTAAGTGCAGAGACTACTATATATTTAAATCCGGTTAAAAAGAAAATGGGAATAGGCAAAAAATTGTATTCAGTTTTGGAGGATATAGCGAAGGCACAGAATATAATAAATCTGTATTCATGTATAGGATATGTGGATGTTGAGGATGAGTATTTAAATAATAACAGTGTGGAGTTTCATGAACATATGGGTTATAGAATGGTTGGAAAGTTTGAAAACTGCGGACATAAATTCGGCAGATGGTATCATATGGTATGGATGGAGAAGATAATAGGGGAACATAAAGAAATCCCTAAGTTTATAAGTTTTGAAGATATAGACAAAGACAGATTTTATATTGGAGATTAGAGGTGGTGCAGTTTTATTGCCGTTTGGACTTTATATTTTTATTAAAAGTTCAAATGGCAATTTTTTTAATTCTATTATGTAAAACATTAATTCTCATTGACAAAAATATGTGAATATGATTAAATAAATTTAGAAATAATATTCCGAAAAATAAAATATTTTATGAAATAATATTTTATTTTATGAACTGACAGGAGTTTTTATGAGAGAAGAAGATTATCAGGTTTCATTTGAAATAATTGCTACAGCAGGAGACAGCAAGGGCTATTCAATGGATGCAATCTGTGATGCCAAAAAGGGAGATTTTGAATCTGCACAGGAGAAATTAAAAGAGGCAAATAAAGGACTTTTAAAAGCGCATGAACTTCAAACCGATATGATTTCACAGGAAGCAGGTGGAGATTCGGTTCCTGTAAATATAATCCTTGTTCATTCACAGGATCATTTGACAATGGCTAATGTGGCACTTGAGTTGGCTGAGGAGATGATTTCACTTTATAAAACAATTGATGATTTAAAGACTGAGATAGAGGAAATAAAAAAGAAAATATAAATATTCGGATATGGGGATTTTCCATAAATTTTGGAGGTACACCTTGGATATAGTATTGCGAATCAAGGAGGAATATTCAAAGCTGACAAAGTCGGAGCAAAGAGTGGCGGACTATTTTATAACCAATTATAAAGAGGCTATAAATGAAAGTACACAATCCATTGCTCTTATAACAAATACTTCTCCGGCTACGGTTATCAGATTTGTAAAAACAATGAAGTTTGAGGGGATTCAACAGCTGAAACTGGCATTGGCGGCGGATATAGATTCGGACAGGAAGTATATTTGTGATGAAATCATTCATCAAAAAGACGGGCTTGAAGAAATTATTGAAAAAAATAAAAGAAATATTGTAAACAGTATTGAAAAGTTGTATGCACTGATGGATATGGATTTGATGAAACAAGCAATAGATGCCATAGACAGTGCGAGGAAGATATATTTATTCGGCGTAGGTGCCAGCGGTATAGTTTGTTATGATATCAATTACAAGCTTTCAAGAATCGGAAAGGATGTTGTATTTAACAATGATATACATCTACAGCTTGTAAACTTGAACTTTATAAAAAAAGAGGACACCTGCGTATGTATAAGCTATAGCGGTAATACAAGAGAAACGGTACTTGTTGCCGAGATTGCAAAAAAAGCCGGTGCAAAGACTGTAGGTATTTGCTGTTACGGTAAAAATGAACTTTCAAATATCTGTGATATAACACTTCGTGTACCTCAGGATGAGAGGGAACTCAGACTTGGAGCTATTTCAAGCCGTAATACCACACTTACACTTCTTGATATGATTTATCTGGCTATAACACATAGACATTATCCGGATGTATTGCAGGATATTGAATCCACAAGAGATTTGATTAAGAAACTTAGAGATTGATTTTATAAAAGGAAGTAATAAAATGAGAATGCTTTGGGGAGGTGCAAGTGCCTCAAGCCAATATGAAGGCGGATTTGAACTTTTTAATAAGGGAATGGATACACAGGACTGCAGAAGATATATAAAGAGAACCGACAATGCCACTACATCCACAAGACTTTTAACAAAATCCGATATAGAAAGAGCAAAGCATCCTATTTCGGGAGATTTTTTCCCGGGAAGAAAGGGGAGTGAAGGGCTCTTACATATAGATGAGGATATAGAGTATTTAGCTGAACTGGGAATAGATGTTTACAGAATCTCTATTGCATGGTCGAGAATATTTCCTACAGGAGAAGAAGATACTCCGAATGAGGATGCATTGAATATGTATGAAGACATTATAAAAAAGCTTAGGTCAAAGGGTATAAAGATATATCTTAGTCTTACACATTATGCGCTTCCTCTGGCATTAGTCGAAAAATACGGTGGATGGAAGAACAGAAAGCTGGTGGATTTATATGTAAAATATGCAAAGGTAATATTTGACAGATTGGGAAAATATCTTGACTTTGTAGTACCGTTTAATGAAATAAACACGGGTTTTTTCAGTCCTTTTAACGGACTTGGACTACTTAGAGATGAGAATATAAAGGGCAGCGGATATGATTTAAATGATATATTTGCCGGACTTCATAATCAGTTTATAGCATCCGCAAAGGTGATAGAACTTGGGAAAAAGATGTTAAAAGCAAGTTTTGGATGTATGGCTGCCTGCTTTTGCTATTATGGCTATTCCTGTAATCCTATGGATCAGCTAAAGGCATTGCAGTATGAGCAGGTAAATCAATGGTTTTTTACAGATGTACTTGCAGGCGGTGAGTATCCTTACTATATGAGAAAGTATTTCAGAGATAATAATATAAATGTGGAATTTTTGCCGGGGGATGAAAAACTTTTAAAAGATAATACGGCGGATTTTGTAGGATTTTCATATTATCAGTCAAATGTATGTGCATCCACAGAGATGGAAAAGACTGCCGGAAACTTGGTTGTAAGTACAAAGAATCCTTATTTAAAGGCGAATGAATGGGGATGGCAGATAGATCCGGTAGGTATAAGAATCTCTATGAATAAGATTTATGACAGATATAAAAAACCTGTAATGATTACGGAGAACAGCTTCGGATATAATGATGTGCTGCTTGAAGGAAATATTATAAATGATGATTACAGGATTCAGTATTTAAAAGACCATTTTGAGCAGATAAAACTTGCAATAGATGACGGAGTCGAATGTCTGGCATATCTTTTATGGGGCATTGTGGATATAGTGTCAGCCGGTTCATTGGAGATGACAAAAAGATATGGTGTGGTATATGTAGATGCCGACAATCTTGGAAACGGCACATATAAAAGATATAAAAAGAAAAGTTTTAAATTCTACAAGGAATTTATAGCAAAGGAGAGGGAAAGTGTTAAGTCTTGAAAGTTTGGATACGGAAAAAAGAAATATTAACACGATGAATCTGGATGAACTTTCCACTGTAGAAATTATTGCGAAAATAAATCAAGAGGATAAAAAGATTGCGGACTGTGTGGAACCTGCTATAGCCGAGATTGGAAAGGCAACAGATTTTGCGGTCGGCAGTATAAAATCCGGAGGCAGGCTTATATATATGGGCGCAGGAACATCAGGAAGACTTGGGATACTTGATGCGAGCGAATGTCCTCCGACATACGGCGTACCTTTTGATATGGTTATCGGAATTATAGCAGGAGGAGATAAAGCTATCAGAAAGGCTGTTGAGGGTGCGGAAGATTCCAAGGAACTTGCGGTAAAAGATTTAAAAAAGATAGGCTTTAATGAAAAAGATACCTTAGTAGGACTTGCAGCAAGCGGAAGGACGCCCTATGTGATAGGCGGACTTGAATATGCAAGAAGTATAGGCGCAAAAACGGCAGCAATCAGCTGTGTTCAGGGAGCAAAAATATCCGATATGGCAGATGCAAAGATAGAGGTAATAGTAGGTGCCGAAGCGGTAACCGGTTCTACCAGAATGAAGGCGGGGACAGCACAAAAGATGGTGCTAAATATGATTTCCACTACCGCAATGGTGAAAATAGGTAAAGTTTATCAAAATCTTATGGTTGATGTAGCTACAACAAATGAAAAGCTGAAAGTCAGGGCATTAAATATTGTAAGCGAGGCTACAGGTATAGAGAAAGAAAGTTCAAAAAAACTTTTAGAGGATTCGGGATATGATGTCAAAGTGGCAATAGTTATGGGGTTGGCATCCGTAGACGCCTCTAAAGCAAGAAAGACACTTGAGAAAAATGATTTAAATGTCAGTGCCACAATAAAGAATTTGCTGATGCTTAATAAATAAAGTGCATATTTTGAACTTTACAATACAGGGTATAGTTATTTTTAAAATTGAAATAATATTTAGAAAGAAGGTAATGTATGAAGGTATTATTTGTTTGTTCAGGCGGAATGTCATCAACCATTGCTGTTAATGCCTTAAAAAAGGAGGCTGAGAAGCATGGCGAAAGTATTGAGGTTCTTGCAATAGGAACTCAGGCTGTTGATGATGAGGTAAAAAACGGTTGGAACTGTGTTATGGTAGCGCCACAGATTCGCCATAGATTTGAAAATATCAAGGCTGCGGCAGATGCACAAAATATTCCATGTGCATTGATTGAACCTATGGCTTATTCACCTCTAGGTGGACCGAAGCTTTACACACAGATGAAAGGATTAACAGGAGGTAAGTAAAATGTTTGACAAGATGGCTACTTTTTTAGACAAGAATCTAAGTACACCTATGGCTAAACTTAGCGAACAAAGACATTTAAGGGCTGTAAGAGACGGTATTATTGCGACTTTGCCTATAGTAATAGTGAGTTCTTTGTTCCTTGTAATCGCATTCCTGCCGAATCAAATGCCTGCAAGCTGGGGAATTGCACAGTTTATAAAAGCAAATGTAGGTAGAATACTACTTCCATATCGTATGGCAATGTATATTATGACATTGTATGCAGTATTTGGAATAGGGTTCTCACTTGCAAAAAGTTATGATTTGGACGGACTCTCCGGAGCTATTCTTTCAGAATTGGCATTTCTTTTGACAGTAGTACCTGTATCGCTCCCGGAGGCAAGTGAGGAGATTAAAAATCTTGCTGCAAGCAATCAGGCTTTGGCTGACTATCTTAAGGCTATACCGAGCGGATGGCATCTGGGAATGTCATATATAGGTTCTGACGGAATGTTTGTAGGTATTCTTACAGCCTTTTTTGCGGTAGAGATCTATAGATTTACACAGAAATCAGGTTTTAAAATCAGAATGCCTGAGCAGGTTCCTGCATCAGTTGCAAGAAGCTTTGAAGCACTTACACCTACAGTTATTATTCTACTTATAGTTTCGACTATATGTATGTGGCTTGGAATAAATGTTCACGGCATTGTAGGTGCGGTTATAAGACCGATAGTACATGTTGCGGATACACTTCCGTCAGTATTATTCCTTACATTCCTTGATTCATTCTTCTGGTGCTTCGGTATACATGGAAGCAGTGTTGTAGGAAGTGTAACAAGACCTATATGGCTTGTGCTTCTTGAGCAAAATTCAAATGCACTTGCTGCGGGAGTTCCTATTCCTAATATAGCACCGGAGGCTTTCTATCAATGGTTTATATTTATCGGAGGTTCGGGAACAACTATCGGACTTGCAATTTTACTTTTATTTAAGTCAAAATCACAGTATGGAAAGACACTCGGAAAGGTGGCTTTTGTGCCGGCACTCTTTAATATAAATGAGCCTATGATTTTTGGTTGTCCGATAATACTCAATCCTGTACTCTTGATACCATTTGTACTTACACCTACTATTTGTGCTATAATCGGATGGATTGCAACAGAACTGGGGCTTGTAAACAGAGTGGTGGCATCGGCGCCATGGACATTGCCCGGACCTATAGGTGCTTTCCTTGCTACAAATGGAGATATAAGAGCATTTATATTAAATGTATTACTTATAATACTCTCAGTGATTATATATCTTCCATTCTTTAATAAGTATGATGCTGATTTAAAGAAGCAGGAGGACAGTGACATAGCTGCTTAAATATTTTATGGATAAATAAAAAGGAGAGATATGCGTAGACTTGGAATATCGATTTATCCTGAAAAAGACAGTGTCGAAAATATTATTGAATATATTAAAAAAGCCGGAGATTCCGGCTTTTCTCGTATATTCTCATGTCTTTTATCAGTGAATAAATCAAGGGAAGAGATAGTAAATGATTTTAGAGAGATAAATCTTTATGCAAAGAATCTTGGCTTTGAAATAATTGTGGATGTATCACCTTCAGTTTTTGATAAGCTTAAGATTTCATATAAAGATCTTAGCTTCTTTAAGGAAATAGGAGCGGACGGCTTAAGACTTGATATAGGATTTAGCGGACTTGAAGAGTCAATTATGACATTTAATGAATATGGACTTAAGATTGAAATAAATATGTCAAATGATGTTTCAACTATTGATACTATAATGGATTATGAACCTAACAGATATAATCTCTATGGCTGCCATAATTTTTATCCTCATAATTACAGTGGACTGGGGATTGATTTCTTTAAGCGCTGTACTAAAAGATTTAAAAAGTACGGTCTTAATACAGCGGCATTTATTACAACAAGAAGTGAAGGCTCATTTGGACCATGGCCTACGGATTTCGGACTCCCAAGTCTTGAAATTCATAGAAATATAAGTATTGATAAGCAACTAAAGCATATGATAGCTCTGGATGATATTGATGATATCATTATTTCAAACTGTTATCCTACAGATGATGAGCTTAAAAAGATAAAAAGTATTCCTCTTGACAGAGTGTGCTTTGATGTGGAGCTGTTACCTGAACTTCCCATACTCGAAAGAACTATAGTTTTAAAAGAAATGCATTTTAACAGAGGAGATAAATCGGATAACTTTATAAGATCAACAGCTTCAAGGGTAAAATATAAGGGTGAAAAATTTGAAGTGATAAATCCTGCACCTATAAAAAGAGGTGATATTATAATTGAAAGCTCACTCTACGGTCATTATGCAGGAGAACTGCAGATTGCTTTAAGCGATATGGAAAATTCAGGAATGAGTTCGGTTGTCGGACATATTGATAAAGATGAGTTGTTTTTACTTGATTATATCAGACCGTGGCAAAAGTTTGCTATGAAAGAGAAGCATAGATGAAAAACACTTATTATATCGGAATAGACGGGGGAGGAACAAAGACAAATTTTATACTGTTTGACAATGATAAAAACAGTATTACATCTGTTTTAATGCCTACAATTCATCCTGCACAGACAAGTTTTAAGGAAGCGGTATCTATTCTTACTGCGGCAAAAGAAAAGTTGCTTATCAATATAAAAGACTGTAATTATAATCTTAAGGTTGGGGCAGGTCTGGGCGGATATGGTATAAATACGGATTATAGAAAAAAGCTTGAAGATGAGTTTTCTATGGTTTTTGATGATTTTAAGCTGTATTCAGATGCATATATTGCAATGGTCGGGGCACTTGGAGGGGATGACGGTATACTTATAATTGCCGGTACCGGAAGTATAGGCTTTGCAAAGATAGGGAATAATACCTATAGATGCGGTGGCTTCGGATATAGATATGGTGATGAGGGCAGTGCATACAGCATAGGCAGGGATATTATATCAACTGCATTAAAAGAAGCTGACGGAAGGAATAAAAAAAGTAAGATATCAGATTTGGTGCCGGAATATTTTAATATGAATAGTGTTAATGATATAGCAACGGGTGATTTCACAAGAGAACATATAGCAGGTCTTGCTGCAGAAGCATCAAAATATATTTATAGCAGTGAAAGTATAAAAAATATATTTGAAAGAGCTGCAAGAGAAATAACTCTACATATCAGAGCTTTGAGTACAAAATTTGAAAAAAATAAAAGGATAAAGTTAAGTTATATAGGTGGAGTATTCAAGTCTGATTATATAATGGAACTTATAAAGGAAATGAATCCGGATATCGATATTGTTGCACCGTTATTTCCACCGGAAAAGGGAAGTATACTACAAGTATAATGCAAAGCAGTTATAAATTTGCTAGAATGAGTGTATAGAAAAAAATTATTATGTTGAGGTGACAAATGGGAAAAAGAAAATTAGCCTCCATACAGTTTGTACATAATATCACGCCTATAGAAGGTGCTGAAAAGATAGAATGTGTACATGTATTGGGATGGCAATGTGTTGCAAATAAAGGTCAATTCAGTATAGGTGATAAATGTGTATATATGGAAGTGGACTCGTTCCTTCCGGTATGTGAACGCTTTGAATTCCTTAGAGCAAGCAGTTTTAAAGAAAATGAAATAATGGGAGCGGGATTCAGGTTAAAAACTATGAAATTCAGAGGACAGATATCACAGGGATTGGTACAACCGTTAGAGATACTTCCTACAGGTGAATATGAAATAGGTGATGATGTAACGGAACTCCTTGGAATAAGAAAATGGGAGATAGAGGAGAGAGTAAGCAATGACGGTACGGTTATTGCAGAGTTTCCAAGTGAAATCTCAAAAACTGATGAGCTTAGAGTACAGTCATATCCTGAGCTGATAGAAGAGTTTAAGACAGTAAAGGGGTACTACATCAGTACTAAAATGGACGGCTGCAGTGTAACCATGTATAAGAGCGGTGATCATTTCGGTGTATGTGGTAGAAACTACGAATATGCGGATGATGATAAATGTGCTATGTGGAAATATGCACATAAGCATAGAATAGAGGAAAAACTTAAAGAAAATAATCTTGAAAACATAGCAATTCAAGGAGAGTTTTGTGGTCCCGGTATTCAAAAAAACAGGTTAAAGCTGGCAGAACCGGAGTGGTATGTATTTACCGTAACAGATATGGTCAACAATGTAAGACTCTCTCTAGGTAAAATGGAAGAATTGTGTAAGCTTCTTGATTTAAATATGGTACCTGTAGAGGAAGTGGAGGAAGAGTTTAAATATAAAAGTGTTGATGAACTTTTGGAAAGAGCAAAGGGTAAGTACAATTCAGGTAAGAACAAGGAGGGTATAGTAATAAGACCTATAGAAGAGGTATATTCAAGTACTATATCAGGACCGCTTTCTATGAAGGTTATAAACAATGATTATCTGTTGAAAGAGTAGAAAATTTTTAAAGCATTAAAATGGCTATAGCTTCGGATATACTGTATCGAAGTTGTAGCTATTTTTACAGTTATTTTTGAGAGTATTTTTGTTCTTTTTTTCTTGGATTTTGCTTGACTTTGAAGATAATTGAATGTATAATCAGAACACTGCTTTTGCAAAGGACTTAATTCAAATGTCAGAATAACTTAAAAATAATTTAAAAAGTTATTGACAAGACAAAGAATAAATGATATCATATCAAAGTTGCTTGAAAAGAGCAGAAAAAGCTTTAAATAATCTGAAAAAACTCTAAAAAAGTTGTTGACAAGATAAAATGAGCTTGATATAATAGCTAAGCTGTTTCAAACAGCAAAGCAAACGAACCTTGATAATTTAAGATTAAACAGTACACACAACCCTGAAAATAACTTAATTATTTTAAAAAATAATTGATGAGATTTCAGATGCATTTTTCACTTGATGAAAACGAGCGAAAGCTTGTTTCATATCTTAGTGAAAAAGTAGTTCTTCGTACGAGTGAAACGAGTACGATAGAACAACCTTAAAACAGTAGATCTGTGAAAACAGATGCAAGCTAGCGACAGGCTAGATTAAACTTTTATATGAGAGTTTGATCCTGGCTCAGGATGAACGCTGGCGGCGTGCTTAACACATGCA
>RBWB01582943.1_pt1 | contig 13285 bp, 8 predicted proteins | sample 2014201 | NCBI WGS metagenome assembly RBWB01 (sample SAMN10133834, study PRJNA383868) | Human oral metagenome, whole genome shotgun sequencing project. | isolation source: supragingival plaque isolated from 88 juvenile twins | host: Homo sapiens | place: Australia
ACTTGACCATTTTGATTGAAAATCATTTTTAGTGTGAAGTATTGTTTGGGAATAAAATTCTTAATTTCCAACTCACGTGTCACAATGATGTCCAAAATTGGGTTTCGCACACGTCCAGAACTAATTGTAAAACCAGCTTTACTACTAATTAAGGTAGTTGCATTTAGACCAATCAACCAGTCCATTTTAGCTCGAAGAAGAGCAGCGTCAGAAAGTTGTTGAAACGTTCCAGTATTACTTCTGATTTTGTCAGAATATTTATACAGATTTCTCAAACCATTCTCAAACCCTGTATCACTTGTATCTGTTGACCAAAAACGATATTTGGGAGTTGCTTGAATGTTAGCATTCATTGTACTCATAAATGCATCAAAAATCAGATTTCCTTCACGTTCTGGGTCTGTTGCACAAATGATAAAATTGTACTTGCCTGTTTCAAGAGTTTGTTTGACAGCAAGATAGCGTTTATCAACTGGACCTTTCAATTCTTTGGTTTTAATATCTATATCTTTTGCAGGAATGTATTTCCACTGAGGGGGAATCATTGGTAAATTATCTACACTGAAATTTCCCCATTCAGGATTGTAGTATCCTGGTGGTGCTAATTCTACTACGTGACCGTGAAATTTTTCAAAGTCAAGAGTGAAAGGAAGTTGTCCTTTTATTTTATTGTAAATACTTTCAAGTTTTCTCATCACTGAATCTTTTTCAGCAATTAACAATCCGTGTCCATTAGGTAAAGAACTCACGAGTGTACCTCCGAAATTAATCTTATCTTATTTCTTATTATATCATAAAATTCAAAATAAATCTACAAATAAAAAAAGAAGAGGTACGAGACCTCAACTTTTATTATTTTTTACGTTTTGCTTTCAGGTAAGCAAGACCAGTTACACCAAGACCAAAGGCACCAAATCCAATCAGTGGAGCACCAAATTGACCAGCACTAGCACCAGTTTGAACTGCATTCTTCTTCTCAGTTGCTTTGGTTGCTGGTTTGAAGTAGTGTTTTACATTACCTTTGTCATCTTTGACAGTTTTAACAAATTCATAACCATCAAATTTACCAGCTTCAAAAGTCTTATCTCCAACAACTGGAGTCTTCAACTCTTTCTCAGTTGTAACTTCCTTACCATCTTTTTGAGATTTAACTTCAGTTACCCATTCTGTTTTGTATTGATTCTTCACTTCTGGTTTTGTTTCAGATTTCTTGAAGACGTGAACAGTTACACCATCCTTTTCAGGTTCAGTACGAACAAAGTCATACCCTGCAATTGTTCCAGCTTCTTCTGTCACTTGACCAGTTACAGGAGTTTTCAAATCCTTAGTCAAATCAGCTTCATCAACCCAACGAGTTGTTTTGTTAGCAACCTTCTCATAAATGTAAGTGGTTGTGTTACCATTTTGTTCAGTACGAACCAAGTTGTAACCATCAAATTTTTCTGGGTCTTTGATTTGGTCTCCAACAAAATCATCTTTTAGAAGTGTCTCTTTACCATCAACGAAAGTGATGTAACGAGTACGATACTCTTTCTTCTCTGTTGGTTTTGGAGCTGGTTTGTTAATCAGGTCTTGAACACCCTTTGCAGTCAAAGTAGAACCGTTTACACGAATTTCTGAACTATTAATGTCAGTTGCATTTACTTTCCCTTCTGGAGTTGTTAAAGAAGAGGTAACTGTTTCAGGACCAAACTTCTTACCATCTGCTGAAAGTTTAGCAGCCGCCTTATCCGTCAAACGGAAACTTACTGGAGTATTTTCAGAACTGATAACGTAGTAAGTTACACGTTTCAAAGTTCCTTCAGTCACTTCAAAAGTAACTTTGTTGTCAGTCAATTCTGCCACACGAACTTTAACTGGATTTACATCTGCAAGATATACACCGTTTTCATTCACAAATGATTCTTTAGTGAAAGCAGGAATAACACTCAGTTCTTTTCCTTCAACATCACCTTTCTCAAATCTCATCATTGAGTCTTTTGGAAGGTTGACAGTGATTTTAGAGCCAACACCATAATCTTGGTCAAGTGGACGAACACCAACACCCAAGAAGTATTTCACATTGCCATCTGCTTGATTAGTCAATTGTGTGTTGACTGAAAGGTCAACATTAGAATTTTTCACTTTTGAGTCTTGAGTTACTTTCAATTTAGATTGAACATCTTGAGAAGCAACTTCTTTGTCATTAACAAGGATACGACTCTTCACTGTAGCAGTTTCAGGAGTGGCTGCAAATACAACACCTGGAGCTTCAGCCTTGAATGTCAATTCTTTGTTTTTGAAAGTAGCCGCCTTATCATTAAAGGTCAATTCATACTCATAAGATGTACCACCTGGTTGAATATGTTCAGCTTTCTTTTGGTCAAGAGTTGTCTTTGTGTCAATTTGTTGATTGCGACGATTTGTAGCTTTCTTCAAGGTCAGTTTACCAATAACAGTATCTTGAACTTTGACATCAACAGAAGTCACATCTGAACCTGTTCCAGCGCTGAGAAGATTTGGCAAGTTTTCAACTTTGATGTTGATTTTTGAACCAGCTTTCACATTGTCAGGAATAGTCAGTCCCATTGAGTAACTTTGAGCAAACTGGATACCAGTATTACCTTTTTCTACCGCTGGGTTAATTTTAGCAGTTGCCTTCACTGTAGCTGGTGCAGGAGTGGCAACAACAGGTTTGTCTTCTGCAAGAACAACTGGTGCCTGCAAAGCAGAACCCACAAGTGGAATAAGTGTGACAGCAAGTGCTGCTGCATTTTTTAAGTTAGAAGTTTTCAAATTCATCTTTCTCCTTTTTATTTAAAAATCTCTTTTCTTATTATAGTTCTATTTTTAAAAATAGAATAGTATTATTAAAAATTTATTCAAAACTTTCTAAATCAGAAGCATCTACACCAAATTCTTCTAAACGTTTTCTGATTTTTAGTAAAGTTCTCTCCTCAAACAGTTTTAGGTCTCCTTGAGGAATACCTGTTTCTTCAGACAAATCTTTCAAACTCATCCTATCTGATTTAACAGGCAAGATACGATTCTGAATTAACAATCGTTCCCGTTCATCCAATTCAGAAACAACTTTTCGTAATAAATCACCAATTTCAACACGACTTGCTTGTGTGTCTGGTCTACGATAATTTTCAGACTTGTTGTCTGTTGGATTGATAAAGATTGTCTCACCACTTTTTTCACCCTCAATGTGAGATTCAACAGATTGCAAATCCACTTCTGCACCAGCAAGAGTTCCCAGTCGTTCACCCAATTTCACTATATTTCCAACTTGAACATTTTCATCTAAAAGATAGAGATAGTGATAAGTGTACTCAGAATGAGTTCCAAGTTGTACGGTGGTGACATTATAAAGTGTCATTATTTCTTTGTTGATACGAATTAATCTGTGTCCCACGGATTTCTCAATTCGAACAATCTTCAAATCATTAGGTGCTAAAATATCTCTAGCTTTATAAGTAATAGTGGATTGTTTCTTTCGTTCTTTATTGAGAGCAATAATTTCATTCACAATCAAGTGGTAAGCAAATGTTGAGAATTGAAATCCTCGTGAGGGGTCAAATAAGTTGAGGGCAGTTACAAATCCTTTTTGAGCTGCACTCAATCTATCTTCTTCAGGAATAGGAAGATTATCAAATTTACGAACCAACTTGTAAACTAAGGGTTCATTCATATAGTAGAATACTGAACGGTGAATTTTTTCACGTCCAATCTTTTCAATCACTTCAATTTCTGTAACTTCCACCAGCTCATCAAGAGCATCATTCATTCCCTCAACAACTGAACGTTCTAAATTTTCAAGTGTTCGGAAGTTACGTTTAGCAACTTTTGTGTTTAATTTTGGTGTATATTCATCCAAGAATTCTTGGGCAATGTTATCTAAGATAACGAATTTATCTTTTTCACACGTGACGTGGATTTGAGCTTTCTTATTATTAGATTCCAATATGTTTTACTCCTTTATCTTCTCTTCTGTACCAGTTTCAGTATCAGAAGATTTTGTTTCTGTATTTGTAGTAGAAGATTTCGTCTCTGGAACAGATTCAGTTGATGATGATTCTGAAGTTGTTGAAGAAGATGATGAATCTTTTACCACCTCTCTAATAATTTCCTTCTCTCTAACTATTGGAGTTTTAGACTCCTCTGTATTTGTTTTGGTAGAACCTTTCTCTACAACTGATTCAGATGGTGACTTCTCCCCTGAAACTGATTTAGAAATTGATTTGTCTGGAACTGTTTCAGTTGAGTGAATCACTTTAACTGTTGAAGGAGTGGATTCTTTGACTGTAGTTGTTTTAGGCTTGGAAAGATTATTTGTAATTGTTATAGAAGCGACGATTACTGACAAAATTGAACCTACAAAGGCAACTCCTTTTTGTAGGTTTGAAAATTGTTTCTTTACCTTACCTTTGTTTATTGTTGGAAATTCTTTTGAGTCAGAATTCTTTTTATTTACTCTTGAGAGTTTTGGGTCAGACAATTTTACACCTCCTTTTGTTACTTATCTTATTGTAGTACATTTTTAAATAAAAAAAGAAAAAGGTTAAACCTTTTTCTAAAAATTTTAAATTACTACTTGTGAGTAGTAAGATTTTGTTGCCATATCAAAATGATACAGAACCAAGTTGACATTGTTGTCAATACAATACTTGACAACTGCCATTGACAGAACAGTCAAACCAGTAACGTACAAATGAATAATATCTTTACCATCCATTTTTGAATCCAACACAGATTTTACTGTGTTGTTGATTGATTCAACATCAGTTACATCTTCAACAGCATTGTTGAAGATAAATTCATTAACTGGCATTTCGTGGCGACCTGAGCAGGTGCCGATTGTGAGAATATTTGTCATAATTTTTCCTTCTTTCTGTCCTTTGGGACTTTTTATTTTTTACATTTTAATTATAAGGAATAAAAAAAGAAGTATTTAAACTTCTTTTTTTGAAATTTACTTTTAAGAAACAGATTCAGTGAGAATCGAACTCACGACCTTGGTTTTGGAGACCAATATTATGCCACTTAACTATGAACCTATATTGTAATGGGAGATAACTTCATCAACCTCCCATTAAGTCTATGAAAAATAAATAATCGGAACAAAAGTTCCTAAGACCTAAATTGGAATCGAACCAACCTAAAGAAGTTTTGCAGACTTCCGCCTTACCAATCAGCCATTAGGTCTTGTTATGGGAGAAGTAGGACTCGAACCTACGAACTAAAAAAGAACGGATTTACAGTCCGCTGCAATTGCCACTATGCGACTCTCCCAATTTAAAAAAATTAAACTCACCGTACAGGACTCGAACCTGTGACATTCTGGTTAACAGCCAGACGCTCTACCAACTGAGCTAACAGTGATTAATTATTGGAACATTACTTCTACCAAACTTAATATTGCAAGTATTCAGCCACTTACTGACAAAACAGTGCTCCAGTTGTACCGACTGGTTGTTTTTGCCTTTCTACTAAAGCAAGTTAAGTAAAACTTAACAAGGTAAGGGAATGGACAACACACCCACCCAATCCCCAACACACCATATTTAATATCATCTTTTACTGAGATAACTTTAAACTAGCCTTAAGGATTGGAACAGAAATATCTTATAGTTCAGTCACCTGAACATCACGGCTATCTCATTAGTTGACATAGTGCTTTGGTTCTGAAGTTGTCACCCTCATTTACTACACCGTCTGTACCAGTTTCAGATACAGAACTTATTGAGACGATACGTCTGTTGCTTTACTATTCATATTGTTCAGCATACTAACTCTGCTCAGGTTTGTGTTTCAAAACTGCCACTTTGGACTGATAATTTGAGAGGTATCCCTAACAAACAATCAAGAGACTAACTGAGTTAATATAGATGCCACCCTGTCAAGGTGGAGTTACATCTTTCAATAAATTCAGAGGACAGGACTTGAACCTGCGACCTTTGGAGAATGAGTCCAACGAGCTACCAAACTGCTCCACCTCTGTAAAATAAAAACGGTTATAATAAAAATTGAACTTACACCTTCTCATAGATATTGGGAAAGGTTATCCATTATTCATACAACCATTAAAAACAAACACTATTGTATATCAATTATCATCATTTCAAGAATACAAAGAGTGTAGTCTTAAGACCGTAACTTGAGAACTTATTTAAAATTATTCAAGATTATTTTTATAACACAAGTAGTGTTAAAGGACATACGGTTATCCCAATATTTTAGAATTTCACTTTATGAAAGTCTTTATCAATCCTAAAATGTATTACTTATACTAAATTCCGTAAAGTGACTTACCTCATTCTCTTGGATGAATACAAGTGTATCCAGAATATAAGTATAAACGGTCATAACGAGAATCGAACTCGTATCTTCTCATAGACAGTGAGACAGGCTAACCTTTACCCCATACAACCACTAAAAAAAATAAACACCCTTGGATACCAAGTGTTTAACAGTGACTTTCAACTCCTGTACGGTTTGACCCTTGGGAATCTATCCAGTTATGTTCCCATAACTAGTCACCGAGCCTAATTCATTTACGGTTACTAACCCGAACCAGAATCAACGGTTTGAGAATTAGCACTTCTCTACCTGGATTTCGTTAGTCAAAACTTGTACAGGGTTCTGATTGCAGAAATCATTAGATAAAAGCAGCTTCACTTGCGGTTCCACCACCACTACATTCCCCAAAAGGTGTAGTATTAAGACTCTTTCGTGCTAACTCTGAGACAGACTTTTGCTTTTTCTGTATAAAAATTTTGAAAATTTTTCCAATATAAAATATTCATCTTTTTCTTTTTGGAGTAAAATCGACACGCTGTCTCAGGTGTTTCGTAAACTTTTGGCTTACAAAATCCACCGCACCGACAGTTCAATCTTTATACCGCTAAGTACATTGAAAGTAATTCATTCCCATTGTGACACCACCCTGCCACCAGAAACTTCATTGCTACCAGCCATCCTCCGCTAAAAGTCAGACCAATAACTAAACTCCTCATCACACTTTTTACTTACTAACTATGAAAGGTGGTAGACCTCTCATCCTACACATCAGTTGACCTTCGGACTTACTGAGAAACTCAGATGAGTTAGTGTTCATTATGTGAGATAACCCCAGAGAGTTAGTCTGGAATTATTAAAGAAGAGCCTTGCATTGATTCACCCACAGGGGCGACACCTCTTTACCCAAAAGTGCCTTTCCCATTCTCACGAATGGTTATTCTGCAATGCCAGATATATTTATGGTCCCGACTGGAATTGAACCAGTGACCTTTCGGGCTTCAACCGAACGCTCTACCTAACTGAGCTACAAAACCAAAACTGAGTTCCTAAAGAAGGAATAGAAGGAAACTCAGAACTCAAGAAAAAGGATTCGAACCTCTGTCTTCTCCTTCAAAGGGAGGTGTCCTACCACTAGACGATTCTTGAATAAATCCCACCCCTAAAGAAGGAATAGAAGGGAAGTGGGAATAGGAATAGTGAGAGTCGAACTCACGATACAGGCGTGAAAAGCCTGTGTCTTAACCACTTGACGATATTCCCATAATTCTTTTGAACTTTTACATTATTTATTATACATCATTTTTGAAAAGTTGTCAACACTTTTTTGAAACTTTTTTTATTTTTTTTGAAAAGGTTCCTTTCAAAGTTTTACAAGACTTATTATACACCATTTTTCTGAAACAGTCAACAGTTTTTTTAAAATTTTTCTGAAATTATTTCAGTCAAGCCTCTCCCCTGAAACAGTTGCAGTTGAGCAGGAATCAAACTAAAAAGAAAAAAGGAAGAAATTAATCTTCCTTAAACATATTTGCAACTGGGTCAACTTGAATACGATAATTGTATTCATCCTCAGAAATTTGAGTAATTTTAATTATTGGTGAAGCTGGACGTTTCATTCCGTATTCATCTTCACGAACTTTAAATCCTGGGATATAAGTTGCCTCAATTAAAATGTGAGAACCATCTGGAACACGGTCAATTAGAAACATATCTGTCAACTTATCTTCAATTTCTCTGGTAATCAAACGTTCAATTGGACGACCACCCATATTCAAATCATCTTCACTAAGAAGATAAGGACTTGCAAGTAAGTAGCCAACATCCAATTGTGGAGGTTCATTTTCTTTGAAGACTTCGTGAATCTTGTCGGAAAACGTTAACTTAATTTTTCGACTACGATACAATCGTTCTGTCAACCCTCTCAACTTCAGATTTGCAATCTTTTCCAGCTCTTTCCGTTTTAACTTGTAGAAGATAACAACAGAATCTAAACGGTTGACAAATTCTGGTTTGAAACCCTTACCACCTCGTTCACGGTCTTGGTTTTTTAGTTGGGCATTAATGCTATCAATGATGTGTTGAGGGAGTTCACCAGTCTTTTTATCCTGTCCCATTAGAATAGTTTGTTGTCCAATATTAGAGGTTAAAATGATGATGGTGTTTCGGAAGTCCACTTCATTCCCACGTGAGTCTGCCAACTTTCCTGTATCTGCTACAGAAAGGAGCATATCAAAAATGTCTGGGTGCCCCTTTTCTGCCTCATCAAACAGTAAGATGGAATAAGGGTTCTTTTTGACGTACTCCGTCATTTCCCCACCTGTCTCCATCTTGTCAATACCTGGGTCAGCACCAATCAAACGAGCAACTGAGGTTTGTGATTTTAACTCACCACAATCAAATCGTTTCATTGCATCCTTATCACCAAACATCTCAAATGCAAGACTTCTTACCAATTCAGTATTGTGAGTTACTACAAAATTCTCACCAGCTAGGAACAAATGTTCTTCATCTTCAATTAAGATACAAGTTGCTTCTTCCCTCAAGTTTTGTTTTTTGATTTCTTTCAAGACCACAAAATCCAAATGTTTGTAAGGTGATTTTTTAGGGATTTTAACAAAGACTTCATCTCTCTTTTCTTTCTTACCAAAGAGAGAGAAAACTTGTTCTCTGGACTTGTAACAGATTTCCAATTTATCAGAAAGCACTAGTTTGTTAGAAATACCAAGAGAGAAAAGAATTTCACGAATATCACTCACCAAAGTTGGCTTCCCTTTTGCTTCAAAGTACAATTTCTTATCTTCAATATATCCGTGAATATCAAATGCTCCACGTAAAATATCTAATCGTTGAGATTGACTAGTCATTTTTAGAGCACTAGTAATTGTTTCTGTATATTTCCCAACTGCAAAATAAAGTGACTCTACACGTTCCATTTTATTATCAGTATATTCTATTGCTTCATTATTTGGAAGATAAAGAACCTTATCTGGATTTTCCTCCATTTCTGTAATTATTTCAGCAACAGTTTTCGTCTGTAACATTTTCAGAGATGGTTTTCTTCCTTTCTTAACTAGAGCATAACTGAATAGATGTTCTTTGTCTGCATCTAATGTGCGACCATCTGAGAGCACGACAGAATAAAATTGTCGTTCCCCTTGAGGGAACACTCCTGTAATTGTTACAGGGATACCTTTTCTGTTGAAAACCTTATCCCCAACTGACAAATTCTTCAATTCCACTAAACCACGGTCAGGTGTTGGAATCTTTTCAGAATTCCGTAGGGCTTTACCAACTCCAGAAGGACCAAGGAAAATGAAACAGCCAATTGGTTGTTCTGGCTTACTGATACCCATTCGAGAACGCTTGATAGCGTAAGCTACATCACGAATTGCGTGTTCTTGACCCATCACCTGTTTTCCTAAATTGTCTTCTAATTTTAACAACTTATCAATTTCACTTTCAGTTAATTCAGATACAGGAATACCTGTGATGGACTCAATTGTCTTCTGAATCATTTGTGGGTCAACTTCGTCTTTAATCATTAAATTGGGTTGCTTGTAGTAATTGGTTTTAATCGTTTCCAACAACTCTTCCAACTTTTGATGAGTTCCTTTCAATTTGGAAAGTTCACGAACATCTTCTTCTGTTTTTTGTTTGGTTTCAAGAATGTGGATTTTTTGTTCCAAGGCAACTAGGTCTTTTCTACTTTTACGAATTAATTCGAGCATTGCCTTTTGTTCTTCCCAAACACCCACCTCTTTTTCATATAGTGGTTTTTTGAGAGCAATTTCTTTCTCCAACTCTGAAATTGTTTCAGGATTGTCTTCCAACTCTAAATCAGTTTCAAGTGTTCCAATTTCGCTTTGGAGCATTTTTAACTCTTTTGGCATTGCATCAATTTCAAGTCGTCTGAGAGCACAAGCCTTATCCAGAACATCAATTGCCTTATCTGGATTTTTACGACTTGGTAAGTAACGTGTTGCAAGGTCCACTGCTTCAACAATTGCAGCGGAGGTGATAGTTACACCGTGATACACCTCAAGAGGGCGTTTACGTGACTTCAAAATACGAATGACTGGCTCTCGTTTCAATTCCTGAACAACAACTTTTTGGTAACGACGAACCAAAGCCTTGTCCTGTTCAATATACTTGTGATATTCCCAGTCTGTTGTTGAACCAATCATTCTGAGAACTCCACGAGCAAGAGCTGGTTTAATCAAGTCCCCACAATCTAATTCACTTTCCTTATCCAGAATAACGTGAGTTTCATCCACGAACAGAATAATATTTTGGGCTTCTTCAACTTCACGAATAATTTGTTCCATTCGATAATGATACCCACCATCCTCAGTATTCTTATTTGTTAAACTTGGAAGATTTAACTCCCAAAGTTCAAAACCTTTCAATTGTTGAGGGACTAGGTTGAAGGCAAGCATTTGTGCCACCCCTTCAATAATTGCAGTCTTCCCAACCCCACCTTCACCAACTAAGATTCCATTATTTTTATACTTTTGCACAATGATACTTAAAAGTTCACGTGTTTCATTTTCACGTCCTAAGATAACTGAGAAATCATTACTTTCTTTAAACTTCTGGGTTAAGTTGGTTGCAAATTTTTTCAGGGTAGGTAGTTTTTCCTTTACTTTAATTGTTTCAGTCAAGATTTTCCTCCTTTAACTGTTTCAGATTAATAGAATTGTTTTTGTTCTGCATAACGAATTACTTCAGTTGATGGGGCGGTATTCATTCCCCAAAAAACATCTTTAGGATTGAATACAATATTGTTACTGTACTTTGTTCCAGGAAGGGGAAGCATTTCTGGTTTCAATTCTTTTGGTGTTAAAAGGAACATTGTGTCACCAGTTACATCTGGACGACAAAGATAAAATTTGTCCGTTGTGTAATACAGTTGCATTAATTCCACCATACCAGCTAGGTACATTAAATAGGTTTCTCTGTCAGGTTTGAAGATTAGGAATTGCCAATCAGTTTGGTCTTTTCCAAGGTCAAACAACACACCAAACCATCGTTCATTATTAGCGTCTGTAAAACCAAATTGGAAAGGAAAGTGGATTTCAATTCCTGTTTTATTTTCGGTATGATTTACAGGTAAGTGACGTTTGACATAAATACGAAACTTGTGAGGACGTTTAACTGGTTCACCAAAAACCCCTTCAAAGAAATCATCCCAAGAATTAATCTCCTTATGATTACTTTCTCGCCACTCCTTGTTCAAAACATCACTTGAATTTGTTTTTCGTTTAAATAGTTCTGGGTTAATAGTCATTAAAATATCTCCAAAAATTAGTTTCTATATTTATTGTAAGTTAATTTACAGTAAATTGCAAGTAGTAAAAGAAAAAAGAGATATAAAATCTCTTTTTCTTTTTATTTTGCTAATTCATTTTAGAATGGTAGGTCATCATCTGACAATTCCATAGGATTGCCTTTTGACTCACCCTTTCCTGAACCTGTTTCAGCAGCGACACCACGCCCTTGAGGAGCAGCAATAAATGGTTGGTCAATTCGCAAGTCAATGTAAACTTGACCATTATCAGCAGGACGAGTTGAAATTGATACAGTTGCACTCAGACGTGAACCTTTCACCAACTTAGCTTTAATTGCCTCTGCTTCTTCCTTAGTGTTTGTGAACCAAGAGATACCAGCAGGAATTGTGTTGTAGTTCTCATCTTCTTTCAAGTCCAAGCCAAAGATTTTGTCTAGGTCTGTTTTTGCACCAGAAAGGTTGGTAAATGTTGAAACAACATAAGAACTAGAATCTTTTACTTGACGAACCTCTGAATCTTTTGCAACGAATGCCTGCATTTGTGCGTGAACTTCAGTTTTGTCTTTCTTCGTCTTGTATGCTTCTCCAAAATTGGTTAGAGTGTGAAATACTGAATCGTTTTTTGCCATAATAATTACCTCGTAATCTTTCGTGTTATTTAATTGTTTTATTTTTACTCGTGAACCAATTTAGAGAATTATTGAACACAAGTATCAAAGTGATAGGATTCGAACCTACGACAACTCGCTCCCAAAGCGAGTGCTCTACCAAGCTGAGCTACACTCTAAAAATATAATAGGTACTGTAGGATTTGAACCTACATTTAGATTTAGAAATTAAGAAAACTTGTACTTCGCCTTCTTGCAAACAAACCCTCACCTCAAACAAATCTCACCAATCTTTTACTACTAAAATTGGTTACTGTTTGGTGCTTCCCATATCGTTACTTCTAAAAAGAAATACTAAATACCAAATGGACAGTATAGGACTCGAACCTATGACCTGAGGATTAAAAGTCCCCTACTCTACCAAACTGAGTTAACCGTCCAAAATAGAAGCTAAAGGATTTGAACCTCTGACCTATCGCTTATCAAGCGATTGCTCTAACCAAACTGAGCTAAACTTCCAAATAACCATTAGGAATGTGAGATTTGAACTCACGACTTTTTGCTTATGATACAACTACTCTACCAACTGAGTTAATTCCCAATGAAGAGGAGTGAATCCTCAAAAAATTTTTTTATTGTTGTTTTGTAACAACTATCGAAATTACAGAGATTGAACCTGTGACCTCCTGTTTGTAAGACAGACGCTCTCCCAACTGAGCTAAATTCCGATAAAATGGAGCTTACAAGATTTGAACTTGCATCTTCCTACTTGCAAGGTAAGTGTTCTTCCCTTTGAACTAAAGCCCCAAATGCTCAGAGAGGGACTCGAACCCTCACGTCAAAGGACGCAGGTGCTTAAAACCTGTGTGTCTGCCATTTCACCATCCAAGCTTAATACTATTATAACACCTTTCCTGAAACAAGTCAAGTGTTTTTTTCAAAAAATCCTGTTGGTGAGATTTGAACTCACTAACCGCAATTCACAGTTGCGTATGTCAACCATTTTCATCTCAACAGGGATAATACTAAATACTGGTTGGAGGACTCGAACCTCCACGGATTTCTCCACTTGGGTCTAAACCAAGCGTGTCTGCCAATTCCACCAAAC
>RBWB01582953.1_pt1 | contig 13260 bp, 10 predicted proteins | sample 2014201 | NCBI WGS metagenome assembly RBWB01 (sample SAMN10133834, study PRJNA383868) | Human oral metagenome, whole genome shotgun sequencing project. | isolation source: supragingival plaque isolated from 88 juvenile twins | host: Homo sapiens | place: Australia
GGCGTTGCCATTTCAGGAGCAGCTACAGTTTCTTGAGTGGTAGGTGTTGCTACTTCAGGAGCAGTGGTAGTTTCCTGAGGAGTCAGAGTTGGTTCTTGAGGAGCAGCTACAGTTTCTTGAGTGGTAGCAATTACTTCTTGAGGAGCTGGGGCACTTTCCTGAGGAGTCAGAGCTGTTGCTTCTGCTGTTTCGGGAGTCGAAGCAGTTGGAAGTCAGGCTTCCAAATGGTCAAGAGAGGTCGTGTTTTCCGTCTCCGTAACTACGGCTTCCTGTGATGACATCCCATCACTCGCGAGGTTATCAATATGTTTAACGGGATTCTTAATAATATCTTTGGTCGTATCGATGGCATGCTGTCAGAATTCTTTAGTTTTCCCTACTACTTTAGCTCCAGCCTGTTTAATCCCCCCTACAATATTGGTAGGCACGCTTTTAACCTCCCCGCTCGCATCAATGTTGACTTGTTGCCCTGCGTTATGAATATGTTCTTTTATAGTGGAGCCGGTGTCTTTGATTTTCGCAACGGCATTGCTTCCTATTTCCTTTGCTTGTCATCCCAGCCCTTTCCCAAACTCTGCCGTGGAATGAGCCGCCCCACTAATAACATTTCCTCCCGCTTGAATGGGGTTTGTTTTAAATTGTTGAGCTCACTCTTTCATCGTGCTTTGTAAGTTTTTCCCAAAATCAACCCCCTTATCAATCGTATGTTCTGCTTGATTTTTTACCTTTTCCCCAAAGTTCACTCCTTTCTGGATGACGGTATTCGTTTTATCTACGACCTTTGAAGGAGCCTCTCTAATAGATTGAGTCAATTGCTTCGTTTTCTCTGTGGCTTTGGTGGCGAATTGTTCAGTTTTGTTTAACAAGTTTTGGGTCGAGGCAACAAGTTTATCGAAAAAACTTGCTTCCTTCTTAGGCATATCACTTCCTCCGTTATTCTGGTCAGCGGTTGGAGTAGGGGCTGCAGCAGGAGAGGAGCTTGAAGTCCCATCTGTAGGAGGCGTTGCCGTTTGCTGTTTTGGGTCAGCCTGTCCAGTAACTTTCGCTATAAACCCTACAAAATTCTTTACCGTCTTCTCAAAAAAGCCCATTTTAGGAGGTTCTCAAGAAGGAATACTATCAAGCTGAACGGTAGTTGGTGTCTGATTTTCCGTCATCTAACTTGCAAAGATGATATAAAAAGCATTTCTACTCTATTGTATCCTAAAAAATAAAAAAGTCAAAAAAAGTCTGACTTTTTCTCTTATTTTATCTCCTTTTTCTCGCCCTTTTTCAAAAAAGCTACCATAGATATCTCCATAGTAGCTTAATAGATTGATGTGTTTGTAAGGAATTATCCTCTTACTTTTTTGATTACTTCTTCAAAGTATGACTTTGGATAAGCTCCTGGAATAACTTCGTATTTTCCTGTTTTTGTGTTGATAATTACACTTGCAGGAGTTCCAGTAATTTCGAATTTTCTTGAGGCTGCAGGAAAGATTTCACTCACAGCACTCTTAGTATCAGCACTGCTAAGGCATCCACTAAACTGAGCTTCATCAAGTCCTATTTCCTTTGCAAGAGCAATTACATCGCTTTCACTTGTTGCTTGCTTAGAAAACGCTTTCTCCACGTATGCATAGTACTTCTCTGCTCCTCCAAACTGTGCAGCACAATACGCTCCATGAGCACCAGCTTCTGATTGCTCTCAGAAGAGAGGAATAGCCTTGAGAACAACGCTAACGTCTTCATTCTCCTGACTAAGCTGTTCTAAAGTTTCAGCTTCGTGGAGTTTTTTACAATAACTACAGAGAAAATCAACATAAGAAAGAACTAAAATATTCCCCTGTTTATCTGCAAAGTTAGGAGTTGAACCGATAAACCCTGCAATTTCTTCCTGAGTGAGTTGTCCAGATTGAGATCCTTGTGCTGAACTATCTTGTGCTGCAGTATTTCCTTCATTTGTAGTATTTGCAGTATCAGCAGCTCCTCCTTGAGATTTTAACTGCGTAATAGTTTCGCTAATACCTTTATCAATCTGTTGTCTTACTTCTGGCGTCATTCTAGCCTCAAAATACGCTTCAAAGTTTGCTTGAGAGCCATATTGCATCTCAATTGCTGCTTTGTAAATAGAATTTACTTTTTGATACATGCAAGTTCCTAGTGCTGCACCTCAAATAAGAGTGATTGCACTCAAAGCAACTGCTGTTCCTGCCATCATACCATGACAATTTTCATTTTTACATTTTTCCATAGATACCATTCCATAAGAGGGATAAAAAAACAATACTGAGAAACTCAGTCTCCGCTTCTAATTTGATATTTTGACATCAAGCTAGATAAAAAATTTCTAGGCGCAAAAACATCAAGGAAACGGTGCTTGTTTGCCAGTTCCTTTTCTCTAAAGCTAGAGATTCTGAAAAAGCAGACAAAACGCATCCTCGTGAATACAGATATCAACGAAAAATACAAGTTCTTTTTATCTGAAAAGATTTGACAAAAAGAAGAAAATCTGAATTTTATCTTGTTTATTTTTTCTTTGCAAGGATAGTCTCTCCATCAACTACTTTATCTCCCACTTTTGCAAGAACTTCAAAGTTCTTATCCAAGACAATACTTACCTGACTTCCCAGTTTGATGAGTCAGATTTTTTCTCCTTGTTTAACTCCTTGTCCAGGATTTAAAAAGTCAACGATCCTCCTCGCTACGAATCCTGCAATCTGAATTACACGAAATTGATACGCTTCCGGAGTCTCAAAGAGCATACTATGATATTCATTCTGAAAGGTTGAATTCATCGTAGAGTTGCTTCTCATCGCATTTCAAAAGCGACCGGCTACATAAACTTCATCAATCATTGTAGATCCCATGGGAGCTTTTTGGTAGTGCACATCAAGTGGCGTCATCATGATTGAAATCAACGTTGCCCCACTTGAAAATCCTTCCGTCCAATCATTGATTACTTTTTTGTTTTCCTTATATAATTCTGCTTTATGATCTTTTAGTTCATCTTGCTTGATAATAGCGATAATTTTCCCATTAGCAGGGCTAACAAACATTGTATCATCGTTTGGAACTGCACGAATTGGATCGCGGAGAAAGTAAAATCTATAAAAAGCCCCAATACCAATCAAAAAAACAAGACTGATCACTAACGACATTTTTAACCACTTCATAAGGTAAAATTCACGAATAAAAGCTCAGTTTTTTCTTTTTGCATTCAAAAAATCAAAAAAAACCTTGCCTTTCCTCTATATATATATATACATAGAATTCAAGCAATTTTTACATTCTATCTCGTAGTGCTATGAAAAAAAGATCGCTTTTATTGACCGGGATGTTGGGACTCCTTGCAATCCCAGGAGCCTTTGCATCTGCAGCTTGTCAGGACATTCAGTTTACCGATGGGCAAAAGTTCTGCTTTGATATCCAAAAATTAAATGCAGACAGATTTCAGGCAAGAATAAGTTCTTCAAATCTAAAATCTCTTTCTGAGCTCTCCTGTAGACTAAAGCTTCCAAACGGGAATGAGGTTGCTCTTCCAAGATGTGAAGGAGAATTTTCGTATGCAGGAAGTGACTGAAGGATTGAATTAAGGGCTGATATACAAAATTATCGATACGAGCTCGTTGATAATTATAGTTTTAGGAACGGATCGTTTGGCGCATCCTCATCCAATACCTCTCCTTCTTACAGTAATTACCAAGTTGAGTTTACTTCAACGAATCCTAGTAATCCTGCTAGAGATCAACGAGTTGATGTGTCTGTTCGCGTAAGAGGAAACGGATATTCCTACTCAAATTATGACAAAAATATCAGATTCCGCGTAGAGCAATACAAAAATGGTAGACGAGAAAACGCTTCTAGCTACGATTATGAATTGGACAGAACAAGTTATTCTTTCTCTTCCTATGAAAATGGAGAAAAAAGATTCGATCGCTTAGTAAAGTTTAGATCAGAAGGTCAATTCAGATTGTATGCTGAAATCGACGGTGGAAATTCTGTCTTCAGAGAGTTTAATACAACGACTTCTTCATCATCTTCTGAATATTATGCTCCAGAATGGACCTCAATAAGTGATAAAAATCCAGATCAAAACAAACGAGTAGATATGACATTGAGAGTAAGAAGAAACGGATCTGTAAATTACTATGGAGGAGTGGATTTCCGTGTAGAACAATACAAAAACGGTAGACGAGAAAATGCTTCTAGCTATGATTATCAGCTAGATAGGACAAGCTACTACTTCTCATCTACAGATAATGGAGAAGTCAGATTAAATAACTTCGTAAAATTCTCAACCAACGGGGAGTTTAGAGTTGTTGCTCAGCTTCGTGAATACGGGACAGCCACCGCTTATCAAACCTTCAATGTTAACGGTGGAACTTCTTCTAATAATTCTACATATTACAGTGTTGATAATCTTTCAATCAGAGAAATCTATCCTTCTTCTCCTCGCACAGATGAATGGGTTGATCTGACAATAAGAGCACAAGATCGCTACAATAGCAAAGTAACAAACTACGAAGGAAGGGTAAAGCTTCTTGTAGAGGAGTATAGAAACGGATCATGGAGAACAGCAAGTAGCTCAGATTACCAGCTAGATCAGCAGTATGTAAATTTCTCTCGCTATGACAACGGGGAAAAGACCTTCTCAGACATCGTAAAGTTTAGGACAACAGGAGAATTTAGAATCAGAGCCGAGGATGATAATAGATCAGGGATCTATGGAACAAAGGAGGTTCGTGTATATTCCTCTTCTTCTAATAATAATTCTCGATCCAACTCTTATTACAACTTCACTGACAAAGAGCTTTCTAAAATCAGGGCAGTATCCAACATTTGGAATGATGTTATCGTAGCTCTAGAGAGAGACTATCCAAGACTAAGAAATAGCATGCAGTGGAGAAACCTTTCTTCAGACTTCTATAGAAATATGCAAGACGTGCTAAGAAACGCTAGCTCTGCAAAATTCAGAGGATGGAGTGAATTCTATTCAGCATTCCAAGAATGGTTTAGCCTTACTATCAGGACAAGATAGCTCCTTTAAGGGTTTACTAACGGTTTCAGTGAAAAAGGAGTAAACCCTTTTTTTATACAGATAAATTCCAAAATGAAGATAAGCATAGACATCTCTTCCGATAAGATCAGAATTTTTGGACTTGATCATCCTATTTTCTTGGAGAGAACAGGAGTTGACGTTGAGCTGGGAAAGGTCTTAGTAAACCTTGACAAAGAGAAAAACCTGACCGAAATGCTAGTGCTCAACGGACCATGAGGGTTTACCAACCTGAGGGTAGGCTGCCTAGCACTTAATCTCCTCAAAACACTGAAAAAGGGTCAGCTTTCTCTCTTTTCTCTTTCAAAGATTGAGCTGTATCAGCATTTCTATCGCAGAGCTTGGATCTCTCGTTATGGAGCGATCTATATCGGACAGAAATCCAATGTTCGACTGCGAGACTTTGAGGAAAATAAACTCATTTCTCCTGTCAAAAAGGATCAACTCTCGGCTTTATCTTTAGAGTATGAAGGGCTTTTCGTAGATCAAGTGTATGAAAGAGACTATTTTGATGAAGCACTTCCTTCTTTAGACTATACCTTTGAACAGCAGGGACTCTCTTTGCATTTCAAAGGGGAAACCTACCATTTACCTCGAGAAGACTTCGCTCCTCAAGAGGTTGAAATGCTTCATCCAAACTATATGATTGAACCAAATATTAGCTAATTTTACCATGTATCTTTAGAAATGAAAATCGAACACGCACTTGGAATTGATCGAGGAAGTAAATATATCGGACTTGCTTATACTCCAATAGAAAATTCAGACATCATCTTCCCAATCGGCTATATTATGAATGATGAAATGACTTATTATTATATTGCCGATATTATCCAGAGGTATCATATTAGGAAAATCATTCTCGGTCGGCCGAGCAAACAAAAAGACATCCAAGAAAAGATCTCTAAATTTATGGCGTCGCTCAATTACATCATAGAGAACCAAAAAATCGAAATCCTGACGGTAGAGGAGGATTATACGAGCGTCCAATCAGGAGAAATCATCTCCGATTTCAAAAAGAACGCAACGACCGATACGATCAGTGCGATGCTGATCTTGGAAAGATGGAAAAAACACTAATGCAGCTCGAAATGATCTCGTGTTGTGGGCATCTCTAGGACGCCCTTTTTTCAAACCTGTTGGATTTCTAGTCTAGGCAAAAATTTCCTACCGCCAGAGCCTCAAGAACCCGCCAAAAAAACCCGAGAAATTTGCAAAATTTGCCAAAAACTTTATAATAATGCTGATTTATTTCTCCTTTCAGAAAAGAACATGGCAAATAACGAAAGTTTTCTGCAACAGAATACCGCCGCAGGGGCTGAAATCTCTCATCTCAATGATGATGTAAAGATCAAGGAAATCCTCTCTGAGCAAGAGAAATTGCAGAAGCTCTATAATGAGGTCGTTGCCTATATTCAGCAGCACTCCCAGATGCCAACCGAGGAGATGATTAAATATCAGACCCAGCTCAAACAGCTGAGTGAATACTATCAGCTCAATCAACAAAAGCTCAAAACGCTGGGTTACTCCAACGTTCAGGTTAATAAGAACGTGGTCCTCAAGCAAGGCGCAAGAAAAAATATCTCGATCAAGACGATTCTCTTGGGATGTGGCTCGATTGTGTTTCTCTTTTTGCTGGGACTCATTTTTCTTTTCTCTTACCTCCTAAAGAACCCTCAGCAGCTCTGAGGATTTGCTGGTCTTGGAATTACCGCAGCCGTGGCAAAGGATTTGCTCTCCGGTCTAACCCTAACGGTTATGATCGTAGTCTTGCTATTAGGAATAGTAATCCTGATTATCAACGTCTACAAGGCGTTTACCAAGAAAAATTCTTCTAAATTACGATACTACGCAGGAATCGCACTCTGATTTTTTATTCTGATTCTTGCATTAGTTGCGGGAACCAACGTTCTGACGAGGATCAAGGAGATCAACCTCGCAGCCGTCACCAATCCAAATGAAGTAGTCCTCTTCTACCTCAAAGGCGTGCCTAATGAGAAAAATGAATTTACCCAGATTACGCAGGAGAGACCACTTCCGCTCATTGCTCCGATGAATATGACGGCACGTGTGATCCGACCGAACTTCCAAAAATTCACGAATATCGAGCTTGGCTCACAAAAGGTGACCGGGCTTCAGCTAGACTGTGGAAACGGCTCAGTCATCAACCTCAACCAAAAAACCGAATTTGAAAGACCTTGTTTCTATACCAAAAAAGGAAATTACCTTACCAGACTGATCATCCATTATGAGACCCCAAACAAAGAAAAGAAAACCGTGCCATATGCATTGAGACAAATCGTCGTTGGTTCTGAACTCGTGATCCAGGGACTCAATAAACAGCTAACAGGAGGACAAAACGAACTCGTTGTAGGACCACTTCCAGCAGAGGTGGAGTTTAAGGCGGACAGAGTCTTTAGAGATTTCAACCTGAGCTCCTATAAGGTACGTTGGGATGGAAATAACGACGGTAATGAAGATAAAATCGATGATGCAACCTTTAGATTCACCTATGATGAGGCGAAGGTCTACTATCCAAAGATTCGCTTCCCAGAAATCTCAGAAGAATTAACCTATACCTTCCCGCTCAGAGTAGAGCAGTCAGGAATCCCGGTCTGTAAGATAGAACTTTCTGAGAAAACAGTAAATAATTACGATATCTCAGCGTCTTTCTTTGACGACACAGAAAGATTTATCAGTGATTATTCTTTCGTCTTCATAGACAAAGCAACTTGAAAAGTGATTGATGAGATTCATAATACAGATAACGGGATGGAGTTCCCTTACGCTTTCCCGGGAAAATGAACCTATATCGTGAGGATGAATTTCATCACGACCGATGATAAAAAAGGCTCTTGCGAGACCGAAGCCAAGCTCTTGGAGAAATCTTCTTTCAATGTGAACTACGAAGTGCATGCTTCTTCGCCAAATGATATGACTTACAAAAAAATGGATATGGATCCGATCTTGCAAAAGAAAACCATCGCCCTCCCAGAGATCCCAACCAAACTCAAACTCAAACTCATCAAGATCGAACCTAAAACCTTCAATACCAAGGTAAACGTCTTCTTAGATGATAAACCGGTAGTCTTTACAACCGAGGGTGAATACCTGTTTGATATTACCGATGCCAAGCAACACAAAATCAAGCTCCAAATCCAAGATAAAGTGCGTGGCTTAGACTATGAAGAGAACCTTACGACGATGATCGGCTTGGACGATGTGATAGGAAAGCTCCAAGTGATTGGAGATTCCGTTGGGTTCGAACCATTTGAGGTCACACTTGATGCTTCATCGTCCAGACTAAATGATCCTGCAGATCAGATTACCTATTTTACGTGGGACTTTGGTGATGGACAGCAGCAGCAAAAGGTTTCCAACGGTGTGATAAAGCACAGATACCGCTTTGATTACACCAAAAACAACGGAACCTTCAAACCAAAGGTCACCGTTTATACTCAGAAGTGACGTTCAGTTACCGTAGAGTCAAGTAATCTGGTTGTCGTCAAGAAACAGCTTATCAAATTGGAGATCAACCCAGATTCTCATCCTACGCAAGAAGCCAAAATCTGAGATGTTGTCAGCTTTTCGCTTGATTTCAATGGCTTACCGAAGAAAGTCTCACGAGACTTCGGCGACGGCACCCCAGCCCATGAATGCGAAGGTAGAACCTGCACCGAAATGACCAAAACCCGATCCAAGAAAGGAACCTATCGTATCAATGTAAAGATGGATTTCGAAGATCAACAATCTATCGAACAGACCATGGAGTTTAGAATCAGAGAGTAGGGAACCCCCTTCCCCTCGACCCCAAAAAAGAGTGGCATTCCGCCACCCTTTTTTCCATTCTTTTTGAAAATTCTGCTTACGCTGTTGCTTCTTCCGTTGTATCTTCTTTCTCATTTGCTTCATCTTCTCGTTCTCCTTCCTCCGTCCATCTATCTTGCTGAGATTTCCTGAGCTTCCACGCTTCTTGCGTCTCGGCTCTAGAGAGTAGAAGAGGAGAACTCTTTCGCTACCATAGAGAAGCTAGCACAAATTGCCAGGGAAAATCACCAGAAACCTAGAAAAAGCCCCCTTTTTGCCCTTGTATTGCTCTTATGACCGAGGGGAAAAGGAAGTAGTGTCATCTTCCATCTCAAAAACAATCAAAAAAAGCACCTCCATACTAGAGGATGCTCCACATGCATATTGCCAGAGAAAAAAGAAGAACCGTTCATCTCTTCTTGCCTTACACTTATTCCCAAATTTCAGCAAGCCACATTTTACTCAACCATAAAATCACAAAGCAAATTGCGAGAATTACGAGAAACCACATTGTTGCCCACAAAAATTTACGCCGAGTGAAAGCTTTTTGCTTCAAAAGAAAAATCTGATAGACGACAAAGAGCAGCCCACTAGTCCCGATACAAAATAACGCATAATAGCGATACTCAAAAGAGAACATTGGAGCAAAATATTCGATATAGTCCAAAGAAAGGTTCTCATCCTTCCCTCCAAGAAAACCAAGGGTTGCTACTATTGCTCTCCTCTTTACTACAAAAGAAACCCCCAAGAGCAAGATCGCAAGCAAGCTCCCTCAAAAATAAAGAGATTTTAACTTTGAAAGCATGATTATATTGAGAAATACTAAAGAAATACAAGTATGCAATGCAGTAAATAGGAGAAAATATTCAAGTCGTCCTGATAAGCTCCTCTATAAAGTAAGTCGGTAAAGGAAAGCATCTTAAGAAGCATCATCTGGAAATACTTCAACTTTAAAGTTCGCTGCCTTTTTCACTCTATTAATACCTAAATCCGAAATGGTGTCGTCTCGAAAATATACCCAGTCTTTATCATGTCAGATATAGTCTTCATAGTAATGTGCCCCATTCCAAAATCCAGGACGTTTCCCTCAATGACCATAGGTTAGCGGAGCGTAAATATCATTTTCTCGCCCGTGAAAGGTTTTGTCTTGAATGGCTTTGAAGGAGCTTTTATCAACAGGAAACTTGAAAGGTGTAACAATAAGATAGCCATCAGCATATCCTACCAGTCCGATAACTGCCTGCGTCCCTGCATACTGGAGAGGAATATATCCAGGCAGGCTACTTTTCTTGGTAGCGATCAAGCCATAGTCAAGAAAAAGGTTATCCTTATCCTCTCCATGAAAATCTATGGGGTCTGGAGCGTAAGGAGTTGAATCTGAATGTGGATAAGAGTAGGCTTTATAGGTCGCTTTATCCTTCTCCGCGATTTCGAGAGGGAGGAGCTCAACATTTCGAGAAGGATCATTGGTATAGGTATCGTTTCACTCAAAAATCCAGAAGTTCTTCAGTGCTATCTTCCTGATATCTTCATATCCTGTCCATGAAAGCTTGGTGTAAGACTTCGGGCGAAATGGAGTTTCAGAGGTGGTTGAAGGATTTGAAGTCACCTGCTGTGGCTCTTTAGTAGTTCCCGTTGAAGTTTGATCGTGTTCTTTGTGAGTTCCTGTCGAAGCGTCTTGTTGTCCTGTGAGAGTTACTTGCGAAATAGGGGTTTCTGGTTGCTGGGAGGAGTGCTCTGGATGAGAAGTAAGGGAGCATCCAGTCAAGAGTATCCCTCAAACGATACTCAAGAAGAGGGGAGATGGTTTCATAAGGAGTTTTTCATAGAAAAATAAAACTCCCTAGAATATACTCTAGGGAGTTTAAATATCAAGACAAAATGTTACTTTCATATCAACGGTAGCACCTCAGAGAGAGGTTATATACTATTAATATCCTTTCCGACATTTCGTCGGAATGCTACGCTTTCAGCTATGCTATCACTTCATTCAGGAAGACAGGTTGAGGTATCTTTCTGAGTGAAGCGGAGCGAAACCGACCTTGTCCCGATACCTTTGGAAGTAAAACAATATTATCAGGAAGAATATAAATTACTTTATTTCATATCCTTTACGATATTGCGTCGGAATGTCTGCCTGTCGGTAAAGCAAGTTTTACCTTTCGGTAGACAAGCTTCGCTCTTTGAGCTCCGCTATCACTTCGTTAAAGAGATGTAGTATGATTTTAAAAACTTACAGTAAACTCTGTGAAAATAAACTCTTGCATATCTTCAACGAAAAAAGACTTGCATTATAATTTTAAAAACCTATAGTTATTCCTGCAAAAATAAAAAATTAAACAGATTCATTATGAAGATTGCCTTGCAAAAGCAAAGCGAGCTTCAGAAATTGGGGATAACTTTTTTTATTCACAACTTCTAAATAGGAGGAAGTGGACTCCTTAACAATCAACAAGAATTGTAAATATCACCACTTTGGTATTTGCGAAAACAAAAAAAATCATAAAAAAATGAAAAGAAAAGTTAGTGTTGCATTACATGCAATTGTGGTTATGATTCTCGGAACTTTAGTTTCCTGTGAGAAAAGTGAGCAAGTTGTATCTTCAGAATTAAATGGCGAGAAGGGAGATGTTATTTCTATTCGAACGAATGAAATGGCACGATCCTTATCCGATTTTACACCCGGAAGATACAGCATTGATCAGATCTATAAGGATGCATACTATCACATTAACCAATATGATCAGTCTGCATCTGCGAGTTATCCAGATGGATGGCCGGGCGGAATCACTAATCCAGGCAACTGTTCATGGTCAAATTATATTATGGCTGTCGGTTGTGTGGGACGGGCTTCTGGGACGCTTTCCTCGGATGAATATAAGCTTGACAAGGCTCGAAGGTTGAAGAAATTTATGAAGGATTCTCGTGGTTCTTATGACAATGGGTCTGTCATGCAGTATATCTACGAAGATTATGGTTTGGTGTATGATAATCCAAACAGGGTAGGTCTTCGCCATTGGAAGACTAGTAAAGCAAAGTGGAATCATCCGACCATTACTGAGGAACTCCTGAAACATTTAAGGGACTTCAAAACCCCAATTGTTATGCTTGGAGCTACTGAGGGTGGATATGGACACTACTACACTATTGTTAGTATTGTTTGGGGAGGAACGATAGACAATTCCGATATTTGGTTTTGCAACTCCTTGGAGGAACCTACTGGAGCCAACTTCGAAGAGTCTCGCAAAACTATGCCTTTGAGGACATTTCTAAATCTAATGTCCAATGGTCATGCTTCAGACTATACTAGGTGTAATGTGCTCTTCACTTATAATTTGAATCTATAATTATAAGGAGTTATGTTTAGAAGGGGGGGAGTTTTCTGCCCCCCTTTTACTTTAATACTATTTTACCCTCTCCTCCTTTCATCAAAAAAGGAGATACTTGGGAATCCTTTATCTTCTAAGAAAGCACAATGAAAGTCAGATTTTTTCTCTTTTGCTTAGCATTGATCATATTGGCAGGATGTAGCCCTTCGCTAGAAGAATATTGACAGTCCTTCCCCAAAAATACGGAATCTTGAAGCGAAATAGCCTCTCCCTCCCCTGAAAACGCCCCTCCATCTCATCAAAATGGAGCAGAGGAGGACTGAGAACTTATAGATCAGAACGAGGACAAGTGAGGGGGTTGGAGTATAAGAGGTGAGGAGATTGAAAGTGGCTATAAGTATACGCTTGTATTCTGGAGGAGTCCCAATTTTGAGTGAAAATGAAGGCTCGAACCCATAACCATGAAGTTTTTTTCTCCCGAGAGGATTACTAAGGAGGATATTCTACAAAACGTGCTTTCTGATTACTTACAAATCCCAAGACTTGACTTGTCAGCGATTTCAAGCTCGGTTACTAGGAAGTATGACTTTGGAATAAGGTGTCATTGATCCTATTTCAAGGATGAGAGAAAGGAAAATATGCCTTCAACGATTATTTTTCCTCCTGGAAGTGGCGAAAAAGTGTTCCACGCTCCTCATAAAGAACTTTCAGATCAAACCTTTCCGTATATCAATTACCTTTCAGAGCCAGTATGGTTGTTTAATAGTAGTCTTTTCCCTGAGTATGCGGGTTGATATGCAGGGAAACCTAGGCGTGCTGGGAAAGATAATTGTGTCGTAGTAATGGGAAGAGCCGCTCACTTCTCAGATTTGCCTTTCAAGCTTAGCGGAGGCTTCACTGATGCGACACTTGCATTTATCGAGGAGCAAAATGCCACCTCTAAATGTAGAGAAATGCTCTGGCATGAACATATGCTTGAGTTTTATAACGATGAGACCGTTTGCATCTTATGGTTTGAGAAAAACACGAGTCTCAGAGAAATTAGTAGCTAAAACGAGAGTTCGTCACTCTCCTTGAGAGTAAAAA
>RBWB01582958.1_pt1 | contig 13244 bp, 9 predicted proteins | sample 2014201 | NCBI WGS metagenome assembly RBWB01 (sample SAMN10133834, study PRJNA383868) | Human oral metagenome, whole genome shotgun sequencing project. | isolation source: supragingival plaque isolated from 88 juvenile twins | host: Homo sapiens | place: Australia
CTCCCCGGCGGGGGCGGAAGGAGGGCGGAGACGGGGAGATTCGAACTCCCGAGGGGTTTTATCCCCAACCTTCTTAGCAGGAAGGCGCACTAGGCCACTATGCGACGTCTCCATCCCCGGCTCGACCGGGGGTGGGGGAAGCCTACCGGGCGCGGGGCCCGGCGGGCAAACCGCCCGCCGGACCCGGCGGGCGCCCCCGCTGAGCGGGGCCCGGCGCGCGGACCGCGGAGAGGGAGGGATTCGAACCCCCGGTGCGCCAGGCGCACAGCGGTTTTCAAGACCGCCACATTCGGCCGCTCTGTCACCTCTCCAGTGCCCCGAGGGGCGGACCCGACCCTACCACCGCCGGCGCGCCGCGGCGCCCGGCCGCGGCCCCGGCCCCGGGAGAAGGCTCCGCTCCGGTTCCGGAGAGGACTTCAGCCCCGGGAGAAGAAGCCGCGCCGGCGCGTCGGCTGGGCGGTGACCGGGATGAGGGAGGCGGGCTGGTCCAGGCGCCCCTCCGCCAGCGCCGGACCCATGGCGGGCCAGACGGGCAGGCGCGAGGCGAGGGTGGCCTGCAGGGCGTGGTAGATGTCCGGGTGCCCCTTCCAGGTGCGGGTCGAGGGCTCATTGGACTGGTCGAGCTCGTGGGTCCACACCCCGGGGGAGCTGATGAGGAACTCCTCGGCGTAGTCGATCCAGGAGCGGTAGTGGTGCTCGTAGTGCTCGACCTCGATCTCGCCGCGGCCGTCGTCGAGCAGGGCCCGGCGGATGGCGGCGGCGGCGCTGATCCCCTCGCAGGCGACCCAGTGCATGCGCTCGTGGACGATCGGCTTGCCGGAGAAGTCCGTGGTGTAGACGAAGCCGGGCCCGCCGTCGACCCTCCAGCCGTCCAAGCGGGCGCGGTCGAAGAGCTCCTCGGCGGCGTCGAGCATCCACTCCGGCGCCGGCAGGGAGCGGGCCACGAGCCCGGCGCGCGCCTGCACCGTCAGGCGCGACCACTCCAGTCCGTGCCCCGGCGTGACCCCGTAGGGCCGGAAGGGGTGGGCGGGCTGGTCGCGGTTGTAGTCGAGCAGCGGCTTCCAGGAGGTGTCGTAGTGCTCGGGCAGGCGCCAGTCGTTGGCGCGGGCCTGGACGTTGACGGCGAAGTCGATGATCTGGATCGCGCGGTTGAGCCAGGTCACGTCGCCGGTGACGTCCGCCACGGCCAGGTAGGCCTCGACGGTGTGCATGGCGGCGTTGATGCCGCGGTAGTCCTCCGGGTCGGTGAAGTCCGCCGCGTAGGACTCGACGGGCATGTTGAAGGCCTTGTCCCACCACCAGCGCTCCTGCGCCGCCATGGCGTCGCGCAGGAGCTCGTGGGCGCCGGGGCGGTTGGCGGCCGTCGCCGTGGCCGCGGCCAGCAGGACGAAGGCGTGCTGGTAGCACTCCTTGCGGGCCTGCGAGTCGACGGGCGCGCCGCGGCCCTCGGCGTCCAGCTCGTGGCCCACCGCCGAGTACCAGCCGCCGTGCTCGTGGTCCCGCATCGCCCGGCTCAGGGCCCGCACGCCGTGGTCGGCGAAGCGGCGGCAGCCGGGAATGCCCATGAGGGTGCCCAGTGAGAAGGCGAAGGTCATCCGCCCGGTGATCCACAGCTCGACGGGGTGGGAGGCGTCCACCGCGCCGTCCTCGCCGATCCACCCGAAGCCGGCGGGCACCCTCGCGGCGCGCGCGTAGTGCAGCAGCGCGTGCGTCTCGGCCGCCAGCCAGCGATTGTGCTCGGGAGCCCCGAACCATCCCAGTCCCATGAATCCTCCTTGACCCGCGTCGAAGGGTCGGGGACGACGTCGTGCGCCCCGTCCCGCCGGGACGAACGCTATCGCAGGGGCGCGGCCGGGACCAGGGCGGGCTCACCCGTTCTTGGGCGCGGGCTCACCCGTTCTTGGGCCAGGCCGCCTCGGCGGCGGCCAGGGCCGCGACCGAGCTGGCCTCGCCCCGGGCCCACTTCGTCAGCGCCCCCCACATGACCTGCGTGCCGACGGCGGAGGGCATCATGTCCGAGGCGTCGATCCGCACGACCGACTGGCGCGACTGCAGGATCCGCGAGGCCTCCTGCGCGACCGGCGAGCTCGCCCCCGCCGCGTCCACGCCGTGGTTGGCGCTCGCCACCCCGCCCAGGGACAGCCGCGTCTGCGCCCACACGGGGCTGGTGAGGTAGGACATGACGGCCGTCGCGGCGTCGGAGGCCTTGAGGGCCACGAGGTAGTCGCCGCCCACCAGCACCGGGTTGGAGGTGCTGTCGGTCTCGACCGCCGGCAGGAGGAAGGCGGACACGACGCCGCCGGTGCGCACCGGGGTGGCCGTGGCCGTGGCGGGGCTCGCGGGCGCGGCCGTGCGCGCCTCGTCCGCGGCCCCCTCGGACGGGGTCCGCCCGCCGTCCCCCGGCTGCCCGTCGGACGTCGGCTGCTCGCCGTCCCCCGGCTGACTGCCATCCCCCGGCTGACTGCCATCCCCCGGCTGACTGCCGGACGTCGGCTGCCCGTCGGACGTCGACGCGGCCTCGGTCGGGGAGGCCGACACGGTCACCCCGTGCGCGCCGTCGGCGTCGGTGACGGTGGTGCCCGGCGGCAGCACCGTCTCGAAGGAGCTGGAGGCGTGCAGCATGAGGCAGGCGCCGGAGACGAGCTCGGCGCCGGCCTCCTCCATGGTCATGGACACCGCGCCCGCGCGCCCGCCCGCCACGTGCCCCTTGGCCAGGAGCAGCGAGTCGAGGCTGTCGAGGGTGGACACGGCCACCGGGGCGTCGACCGGGACGTCGTGACTGGCCCACTGGTCGTAGGCGCCCGTGCCGTGGATGGCCAGGAGCCCGTCCTCCAGCCAGTCGGACACGGGCCAGCCGGTCGTGGCGCCGTCGGCCGCCCCCAGGCACCAGGGCGCCACGGAGCCGTCCGGGTGGTCGGCCGCGACCCTGTCGGTCAGCTCGACCAGCTCGTCCCAGGTGGTGGGGACCTCGTACCCGGCCCGCTCGAAGGCGACCGGCGAGTACCAGATGAAGGACTTGAGGCTGGCCATGAGCGGCGCCCCGTAGAGCTCGCCGTCGACCCGCCCGGCGTCCGACCAGATCCGGTCCCAGCCCAGCTCGGTATTGGCCCCCACCGCCTCGGGCAGCGGCACGATCCGCCCGTGGCGGGCCAGGTCGGTCACCAGGCCCGGCTGGGGCACGACGGCGATATCGGCCAGGTCCGTGGCGCTGCCGCCGAGCTCGGCGCGCAGCTGGTTCTCCAGCTCGTCGGAGCCGTTCTGGACGATCGTCACCCCCGTGCACCGGGAGAAGTCGGCCACCGAGGCGTTGAAGCGCTCCGCCTCCACGCCGGTGAAGGACGTGGCCACCGTGACGGTCGTCCCGGCCGGGAAGGAGCCGTACTGCTCGGCCAGCTCGGCGCAGGTCGCGGTCGGCCCCGCCCGGCCCCCGCCGCCGTCGGGGGCGCAGGCGGGCAGGCCCGCCACCCCCGTGCACAGGGCCGTCACCAGCGCCAGGAGACGGAATCGGCGTCGGACACTCATGCGAATCGCACCCTCTCGATGACGGCGTCCATGACGGCGGCGGCCCCGTCGCGCCACACGGACTCGGTGACGAGGTCCCCGGCCTCCACGACCGGGCGCGGCGCCGACCCCATGACGGCGCCCGCCCCGGCCCAGGAGATCATTTCAATGTCGTTGCCGCCGTCCCCCACGGCGACGGCGTGCGCGGCGTCGGTGCCCAGGCGGGCGGCCAGGCGCGCCAGGGCGGAGGCCTTCGTCACGCCCTGCGGGGCCACGTCGAGCCAGGCGGTCCACCCGATCGCGTACTCCACCGAGTGCAGGCCGCTGCCGACCACGAGCGCCCTGAACTCGTCCACGTCCATGCCCGGGGCGCGCAGAATGACCCGGCTGACCGGGTGGGCGCGCAGCTCGTCCAGACCCACGACGGTCAGGTCCTCGATGAGCTCGCCGTCGGGGAAGGGGCGCGTCGCCCTGAAGCCGGACCCCGGGCCCTCCACGGCGACGATGCCGTCGGGCACCGCCGCCAGGAGGGCGTCGATGGCGGGCGCCGGGTCGAAGACGACGTGGTCGACGATCTCGTAGCCCTCGGGCGCGCCCGGATCCATGCGCACGGTCAGGGCGCCGTTGGCGCAGATCATCCACCCGTCGATCAGGCCGATGTAGCGGGCCACCGGCAGGGCCGCCTGGATGCCGCGCCCCGTGGAGATGACGATCTGCGCCCCCCAGGCCCGCATCCGGGCGATCGAGGCCATGACCCGCTCCGAGACGCGCCCGTCCATGTCCAGGATGGTGCCGTCCACGTCGAGGGCGACGATCAGGTCCGGTCCGGGCACGAGGCGCTCGCGGCCCGGGTCGAGGCGGTCGAGGTCGGCCACGCGCGCGCGCACGACGGCGTGGTACTCGTCGTGGCCGAGCGGGACGGAGCTCCCCGGGGGGCGGACGTAGTCGACGGAGCCGCCCAGGCGCTGCGCCGCGCCGTCGTCTCGCGCCGGGCGCGCCGCGCCGTCGGAGGGTTCCGCGGGGGCCGGACCCCCGGGCGCCGCCCCGCTCAGGACGGGGCTGGTGGCCACGGGCGGGCGGCCCGCGGGGGCGGCGGGGGGCGCGGCGTCGGGCTCGTTCACGATCGGGCCGGCTTCAGGCGGCGGGCTCGATGACTTCGAGGCCGCCCAGGTAGGGGCGCAGGCCCGCGGGGACGACGACGGCGCCGTCGGACCGCTGATGGTTCTCCAGGATGGCCACGATCCAGCGGGTCGTGGCGAGCGTGCCGTTGAGGGTGGCCACGGGCGAGGTCCGCCCGTCGCGGCGCTCGCGCACGGCCAGGCGGCGGGCCTGGTAGGTGGTGCAGTTGGAGGTGGAGGTGACCTCCATCCAGCGCTCCTGGGTGGGCAGCCAGGCCTCGCAGTCGAACTTGCGGGCGGCCGAGGAGCCCAGGTCCCCGGCGGCGGTGTCGATGACGCGGTAGGGCAGCTCGACCAGGGCCAGCATCTCCTCCTCCATGGCCAGGAGGCGCTCGTGCTCGGCGGCGGCGTCCTCGGGGCGGACGTAGGCGAACATCTCGGCCTTGTTGAACTGGTGGACGCGGATGATGCCGCGGGTGTCCTTGCCGGCGGCACCGGCCTCGCGCCGGTAGCAGGTGGACCAGCCCATGTAGCGCTTGGGCCCGGCGGTGAGGTCGAGGATCTCGTCGGCGTGGTAGCCGGCCAGGGCCACCTCGGAGGTGCCGGTGAGGTAGAGGTCGTCGGCGGGCAGGTAGTAGATCTCGTCGGTGTGCGCCCCCAGGAAGCCGGTTCCGCCCATGACCTGCGGGGTCACGAGGGTGGGGGTGACCATGGGCGTGAAGCCGCGGGCGAGGGCCAGGTCGAGGGCCGCGCTCATGAGGGCGAGCTCCAGGCGCATGCCGGCGCCCTTGAGGAAGTAGAAGCGCGAGCCCGAGACCTTCGCGCCGCGGCGCGCGTCGATGATGTCCAGGGCCTCGCCCAGCGCCAGGTGGTCGGCCGGCTCGAAGCCCTCGGCGGCGAAGTCGCGGGGCTCGGGGCCCTCGTGGCGCACGACGACGTAGTCCTCCTCCCCGCCTGCCGGCGCCCCCTCGATGAGGTTGGCGAGCTGGTGGGCGAGGTCGTCGAGGATGGAGGCGGCGGCGGAGGCGGCGGCCTCGGCCTCCTTGACGTGGACGGCGAGCTCCCTGGCCCGGGCGAGGACGGCCGGGCGATCCTGCTGCGAGGCCCTGCCGACCGACGCGGAGACCGACTTCTGCTCGGCGCGCAGGGACTCGAAGTCCTGAAGGCGGCTGCGGCGGGACTCGTCCGCCTCGATAATGCGGTCGACGAGGCCGACGTCGGCTCCGCGGGCCCGCTGGCTGTCGCGGTATCGCTCGGGGTTCTCGCGGAGGTCGCGCAGGTCAATCATGGTTCCGAGTCTAGTCGGGGGCGCCGCGGCGGGGCGGGCGGGCGTGACAGATCTCCGGTTCGGCGCCGTTGGCTCGGGCCGACGATCCACCTATAGTTCTTATCGTCTCTATGATGGCGCTCGAGATACGCCGCCCTGATAATTGCTCCGACGCACCTGCGAGCCTCATCCCACAGCACCCCAGGATTCGTCATGCCAGTGTCTTCCCTGCCCTCCTTCTCACAGCTGCGCGCCTTCGTCGCGCTGTGCGACCACCAGCACTTCGGCGAGGCGGCCGGCGCGCTCGGGGTGAGCCAGCCGAGCCTGTCCCAGGCGATCACGGCCCTGGAGAAGCGCGTGGGCGGCGAGCTGGTGGAGCGCACCACCCGCCGGGTCCTGATCACCTCGCTGGGCGAGACGCTCCTGCCCTACGCCCGCGAGGCGGTGCTCGCCGCCGAGGCCTTCACCGAGGCCGTCGCCAGCCAGGGGGCCGCCCTGAGCGGGATGCTCCGGCTGGGGCTCATCCCGACCCTCGCCCCCTACCTCGCCCCGGTCATCCTCGACGGCCTGGGGCGCGAGCTGCCCCGGCTCCAGCCCGAGCTGCGCGAGATGATGACCGACGACGTCCTCGACATGCTCAACCGGGGGAGGCTCGACGCCGCGGTCATCGCCATAGACGTCAACCTGCGCCGCACCGCCGTCGTGCCCATGTACGACGAGCCCCTCGTCGTCCTCGTCCCCGCCGGCCACCCCTGGGCCGGGCGGGACGACGTCAGCCCCGCCGAGCTCGACGACCAGGAGCTGCTCATGCTCGACGAGGGCAACTGCCTGCGGGACCAGACCCTCGCCCTGTGCCAGCGCTACGGCGTCAACCCGCCGATCGCCGTGGCCACGACGCTGGCGACCGTGGTGGGGATGGTGACGCACGGCGTGGGGGCGACGGTCATCCCGGAGGGGGCGCTGCGCCTGCTGGGGCACGACGGCGCCTTCGCCGTCGCCCGCTTCGCCGAGCCCGGCGCCGTGCGGCGCATCGGCCTGGTGCACCGCACCTCCTCCTCGCGCGGGGAGGACTTCGCGCGCCTGGCCGAGGTCGTCACCGATCTCGCCCGCGCCGCGGGCCTGCCCGTGCGCCCGCTGTCCGAGTCCGCGGACCCCGACGTCCGGGTCGGCCGCAGGGCCAGGCGCGGCCGGTCGTAGCCGCCGGGCCGCCTCGACCGGCCCCGGCGGGGGAGCGCCGGTAGCCTCGGCGCATGGGGCGATCCGCGACGGAATGGACGGGGCCGACGGCGCAGCCCGGCGCCGGCGCCGATGGCGACGCCCTGGCCTGCGTCATCGTCAACCCCTCCAAGCCGGCCGTCACCGCCGACTTCCGCCGCCGCCTCGCCCGCGCCCTCCGCTCGGCCGGCTACCGCGGCCCCGTCTGGCTCGACACCACCGTCGCCGAGCCCGGCGCCACCCAGGCCCGGCTGGCGGTGGCCAGCGGCGCGCGCCTGGTCATCGCCGTCGGCGGCGACGGCACCGTCCGCGCGGTCGCCGCGGGCCTGGCCGGCACCGACGTCGAGCTGGGCGTCGTCCCCCTGGGCACCGCCAACCTCGCCGCCCGCAACCTCGGACTGCCCGTCGGCGACCTCGACGCCCTCATCGACATCGCCGTCTTCTTCTCCGCCCGTCCCACCGACCTCGCCTGGGTGCGCACGACCCCCTGCCCCAACCCGGAGACCGGTCCGCCCGCCCCGCCCGGCGGCTGGGCCCGCCCCACCCTGGGCTCGGAGCACGCCTGCCTCGTGGTGGCGGGCATCGGCTTCGACGCCGCGCTCGTCGCCGTCACCAGCCCCGCGCTCAAGGCCCGCATCAAGTGGGGCGCCTACGCGCTGGCCGCCCTGGAGAACCTGCGGACCCCGCGCATGGAGCTGAGCCTGGGGCTGGTCGGGGCGCCCGACGACGACGGCCCGCCGGGGCCGCCGCGCCCGGGGTCCCCCTCGGGGCCGCCGCAGCCGGGATCCCCGCGCCCGGTCCCCTCGTCGGGATCCCCGCAGCCGGATCTTCCGCCGGGGCCGCCGCACCCGGGGCTCCCGCCCAGCCAGGAGCGCCTGGTGGCGCGCTGCCTGCTCATCGCCAACGGCGGCCGGCTGCCCGCCGGCATCGTCCTCATACCCGGGGCCCGGATGGACGACGGCCTCCTGGACGTCGCCGCGATCGACACGGTGGCGGGACTGGCCGGCTGGACCTCCCTCGCCCGCCAGGTCCTGCCCCCGTTCGCGGCCACCTACTCCAACCCCTCCCGCGCGCTGGGGCGGGTGAGGCTGCGCCGGGGCACCGCGGTGAGCGTCCACCTCGCCGAGCCGGCACTGGTCCAGGTCGACGGCGAGCTGCTCGCGCCCACGCGCGCCCTGCGGGTGCGCATGGATGCGGGCGCGCTCCTCGTGCGGTGCCCCGAGTGACGCCGCCCGCGCGGGGGCCGGGGGCGCGGGGCGCCGCCGGGCGGTCCGCCCGCCCGGGCCGCTCAGAGCGTCCGGCCCTCCAGGACGTCGGCGACCCAGGCGCGGGCCACGACGAAGTCCTTGTCGCCGGTGCCGGCCAGGACCGTCGTCGGGCGGGCGTCCAGGCGCGGGTAGGAGCCCAGGAAGCGCACCTGCGGGCAGGTGCGGTGCAGCCCGATGAAGGCCGCCTGCACCCGCTCCTCCCGGATGTGCCCCTCGACGTCGATGGAGAAGCGGTAGCGGCCCAGCGAGTCGCCCACCGGCCGGGACTCGATGCGCGAGAGGTTGACCCCGCGGGCGCTGAACTGCTCGAGCATGCCCAGCAGGGCGCCGGCGCGGTCGTGCGGGAGCTGGACCATGAGGGTGGTCTTGTCCGCGCCGGTCGGCTCGCCCACGCGGCCGGGCCGGGTGACCTTGACGAAGCGGGTGATGGCGTCGGGGTTGTCCGCCACCCCGCCGGCGATGACCTCCAGGCCGTAGTGCTCGGCGGCGAGCGGGTTGCACAGGACCGCCTGGAACCCCACCCCCGCGCCGCCGGCGCCGTCGGCCGACCCCTCGGCGGCGAGCGCCGCGGCCGGCGCGGAGGTGGAGGTCCCGGCGACGTAGACGGCCTCGGGCAGCTGGCGGTGGACCCAGCCGCGGCACTGCGCCCAGGCGTGGGGGTGGGTGGAGATGGCGCGCACGTCGTCCAGGCGCGTGCCGGCGCGCCCCGCCAGGACGAAGGTGATGGGCACCGCCATCTCGGCGGCGATGGTCAGCGGCGTGCTGGAGACGAGGTTGTCGAGGGTGGCGTTGACCCCGCCCTCGATGGAGTTCTCAATGGGGACGACGGCGGCGTCCGCCTCGCGCTCGCGCACCCGGTCCAGCGCGGTGGGCACGTCCTGGCAGGGGTCGAGCTCGACGTCGGCGGGCGCGACCTGCCGCAGGGCCATCTCGGTGAAGGTGCCGACCGGGCCGAGGAAGGACCAGCGGGGGCGGGAGGAGGAGGCGGGGCTCGTCATGCACGCAGGGTATCGGTCGGGCCGGGTCGTGGGAGGCTTGCGCCGTGAGCACGCCCGCGCCCCCCGTGATCCGCAAGCACGACGCCGCCCCCGGCTCCACGCGCCTGGAGGCCCTGGGCCTGGTCTGGCTGGCCGAGGCGATGCCCGACGGCGGAGCCCCGGTGGTGCCGGTGCGGTGCGGCGAGGGCTGGCTGGAGGAGCCGCGCCTGCGCCAGTCGCGCCCGACGCCGGCCGCCGCGCGGGCCTTCGGCCGGGCGCTGGCGCGCACGCACGCCGCCGGGGCGGGGGAGCACGGCGCGGCGCCGCCGGGCTGGGAGAAGGACTCGGGCTGGATGGGGGCGGCGAGGCTGCCGCTGCGGCCCGGGCCGGCGTCGGCGCCGCGCCGCTGGGGCGAGTTCTACGCCGAGGACCGGCTCCTTCCCTATCTGGGCGCGGCGCGGGCCAACGGCTCGCTGGACGCCTCCGGCGCCCGGCTCGTCGAGCGGGTGGCCGGGCGCCTCGCCTCCGGGCTCCTCGACGCCGACCAGCCCGCGCTCGTGTCCGCCCTCGCCCGCGAGCGCGGCGGCGCGCCGGACGCGGCGCGGCTGGCGGCCCGCACCCACGGGGACCTGTGGTCGGGCAACGTCCTGTGGGTGGCGCGCAGCGAGACGGCGTCGTGGGCGCCCGCCCCGGCGGTGGGCGGCCCGATGGGCGGTCCGGGGACCGGCCCGGAGGACGGCCCGCTGGAAGGGGCCCGGGCGCCGGGCGCCCCGGCGGGCGGGGAGCGCCGGGCGCCCGACGTCGTCGGCGTCCTCATCGACCCGGCCGCGCAGGGCGGTCACGCCGAGACGGACCTGGCCGAGCTCGGGGTCTTCTCCCAGCCGCACCTCGACCAGGTGTACGCCGGCTACGAGGAGGTCTCGGCGCTGGCGGCGGGCTGGCGCGAGAGGGTGGGGGCGCACCAGTTGCACATGCTGATCATTCACGCGGCGCTCTTCGGCGGGGGCTATGGGGCGCGGACGGTGGCGACGGCGCGGCGCTACGCCTGAGGGCGGGCGCGGGGCGGGGCGCACGTAGGCTGGCGGCGTGAGCCACCGGATTCGACGCAGTCGCCAGGACCGTTTCGTGCGTGTCGTCGTCTATGTCATTGTGACGCTGATCGTCGTGGGGATGATCGTCGCCATGGTCGGGTCGGCCCTGGCCGCGCAGGTCGGCGCCGCCGCACCGGCGGGCGGGGGGCGGGCCGCAGCGGATCCGGCTCTCTCCGCGGCCCCGGCGGCCCCCGCGGCCCCGGCGGCCCCCGGGACTCCCGGGGCTCCGGCCCGGTCCGCCGGCCCGATCCGCTCCCCGGCCCCCGTCGTCGTCCTGGCCACCACCGGCCTGTCATGGGCGGACATCGCCGAGATCGCCGACGCGCAGGAGACCGCGGGCGCCGTCCCCGCGGACCAGGCGACCGCGCGGATCCTGCTGTCCCTGGCCGCGCGGGCGGAACCGGCGAACCTCGTCCAGCGCACCGTCGGGGACGTCACCTGCCCCGCCGACGCCTGGCTGGCGCTGGGGGCCGGGGCGCGCACCAGCGCCGTCGGACCGCCCGAGGGCGGCCAATGCGCCTGGCCGCCGAGCTGGCAGCAGGCCCTGGACGCCTCCCACGAGGCGGGTTACGCCGCCAGCCCCGGGGCGCTGGCCGACGCCCTGTCGCGGGCGGGGCTGGAGGCGACGGCCATCGGGCCGGGCGCCGAGCTGGCCCTGACCCGCCCGGACGGCGGGGCCCCGGCCACCGCCGACTCCCTGGCCGACCTGGTGCCCGAGGGCCTGCCGGCGCTCACCGTCGTCGATGGCACCCGGTCGGGCGCGGACCCGGCGGGCGGCCTCCTGGAGGACCTGAAGGCCCTGACCGACGCCCCGGGGGGAGTCCGCGTCATCGTCGCCTCCCTGGCCGACCCCGCCGACCCGGGCCCGCAGATGCTGCTCCTGCCCGCCGGGACGACCGGCTGGGGCGACGACGGCGACCTCATCGCCGGCCCCTCGACGCACCAGGCCGGTTACGTCCAGCTCACCGACCTGGCCCCGACGATCCTGCGCGCGCTGGGCGCGGACGCGCCGTCGGCCATGACGGGCCGGGCGCTCGTCCTGCCGGCGACCGGCGGGCCCGCCCCGGCGGCCTCCGCCTCCGGGCAGAACCCCCGGGTCGGCGCCCTCATCGACTCGTCCCTGCGCGCCAGGGCCTCCCGGATGACCACGCTGCCCGTCAGCCTCCTCATCGCCGGAGCGGCCCTGGTGCTGCTCGTGACCGCGTCGGTGTCGCTGCGCGGCCCGGCCGGCCGGCGCCGCCTGCACGGGGTGGGGGTCGCGGCCACCGCCGTCGGGGCGCTGCCGCTGGGCGCGTGGGTGGCCGTGGCCATCCCGTGGTGGCGGCTCGGGGCCGACGGCGACGCGCCGTCCCGGGCCTGCGTGCCGGCGGCCATGGGGGCGACCGTCCTCTTCGCCGTCGTCCTCGTCGGCGCGCTCCACGGCCTCAACCGCATTGTCATCCACCTGCGCGACCGGCTGCTGGTGGCCGCCCGCAACCGCGGCGAGCACGCCGGGCACGCCGGGCACGACGGGCATGCCGGGCACGGCGGCGAATACGGCGAGAGCGCCGGGCATGCCGGGCACGGCGGCGGACGCGGCGGGCGGGATGAGAGCGGTGGACGCGCCGGACACGACAGACGACCGGCGGCGGTGCGGGTCCTCAACCTCCGCGGCCTGAGGCTGCCGAGCTCCAGCCAGATGCCGACGGCCCTGTCGTTGACCGCCCTCCTGCTGTCCCTGTGCATCGCGATCCTCATCCTGACCGACGCCGCCGGCGGCGCCGCCATGGCCTTCAACGGGACCCTCGGCATGGACGCCGTCGTCGCGGGGCGCTTCTACGGCATGTCGAATACGGCCTTCGCGCTCGCGGCGGCGGCGCTGGTCGTGGCGGCGGCCGCGTGGACGGGGCCGGTGGTCGAGGCGCAGGCGACGCGGCGCGAGCGGCGCACGGCGGCGATCGTCGGAGTGGCGGTCGTCGGGGTGCCTGCGCTGGTGGTGGACGGCCTGCCCCAGCTGGGGGCCGACGTCGGCGGGGCGCTCACGCTCGTGGCGGCGCTGGTCGCGCTGGGCACGGCGCTCGCCGGCGGGAGGATCGGCTGGAAGCAGTGGCTGGGCGTGGCGGTGGTGGCGACGGCGACGGCGGGGGTCTTCGGACTCGTCGACTATGCGCTGGGCTCGCGCACGCACATGGGGCGGTTCATCGGGCAGCTGCAGGACGGGACGGCGGCGACGACGATCCGGCGCAAGCTCCTGGCGCTGGTGAATCCCTTCTTCTCCAGCCCACTGGCCGCCGCGGCGCTCTTCGTGGGGCTGGCGGTCATCGGCGCCGGCGCGTGGTGGTGGCGCCGGGAGGCGCGGGCGTGGCGGGCGGGCCTGTCCGGCTATGCGACGCTCACGCAGCCCGAGGTGCAGGAGCCCGGGGGAGCCGCGGCCCGCCCCCGCCCGGCGGGGGACGATGCGATCCCCAGTGGCTACGAGACCCGCCCCCGCCCGGCGGAGGGCCCGGTCGACGCGCCCTCGGCCGGTGCGGCGGGCGAGCCCTGGGTGGGGCCGGTGCCCGGCGGGCGGAGCCTGGTTCCGCAGTGGTTCGTGCCGGCGCTCAAGGCGCTGGGGGTGCTCATTGTCGTCGAGGTGCTCGTCAACGACTCGGGGGCCTCCATGGCGGTGCTCTCGGCGGCCTGCGCCGCGCCGCTCCTGCTGGCCCTGGCCGCCGCCCGTCTGCAGGCCTCGGTGCGCTGAGTCGCGCCGACCGTGGAGCGCCCGGCAGATCGTTGTCATACTGCTCAGCGACGTGTCGTTGCCTATTGTCCGGGTTCGGCGGGGTTCG
>RBWB01582962.1_pt1 | contig 13238 bp, 5 predicted proteins | sample 2014201 | NCBI WGS metagenome assembly RBWB01 (sample SAMN10133834, study PRJNA383868) | Human oral metagenome, whole genome shotgun sequencing project. | isolation source: supragingival plaque isolated from 88 juvenile twins | host: Homo sapiens | place: Australia
CTTCTTCAATCCTTAAATTGAAAAAGGATGCAATTTTATGAGCCAAAAGCAGCGTGGGCGCCACCGCAGCGCTAAGGGTGATGGTCACTTGGGTACGCGGACTCTCACAACCATTCTCCACCTGGGAGATATAGTAGGTACGAGCCGTTAGCACATCAGTAGCAGCCAAAGCAGTACCTCCCATAGCAGTGGTATACCATTTTAGGTTGTTATAACCGGAGAATACTTCCGATACCTTAGTGCCCGTACAGACCCTTTGATTGGTGAGAATCGGTGCTATGGTAGGATTGGTTATCTCTACCGTCTCGGTAATCTCATCGGACTGGGTTACTAAGATATCATCGATAACGAAGTCATTACTTCCTTCTGAATTATTAGTATTAGTAAAGCGTAATTCCAATTCAGTGGCCTCTCCTGGATTAAAGGTATGAGTTACCTCCGTCCAGTCGTTATCATGAGCACGATTTTTTATTTCTTCTACTTTGACAGAAGCTGGAATCTCCGCTCCACTGGCTTTGTCTACAAAGACTGTACGTATATTGGCATTATAAGGATGATTATCTGGATTCAGGTTATAGCCATAGTACCTTAAGGTAACGGCCTTGTTCTTGGCTACCTTTAGAGTCTTTTTATAGAAAACCTGATTAGCATTAGCCCCATGGTTAATCGCCAAATAGCGTCCCTGGGCACCCAAGCCCGTATGGTCTTGAGGACTTATCCATCCCCAATTTTGGTTTTTAGTCAGGTTCTGCTTATTGGCTACTTGATAATGCCCTTCTGGTAAGATATCGGCCGGATAACCGATCAGGTGGTCTCGCCCTACAAAAGGTGGTGGTACCACATCGGTCGGCAGCAAATAAGGCTCTCCTGAGCGGAAGTCTTCCTTAAAGATAATATTAGGATTACCTTTTTTATAGGTAAGGGTATGAGTACCTACCGATACATTATTAAAAGTACCGGAGGACTGGAAGGTACCCCCGTCCAAGCTATAGGTATAGCCTGCGGGTAGCCCTGTGATCTCTATCTTACCGCTTTGGGTGGTACAGTCGTAAGTACCACTGAGCTTCACGGAGGAAGCTGGGACATTCACCGTTACAGGAAGTGTATTAGCACAGTTGGCCACAGGTTGGCTTACCCTTATATTATCCACAGCTACATCATTCCCTCCACCAGGTAACATACGCACTACGAAGAAAAGCTCGGTATGGCTTCCTGTATAACCAGTAACCTTCATAGGGTGCCAGTCATCACGACTGGTACATCTAGGTATATTAAACTGATAAGAGGTGAACAAAGGAGCGGTGCCCGCATCGGCATCTGCTTCAGTAGCAAATACCTGAAGCTGCATAGGCATTACCCAATTTGCCCCAAGTCCACCTGTATTATTATGAGCAATAGTGTTGTATACATAAGCAGAAAAATTCACTTGTGTATGAGGACGTACTGTTGCTTTTCGTTTGTAGATTACCGCCCGAGGATTGTCTACTACAGAATTATAACAGAGTACCCGTCCATTCGGATCACCATCCTTATCGTTAGGATAGCGCCAATAATGAGGAGGATCCAACAAAGCATTTGTATAATCAATCACTCCTGGTCTACTTACACTGGCTACAGTATAGCAGGCATCTGTACCAAAATTACTGGTACGATCTGTACCACTCCCATTATTGAGATACTGCTTGCCAGAGCCATCCAAGGGGGCAAAGTACACATTTGGATTGGCATAAGGACTACTAACTCCTTTAGCTGCTCCACCTTCATATTTACCAAAATCATCATAGAAGATAAGCTCTTCTTCCAAAGAAGGAGCAGTATAATTCACCTGTACCGTGTTAGCCCCCTCTGGCATGTTACGGATAAAGAAAGAATTGGAGGTCTCCCCATTATAGGTATAGCTATATTGGTAAGTAGGTTGGTTGTTCAGCAGATATACATTGGCTGCTGTAGCAGTAGGCTCTATTTGAGTCGTAAAAGTAGGAGTAGCAGGCTTGGCAGGAACGGTAATGGTCTTGGTAAGTACATTACTGCCTTGCTTGATACGTACGGTATGATTGCCTGCAGTAAGCCAGCCCTTGTTAGAGGGCTGCCAACCGGTACCAAAGTCGAATTGGTAGCCGGTACCTTCTACCTTAGCGGTTACCTCTGCCTTATCAGCATTAACACCTGTACCACAGCCAATAAGCTGGGTGAGTTGTAGGTCGGCTACAAGAGAAGAAGGCGTAAGAGGGGCAGTTGCTCTAAGCGTTTTGCTCTGACTAATCGCTTGGGTACAAGCACCTATTTTGACCTCTGTTACCTTCAGATAGGTATCGTCGGTAACGGTCTTGCTTTCGCTATAGTGTCCGCTAGCATTGAGGGTAGCCGTCTTGGCGGTTCCATCTACCTCATAGCGGATTTCAGCATTAGGGGTACCTTGTATCGTATAGGTTACATTGGTTGGCGTACCTCGGTTGAAGGAAGTAGGGCTGAGTGTCACGGAGGTGATCTCTGCCTGATTGATCTTCAGGTCTACCTCCTGAGAATAAGCAGTAGCCGTTCCGGTAAACTTCGTTGGGTAAGTATAGGTATAGGCCACCCTTACCTTAGCATCGTGGTAAGTGGCTGCAGAAAGTTGGGACGGGGTAAAGGTCTTCTCCCCTAAATTCGTCCCTGAATAGCGCATTCCTGGTACATTCTCCCAAGTACTGGAACCATTCTTTTTCACTTGAAGCTGGTAGGTCTCGATACCTCCGGTATAAGCTGAGTCTATTCCTAACTTCCCTTTGAAGACAGGAGTAGTACCTACACATACCTGTTGGCTCTGTAATACATTATATACAACTATATTAGCTACCCTTCGCAAATCCGGGCACAGCTCCATGAAGAAACCCGACTGATCGGTCGCCGATACTCGTATGGTCAGCTCCGTAAAGGGCTTATTTCCAGTAATTTTGATAGCCGCATCGGTAATCTTCATATCGTTCCCTGCTTGTGCTCCATTGGGCAGCAAGCTCACGATATTATTACAATCATAAGTCTTACTTAGGGTAAAGCCCGCTCCTGCATTGGTCGCAAAGACCACCTGGTCGAGTTTCCCTCCAGGGTTACTCCCTCCGAAACCTATAAGGTAGATTTCGGCACTAGCCACCGGTTGGTCAAAAGTATACTTGACCGAAGTCGCTCCTTGTACCGGAGTACCGGTACTATTAGCCCCTAGATCATTCCCCATAAAGACCATTCCAGCCGGAGAGTTAGGTTGGTCACTACAATAATTAACCTTTCCTGCGGAGCTAAAAACCTGCGTACCATATATGGTACGAGTTACGTTCAAATTATTAATGCGCTTCTCTGTCACTCCGGCACCGCCGAAACCCTCAGAAGGCATACTCCCACAGCCTGGACTTTGCCCATAGGCTACAGAAGAAAATACAAGAGCCCAGGCGCACCATATTAGGTGCCCCCAGGCTTTTTGCCATTGTTGGATACTTTTTATCATCTTAGAATCTCTTAGGATTTTCAAGTGCGCAAAATTAAACTATTTTTTTCTTAAAGTCAAGCCCCTAAAATGGATTTTATCAAAAGTTATTAACAACAATGGTCAATGGTTAATGATCAATGATCAATGGTTAATGGCGCAAATCAATAGTTAAAAGAATAAAGATGCGGGTATATAAACAAGTTGCAAATAACTCATTATTAATATTTTCCATTTACATCCCCCTAGCCCCCCTCAAGGGGGGAATAGGACACCGCTGAACTATCATGCTGATATTCAGCATATTTAAGTGTGATTGTTCAATATTCTACTTGATACCACTCTGTGATTCCCCCCTTGAGGGGGGCTAGGGGGATGTAGAAAAAAATATTCTGAATATCAATGGATTACTGTGTAAAGTGTATTATTTTAACTATTGATTCGCATTAGTAGTCAATGACTAATGGCGCAAATCAATAGTTAAAAGAATAAAGGCATAGGTATCAAATAAAAAGATAAAAAGTAAAAGGTAAAACTTTTACTTTTTATCTTTTTATTAGTCACTAATGGTTAGTCACTCGTCACTAATCGTTCACTATTTATAGAGTACTTTCTTCACGGCCTTGATCACATCCTGAGCGTTGGGCAACCACTCTTGTAGGAGGGCTGGAGAGTAAGGCGCAGGAGTATCGGCAGTGGTGATACGTTGGATAGGCGCATCTAAGTAGTCGAAGATATGTTCTTGTACTTGGTAAGTGATTTCAGAAGATACAGAGCCAAAAGGCCACGCTTCTTCGAGGATCACCAAGCGATTGGTTTTCTTCACTGAAGTAAAGATAGCTTCCCAGTCCATAGGGCGAACAGTACGAATATCGATGATCTCACACTCTATCCCTTCTTTGGCAAGAGTTTCAGCAGCTGCAAGAGCTTCTTTGATAATCTTTCCGAAAGAAACGATAGTTACATCCTTACCAGCACGCTTGATATCGGCTACTCCTAGTGGAATGGTGTATTCCTCTTCAGGTACTTCGCCTTTGTCGCCATACATCTGTTCAGATTCCATAAAGATAACTGGATCGTTGTCACGGATAGCTGATTTGAGCAAGCCCTTGGCATCGTAAGGAGTAGAAGGTACTACCACCTTAAGCCCTGGACAGTTGGCAAACCAATTCTCAAAAGCCTGAGAGTGGGTTGCTCCCAATTGCCCTGCAGAGGCAGTAGGCCCACGGAATACGATTGGAATATTGATCTGTCCACCGGACATTTGGCGCATCTTAGCTGCATTGGAGATGATCTGGTCCATGGCCACCAAAGAGAAGTTGAAGGTCATAAACTCAATGATAGGACGGCAGCCATTCATAGCTGAACCCACTCCGATACCAGAGAATCCACTCTCTGCAATAGGAGTATCTATAATACGCTTAGGACCAAACTCGTCCAACATGCCTTTGGAGGCCTTGTAAGCACCGTTGTACTCGGCTACTTCCTCTCCCATTAGGTAAATAGAGGGATCACGACGCATCTCCTCACTCATCGCCTCACATACGGCTTCTCTGAATTGTATTGTTCTCATTTATTTTAGTTTTTAGTTGTTAGTGATCGTGCTGGGTAATTAGTCACTTTTCACTTTTACTTAATCAGTTGCAAAATTACGTATTTTTTTATTTTACACAAAATCAACTATCAACTTTGTGATAAAATTGATTTGTTCTTCGTCCAACTCAGTGTGCATAGGTAGCGATAATACCTCCTGTACTAACTGATTCGTAACAGGAAAGTCTACTTCCTTATAGCGAGGATCTAAATAAGCTTTCTGCTGGTGGAGCGGTATAGGGTAGTAAATCCCAAAAGGCACCCCCTGCGCAGCTAAGTGCTCGGCCAAGGCATCGCGCTTGCCATTGGTGATACGGATGGTATATTGGTGGAACACATGGGCGGTGTCCCCTTCGGGTATCTCTGGGGTGATGATATGTGGATTAACGGCCAGCCTCTGGGAATACATACGTGCGAAGCTGCGGCGCTTCTTATTATAGGTATCCAAGTGAGGGAGCTTGGCGCGCAGTACGCAAGCCTGTAGGGAGTCCAAACGCGAATTGACCCCTACTACATCGTGGTGGTAGCGAACATACATCCCATGGTTGACAATCCCGCGTAGGGTATGTGCCAGCGCATCATCATTGGTAAAGATCGCTCCCCCATCGCCATAACAACCTAAGTTCTTGGACGGGAAGAAACTCGTGGCTCCCACCTGAGCGATAGTGCCCAGCTTTTGCTTATGGCCATCACTCCAAGTATAATCAGCCCCTATCCCTTGGGCATTATCCTCTATGACAAAAAGGTTATGCTCCTGAGCAAGCTGCATAATCGCCTCCATATTCGCCGGACGACCGTAGAGATGTACCGGTACGATAGCCTTGGTCTTAGGGGTAATAGCCCTCTTGATTGCCTCTATATCTATATTAAAGGTATCCGCCTCTACATCTACCAACACAGGAGTCAATCCCAAAAGAGCGATCACCTCCACCGTAGCGGCAAAGGTAAAGTCGGCCGTAATTACCTCATCACCCGCCTTAAGGCCTAAGCCCATCATCGCTATTTGCAGTGCATCGGTACCATTGGCACAGGGAATTACATGTTTTACCTGTAAGTACTGTTCCAATTCCTTTTGGAAAGCCTGCACCTGAGGCCCATTGATAAAGGATGCTGAAGAAAGCACCTCCTCAAAGGACTGCTGTATCTGCGCTTTCAAAGGCTCATATTGCCCTTGCAAATCCACCATTTGAATTTTCTTCATGGTCTTGCTTGTTTTTCGCCCGCAAAGATACGAAATAATGATTAATGTATAATGATTAATGATTAATTTTTTTATCTAATACACCATTTTTTCAACTACTAACCTCTGATACCTCTTTCTTTAACCCTTAAAACAAAGTTAAATTAAAAACTTAGACCGAATTAAAATAATATCTTTGCCCCCGAAAATTATAATAGATGAAGTATCTGATTTTTAGCTTCTTAAGTCTCCTTTCTGCTGCTTTGTACAGCCAACAGCAGCTTGTATCCGGGCTCGTCCAAGACGAGCGAAAGGAACCACTTTTGGGCGTGAGTGTAGTAGATAAAAACTCTAAAAAATGGGCTATTACCGACGAAAACGGGAAGTTTTCCCTCCCTTTTCAAAAAGAATATGAATTGGAGATTCAGTTCTTAGGAATGGAAAAACGTATAATCAAGGGAAGCGACCCCTCCCTTGTCATCACCCTAAAAGAGGAATCCCTAACCCTAAAAGAGGTAGTGGTAACGGCCGATAAAGTCAAGGACAAAACCAGTTCGGCTATCACCCTCGACAAATATGCCATCTCCCAATTCCAATCCTTCTCCCTCTCCGATGTGCTCCAGCAGCTCCCTGGTCAGGCAATCAAGAATATTGCCTTGGAATCCCCCAAGGACATCCAATTGCGGACGGCTATTTCTTCCCAAAACAATGCTTTTGGAGTGGGCTTTATCATGGACGACATGTATATCTCCAATGATGAGAATATGCAATCCTATGCCTTTACCCAAAAAGGAGGAAACAACAAAGCGGCTTTCTCGCATATCAATAGCTCTATCGACTTGCGTAGCATCCCTTCCTCTAATATAGAAAAGGTGGAGGTCATCAGTGGTATAGCCGATGCCAAGTACGGCAATGCTACCTCTGGCCTTATCATTGTAGAGCGCAAAGCGGGGGTCTCTCCCCTACAGCTCTCCGCCTCTATGGTGGGGGGTGGTAACAGTCTTAGTGCGATAAAGGGCTTCAGACTACCTGGGAATTGGGGAAACCTAAGCCTCTCCTTGGATTACCTGAACTCCAACAGTGACCCTCGTAACGACCTAATGTCCTTCAACCGTATCACTGCCACTGGAATATGGAGTACCTTCAGCCCTTCCCAACGCTTGAAAAATACGCTAACCCTCTCGGCCAGAAGTAACTTAGATGGTAGCAAACAGAACAAAGAATTGGAAGAGGCCTTCCGCAACGGCTCTTCCAAAAAGGAATATGGTTATACGATAAGCAATCACACCACTCTACAGCTCCAAAGCCCTTGGATTGATCAGCTAACCAGCTCCCTGAGCTTCGCCCATACCCGTACCGACTCTACCAAGGAATACTATGTCAATGGAATTGGCAATGTAGTTCCCTTAGCCGACCGCACCTCCTTCCATCAAGGTGCCTATACCCCTGTCTCCTATATGTCCCAAGAACGTACCATAGGCGAACCCATCAATGGTTCCCTAAACCTGACAGCTTCCAAAGACCTCTTCCATCATAACTTCCGACATCTGTTATCGGCAGGAACAGGCCTGACTTATAGTGATAATATAGGAGAGGGAAAGATCTTTGATTCCGCTTCGGCCTCTACCCTCACCACACTAAGCCCTAACCGAGGAGGTACCGATAGCCAGCAGGGGGTACGCCCACTGAACTTTAACCGCTATGTGATCGCCAACAAGCTCTTCCACTTCTATGTGCAGGACAATATTACCTATACCTTCAATGATCGAAAATCCTTAGCTGCCAATATTGGGCTAAGATATGAAAACCAAAATGGCTTTTCCTCCCTCAGCCCACGTGTCAATACCGCCTTGACTCTCTCCCCTACCCTGAAATTCAGAGCAGGAGCGGGGCTGGCAACCAAGGCGCCTTCCTTGCAAAACCGCTTCCCTGGCAATGTCTTTTTTGATATCTTAGTCAAAGACCTTCGCACACGCGACTATGCCGTCAATTATATACAAACCTATGTCATAGAACGCCCCGAAGTAGCCCTCAAGCCGGCCAAAGCATGGAAATATGAAGCAGGTGCAGACCTTACACTGCCTTTTGCACGGCTAAACCTTACCGGTTTTCTCAACTATAACTATGATAGCTTCGAGAATACCCCTTACTTAGGGCTCTATCCGATCCCTGAGCTAAGCTTTACCTCCAATCCGAACCCTTCCCTACCTCCCTCCTATACCATTACCCGCTATAAGGATATGATTTTGGAGTACCAAACCTCCGGAAATACAGGAAAAAGTAAGGATACAGGGATAGAACTGATGATGCACTTTAACAAAATTGAGGCCATCAATACCCAATTCACCCTATCGGGAAGCTATACCTATTCCGAGTCCGATAGTACACTACCCAATCAGGTAGCCAATACCAACTTAGCCGACACCGAACACCGATATATCCTATACCCCAGAGACCTTATCAGTGCTGATAAGCTCAGCCTACGCCTAACGGCTACCTACCACCTTTCTTTCATAGGACTGTTGACTTCCCTTACTATAGAGCAATTTACCTTTAGCACTCAGTTTGCTTCCGTTAAGGAACGCTATCCCTTAGGCTATCTCAATGGACAGTTGCAACACATCCCTATCCCAGAGGCTGAACGAAGCAGCAGCCGTTACCAAGCACTCCACAGGGTGATAGGTACTGCCGGACAAGATAGGCGTACTCCCATATATCATAATTTCCATTTGCGTATAACCAAGGAGTTACAAAATGGACTCTCTCTGTCCTTCTATATCAACAATGTAGCCAATTACCACCCTAAGGTGGTCATTGCAGGTTCTGAAACTCGTATGAACGAAGCTATTTCCTTTGGAGCCACCGCTACTTTCAACTTTGGAAAAATATAATCCTCGTGGTTAGCGATTAGTAATCAGTGATCAGGCACTAAAAACTAATCACTAACAACTAAAAACTAAAAACTTAATATATTTTTATGAAAAGAATTGTTTTACTTTTAGCCTGCGTTGCATTACTCAATGCTTGTCGCAAGGACGATGATGGTTTTGATGGCAAAGGTCAAGGCCAAGAAATATCCCGTATCGCCTACACGGTAGAGACTACCTATGGGGACAAATTTAACAACCTCAAAGCCGCTGGTGTAGTGGTAAAGCTCACCGATACCTCCACCGGTCAGCAGTACGAGGCTACTACCTCCGACGAAGGGAAAGCAACCCTACAGCTACTGCCTGGCACCTATAACATTGAGGTCGCCAAATCCCTTACCAAAGAACAAAGCAATAGCCTTTTTGGCTTTGACAATGAGGCCAATTTCGCTGCCTCCAAACAAGGAATAACTATCTCCAAAGAGGCCAATGCCATTACCTTCAAAATGAGTACTTCCCGTATGGGCGACCTCGTTATCAAACAGATCTATTATACTGGCTCTGATACAAGAACTGCTGCTAACTACAATGACCAATTCTTTGAGGTACATAACAATTCCTCTGACACCATTTACTTGGATGGTATCTATTTTGCCAAACTGAAGGTATCAACCGATGCTAAATCCTACAAAGGCCAAAAAGGCTATGATGCTGAAGGAAAGTATGATTGGAGCCAAGCGCAAGGTTTAGAAGGCTTAGGTGAGAAGGCCAATACAGATTATGTATATGCCAAAACTGTCATCGCCTTCCCTGGTAACGGTAAAGAGTATCCTTTAGCTCCTGGTAAGTCCAAAATCGTCGCAATCTCCGCTCGTAATCATAAAGAGCCTTTACCTGGAAAAAGGCCTGTAATAAAACCTGAACTGACCATAGACCTAAGTCGTTCCCACTTTGAGGTATATTTAGATGCAACCCAGTCCTCAAGCGGAAGAACTTTAGACACTGATAACCCTGCGGTTCCCAATATGGTTATACTCCATAAAAGTGGTGGACAAGACTTCCTTTTAGATCCCCATGGTCGAGAAGCCTATATCCTCTTCAGGGACACCCAAGAGAACTTCAATACTTATAGAAAAGTGCCTCTACCCTCTGTAAACTCTGGTAATCTCAACAAAGCACCTAAACATGTTCAGATTCCTATAAATAAAATCATTGATGGAGTCAATGCTCAACATGACAATGTAAATAAATCTTTCCCTCACAGCCTACCTGATAGCATAGATGCTGGAGAACTCAAGGCTAATAGCTTCTACTCTTCTGAAGTATTTATCCGTAAGGTGAAAGATACTCGAAATGGTATCACCCGCTATCAGGATACCAACAACTCTTCTAATGACTTCGATAGAAAAGAAAATGTATTTGACCTAAGTGCTTTAGATTAATTATTGTTGTTATTATACGAATGAGTATCCTTTTTGGGTACTCATTCTTTCCATTTTTACTATGAAAAGACTTATTTTTCCCTTATGCGGGCTATTTTCGGCTACTTTCTATGGGCAAATCGCCCCAGATACTCATATGTTTGAGCAGATGTATGCCCTTTACGAGGCTTCTCCTATCTTTCTTTCGGAGGCACCCGTGGACAACTTTACCTTCAGTACCCTATACCTTCACCACAAGGAAGGAGACCTACACTTTGCCCAAGAAGCTAAAGAACAAACTGACTTTGGCTTGCGCTCCTATGGTTTTTACCAGCATAAGCGTATCAACTTCTTCGGAAAGATCAACCTACAACGTATCTATCAGAAAGACAAAGCTTGGACACTCTCAGAAGAAGAGGTACAGCCCAACGGCCTTATGCCTGACCCGCACTACTTTGCGGTAAGTCGCCCTGCCCCTTGGGTAAACCAGCAGTACCATATCTTCGGGGGAGCTGGGATCCCCATTTACAAACAACTATGGGATATGACCCTCTCTACTCGTATCAATTACGAAGAAAAATTCAGAGAAAACTACGACCCAAGACCTAAAACTAACCATAATGAACTCTATTTTGCTGCACAAACAGCCTTTCGACTGCTTGACAAACACAAAATAGCCCTCTCCGGTGAATATGGATACAACAAAGCCAGCAATAAAATAAAATTCTCTGACCAAGAAGGACAAACTCCCAACAATTTTACCAAATACAACCGCTGGCAACTTGGATTAGGCACCTTCCAACTCCCTCCGAACTCCCATTATAGGCGCAATAATGACTATTATGGCTTTGCCCTTGGTTATCATTTTGCCACTGACAAGCACAAACTTTTAGCAGAAGGTAGCTATCGCAATACCCTCACCCATACTTATCGCAATGACAATGATAGTGAGTTCGACGAAGATATCTTAGCCCGCCTCTATGAGGATACTTTTTTAGCTAAAATACATTATATCAATCAGTTAAAAAAAGGACAACTCCTTAGTCTGTCACTTATAGCCTCTGATAAGCAAGCCACTAACCGCCTTATGCAGCGACAGGGGCGCAACTATCGCTCCTATCAAGAGGACATCGCCTTCTCTGCCAACCTATTAAAGCAGCTTGGAGAAACCCATCGAGAGTTGGCCTTAGAAGCTGTCTACCAAGGGGCTTACCAAAAAGATGTAACCGCGAAAACGCTCACGGATCATTCCTCCCTTGCCCTCTCGCTATTTTGGGCAAAGGGCTATGAGCTAGACCACTTTGTACTTCGCCCCTCACTAAAGGCAAGCCTTATCAGCCCATTGTACAACAAGCTCATCAATGAAAATGAAGACTACCACAAGGCTTATAATCCGGACGATTATGCCGCTCGTACCCTGCGCCTCTTCTACCAAGAGGTGATCTATCCCGACTATGCGTATTTTGACAGTACCCGTTACCTGCTCGATTTAGGAATCGATTTCAAAAAACGCCTCTCTAAGGGTACCCAGCTCATCACTAGCCTCCATTCCACCTATCATACTGCCTTCAAAGGAGCAGAACGCTATGGAGCTGCTATTTCTATCTCTTTATTAAAATAAAAAACTAACGACAACAACCATGAAAAAAACACTTATCTTATGCCTGCTTACAGGTACTTTTTTCTCCTTTACCCGACTGAAAGAGCACCTATACGAACCCGAATATATCGCCCAGCTCAGAGAAGCCTATAGCAGTGGAGATCCCAACAAATGGGAAGCCCCCCATTTGGACGAAGGTGTTAAGGCTCGTTATGTAGAAATTGGCTCCTTGCCTAAAAGCTCTTTCCCTGAGAGTAACCCTTATTCCGAAGCTAAAAAAGAATTGGGCAAGCTCCTTTTCTTTGATCCCCGCCTGTCGAAATCCAAACAAATCTCCTGTGCCAACTGCCACGACCCCGAATTGGGCTGGGCGGACGGACGTAGTCTTTCCTTTGGTCACGACCGCAAAAATGGAGTGAGAAACTCCCCCTCTATATTTAATATGGCCTACCATACCACCTTTTTCTGGGATGGGAGGGCAAGCACTTTGGAGTCTCAGGCTATGTTCCCCCTTACCGATCCTGTAGAGATGGCCTCCCATGAGGTGGTAGCCGTAAAGCATATCAAGCGGATCAAGGGCTATCGCCCCTTCTTCAAGGAAGCCTACGCAGACGAAAACATCACCTTATCTCGTATCTTTGATGCCATTGCAACCTATGAGCGTACCATCGTCAGTGGCAAGAGCAAGTTCGACCGCTTTATCTCCGGAGAGAAAGACCTCTTCACCGATGAGGAAGTCTTGGGATTACATCTGTTTCGCACCAAAGCACGCTGTATAAATTGCCACTTCTCTCCCCTATTCTCTGACCAACAGTTCCACAACTTAGGGATGTCCTACTATGGCCGCAAATATGAAGACTTAGGCCGCTACAAAATCAGCAAAGACAAGGCCGATGTAGGTAGCTTCAAGACAGCCTCCCTCCGTGAGGTAGGTCGTACCGCCCCCTATATGCACAACGGCCTGATAGCTACTTTGGACGAGGTTATCCAAATGTACGATGCAGGTATGCCTCGCCCCAAACCCAGAAAGGATCAGGAAAATGACCCTCTGTTCCCCACTACCGCCCCCTTGCTCCAGAAGCTCTCTCTTTCCAAAGAAGAACGGGCTGCCCTCAAGGCT
>RBWB01582964.1_pt1 | contig 13236 bp, 11 predicted proteins | sample 2014201 | NCBI WGS metagenome assembly RBWB01 (sample SAMN10133834, study PRJNA383868) | Human oral metagenome, whole genome shotgun sequencing project. | isolation source: supragingival plaque isolated from 88 juvenile twins | host: Homo sapiens | place: Australia
GGCTGTACGGCACCGCCCCTGCCCCGGCGCCGGCGAAGGACGGCGTCACCACGGCCGCGACGTCGAAGTGGTTCCAGGGCTTCGTGGCCCAGGCCATCGAGGCCGGCGACCTTCGTGTGACGGCGCGCACGGACTCCGGCAACGCGCAGTGGAACAAGGCGGTCCTCATCGCCCAGAAGCGTCAGGGCTCCCCCGCCGCCGACGCGCTGCTGCGCCACCGCGACGCGTCGAAGACGCTGGAGTTCCTGCGCTCGTGGCTGGAGCTGCGTGACCCTAACAACGTGATCCACGCCACCTACAACGTGGGATTCGTAAAGACCGGCCGCCTGTCGAGCTGCGTGTCCCCGGACACCCTGATCGACATGCCGAGGGACATGGTCAAGTACCCCGACGGGGTCCCCATGCGTGAGGTCAAGGCCGGTGACTGGGTGTACTCCTACGACCACCACTGCCGGCTGACTCTGAGGCAGGTCGAGTGGGTCGGCCCCACAAAGACAGCTGAGACCATCATCGTCACCTTCGAGAACTCTCAGGGGGACCGCCGGACCCTCCAGTGCACTCCCGAGCACCTCGTTCGCCTCCACAACGGGCACTACTGCCCGGCCGAGTACCTGATGAAGGGTCCGCGGGGGGCCGCCTCCCCACGAGTGCTGGGCATGGTGCGCAGGCAGTGGACGGCTTCGAAGTCCTCTAAGGACCGCTACCTGTCCTTCTTCCCCAACTCCAACAGCCGCAAAACCCCTCCCAGCGTGGCCGATGGGGTCCGGTACGGGTCAAAGTCGGGCGGTAAGTCTAAGGAGCACCGGTGGATCATGCAGAGGGTCCTCGGTAAGCGACTCTCCTCCAAGTGGGACGTCCATCACATGGACGAGGTCAAGGTGAACAACCACCCCTCGAACCTAAAGTACCTGCCGCACTCGGAGCACATGTCGTTGTCTATGCGTGATCGTTGGACTAAGGGCATCCCAGACCAGCCTTACCCGGACGTGTTCACTGGCAAGACCGACTGGCGGCCTGTCTCCATCGAGCCGGGCCCAGTTATCGAGGTGTGGGACATGACTGTGCCGGAGGACCATTGCTTCATCGGCAACGGCATCACGGTCCACAACAGTAATCCGAACGTCCAGCAAATAAGTTCTAGGCTGAAGCCGGCCTTCATCCCCCGGCCCGGACACGTCCTGCTTGATCTCGACTACAGCCAGGTCGAGCTGCGGGTGGCGGCGTTCATCTCGCGCTCGCAGCCGATGATCGATGCCTTCCAGAGAGGTGATGATCTTCACAGGCTTCTAGCCGCGAAGATCGCCGGCAAGGCGCCTCAGGACGTCACCAGCCTGGAGCGCAAGCGGGCGAAGGCCGGCAACTTCGGCCTGCTCTATGGCATGAGCCCGGGCGGATTCCAGTCATACGCCGCCACAGCCTATGACGTTTCTCTCACTTTGGCGGAGGCCCAGGCCGTCCACAGCGCGTTCTTCGAGATGTGGGACGGCATGCGCCAGTGGCACGAGCGCGCCAAGCGCCGGGCCTACGAGCGCGGTTATGTGACGTCCCCCATAGGTCGCACGCAGTGGCTATCCGACCTGTACTCGAAGAGCTCGTTCAAGTCCTCCCACGCCGAGCGCAACGCCCTTAACAGCCCCGTGCAGGGCTTCGGCTCGGACCTGATGCAGATGGCCGCGGCGTCAATCATGGGCACGCTGCCGGGCTACCCGCTCCCCAAGGTCGAGGGCGCGCACGTCGTGGCCACCGTCCACGACGAGATCTGCATCGAGGTTCCTCAGGACCGCTGGCAGGAGATCCTGATCGAGTGCAAGCGCCGAATGGAGGACGTCAACGTCTTCCTGCGCCCGCTCGACTGCCAGATGGACGTCCCGATCGTGGCTGGCCCGTCGGCCGGTACCCGCTGGGGCGTGCACGATCTGCACGACGAGGATGACCCGCTCCCAGCCTCTGATTGAGACTTACATCTCAAAACCTCAAAACCGGGAATACGCTGGAAACGCTGGGAAAAGTCCTGTATTCCCACATTCTCGGAGACGTGCATCACACTTTCACCCCACATCTCCTGAGACATACGTCTCAAAACTCAGAATCCGGGAATACGCAGTGATCGCAACGTTTTAGCGCCTATTCCCAAATCCAGCAGAGATCTACATCACACTTTAGGAGACACCATGCGCAACGCACTTCGCACCTACCCCGCCCGTAAGGCCTCCATCCAGGGCCGCCCCGCCGTCCAGGTAAGGGACACGAAGAACGAGATCGAGTACTGGGTCGAGATCACCGAGACTCCCGACGCCGGCGGCCGCTACCACGTCGTGAACCTCCTGTGCCGCCCAGACACGGGCGTTCGCTTCCCCGACAGTGTCCCCCACAGGACCCTCTGCGAAATCGCCGCAAACGTGCTTGAGAGGGCCGAGAAGCCTGCACGAGGTGGCAACGCCTACCGAGGGGCGCCCGTCGAGACTCTGCGAGCCATGATCGAGGAGGGCAAGACCCGCACCGACATCGCTCGCGAGCTGGGCCGCAGCGTCTACACCGTGGACTCCTGGCTGAGGCGAGCCCGCCGCCTCGACCCGACCTTCCCAGGCACGATGACGAAGGCGGGCAGCCGACGCCCGTCCCGCAACAGGACCCCCTACCGACGGGCACCGAAGGCCTCCTGAGAGCCCTGACCGAAGGGCCCCTCCCACTCCGGGAGGGGCCCTTTTGTGTGCCCTGAATCACTCCCAGGCCGCCTGTCCGCATGCTGAGACAGTTGTCCGTATAGTGAGAAAGTGATGGCGGTCACGGCGGTTTAAGCACGGTCGGAAGGGTAACTAATACTTATGTCAAAATGTGTATGCCAAGTTACAGGTTCACCTTGACTCGGGCGTGTCGCGCCGCAACTTCCGCGTGTCGGGCCCCATTACTGAGATTAATCCGTATGCCTGCATACTATTCCCAAACCTGGGCGTGATGAATGTCTAATTTTAAAACCCCTATTCCGTGAACAACCTCACCGTTTTGCTCTTGCAACTACCCCAGGAATTTGATATCCCGCGCGCCCGCACGCGCGCCCACACACACTCGCGTCCTCCCCCTGACGGAGTCAGGGGGGAGGACGCTCGTGTTGTGTGGGTAGTGGAATATATGTGTATATATGAGCCAGGTCACATCCGATGCCGATGCCGTTTCCGCACCCGTTGCCGGTTCCGACCCGACCCCTCGCTCCGCTTCGCTGCGCTTCGGGGTCGGGTCTTTGACCCCCGGTCCGATTCGTGCCCGTCGCAGGCGCCGGGGAGCCTTCGCCCCTGCGGTGTCCGCGTGAAGGGCGCTGCGGCGCTGGGGCGCCGGTCGCCCACGCGTCCTCGCAGGTTCTCGGCTCCAGGCGGAGAGGCTTTCCTCGGGTCGCCGTGTTGAGGCTCGCTCCGCTTCGCTGCGCTCGGTCAACACGCCCGCCCCTCGGGCCTCTCTGCGACCTCGGGCTCCGGCGGCGATCAGTCCCGAACAGCCTTCGATCCAAGGCTTGGACGTACCCGCCATCGCACCTTCGTGCCGGGGAGAGGGCCGCACATGCCCCTCAGAGGCCGTGTAAGCGATTCTGAGGGACTTTTACCCCGTCCCTGCACTCCCGGAGGGGTACGGCCCTGAAAGGCGCTCAGAATGGCTTAGAACGCTTCTGGGGATTCCGGCGCCGCCTCCGAGCAGAGGCACGCACCTTCGTTCCGGGGGGCCGCGCCGCCGCCCCGCGCAAATGTGACGACACTCACCTACGAAATGCTGCGCCGGACTTGCATCCGCCCTCTGAATGGGGTTTAATGAACCCATCACCGCCGAGGGGGCGAAACTCCCCGGACTGGCCGCCGCAAGCCGGCGGCGGATTACCCTTTCCGGACGAGGAACTAACCCGAGGCGGTAGAGATACCCAGTCAGCTGGGAGGCTTTGCGAGTACGCGATGGCCTGGACGGACGGGACTCAGACGGGACACGCCTCCCGGGGTTCTAAGCCAAGTCGACCACCGCTACACGGCTCGTACGGCCCGGATAACTGGATTCCGCCAATCATCACCACCGGCGTCGGGAAAGGCCTTGTGTGTTCCCCGTAGCCCCCGGCTCGTAGTTAGGGGTGGGCCGCCAAACGAGTCTCCGAAGTCGGTGAGGGTGTAGGACCGCGGGTTGAAGGCCCCGAGGTTCGCCGAGAAGCACGCACAGATCAGTGCGAGGGGGACGGGGACCGGAGGACAACCTGAAACGCGATTCGTGACGCAGTCGACAGGTCCCGGGACGTGGGGAGAAGCGGCTCCGCAAGGAGTGCCCCGCTGAAACGCTTCCTCGGGAAGGTCCCCGTCTGACGAACCCTTCGCGAACGTCGTCACCACCGGCGCTCCGAATCGGCGAGGCTGGCCTGGGAAGTCCCCCGTGCGATGGGAACCGCCCCTTCGGGACCGGTTCGGGCTGTGGTGGCCCAGCCGGCGACGTACGCGGGAAACTGAGATCTGATTCGCCCGAGCGCCTAGTCAACGCTCCATGAGCCTTCGTAAAGAATGGACTTCCACGCCACGGGATGCGGCGACCGCCGGCCGAGACATCGGCCCTAGAGCCCTTGAGGTTCTAATACCCTTCGGGTAGTGTATGCGGGGCATACACCCGACAAAGGAGATGACATGCCCCGCCCCAGCAAGGACAAGCTCGTTCCCTACGTGGACGACCGCCCAGACCTCGACCAGCGGTTCTCGCCGTTGGATGCCCCCACATCAATCGACTTCGGCCGGAAGCCGGGAAACCCTTCAGGCCCACGCAAGTCGGTGACATTCACGATGAGGGAGGCTACCTGGGCCAGAGTCGTCCGCCGGGCAGAGCGCCAGGGCCTGCAACCCAGGATCGTCCTAGCGCGCCTCATGGAGGCGTACGGGAACCGCGAGCTAGATCTGGCTCCACACCCTTCAGGGATCAAGGTGATCCCTCATCGGACCACCTTCACCAATCCAGACAACCCCTCGAACCGGTGACCGGCTGACCACCGGTCACCGGTTTCAGGGCATCTACCCACCACCACCCAGCAAACCCAGGACCCATGAGCACAACAGAGAAGCACAACGCGGCCGTCGTCGAGGCGGCCCTCGACGCGTACCGCAGGGGGCTGACGCCTCTGCCCATTCCTCGCCACTCCAAGGGGCCGACCATGGCCGGCTGGAACAAGCTCCGCTGGCCGGACCCGACGATCGACACCGGCGAGGGCGAGGATGCCGTCCGCGCCGCCTTCGAGGAGTACACGGCCGGCGGGTCTACTAACCTCGGCGTCCTCCTCGGGGAGGCCTCGGGCGATCTCATCGATGTTGACCTCGACCACCCGGCCGCAGCGCGGCTGAAGTCGTACCTGCTGCCCCGCACGGCGGCGGTCCACGGCCGCGAGACGTCGCGCAAGTCGCACTACTGGTACCGCGCCAAGCCGGGCACCCTGCCGGCGACGCGGCGCCTGCGCATCCCTGACAAGTCGGGCCGTGGCTCCGGAGTGTCGGTCGAGATCCGAGGGAACGGCGCACAGACCCTCGTACCGCCCTCGATCCACCCAGCCACCGCCGAGACCTACGAGTGGGAGGGTGAGCCGTGGGGCGGTGACGAGGGTCCCGCCCTCGTCGACGGCACCGAGCTGCTGGCCCAGGTCATCCTCCTCGGCCTGTGCGCCGTCCTGCTGGATGCCTGGCCCGGCCCCGGCCAGCGCCACGACGCCTACGTCGCTCTCGCGGGCGGCCTCCTTCGCTACGGGGACTCGCAGACCGTGCACCCTTTCTGGGAGCGGAACGCCGGCCTCATCATCCGCACGCTGGCGCTGGCCACCCACGACGAGGACGGGGCCGAGCAGCGCGAGCGTGAGGCGATCTACACTACGAAGCGCCGTCTCCGGGAGGGTGGGGAGGCCGTCGGCTTCACCCGACTGGCCGAGTACATAGGGGAGGAGAGCGTGCAGATCGTCGAGCGGCTGGTGCGCGACGCTGAGGCCGTGGCGGGCTTCGTGCCAGACGTGGACGGCGACGTGCCGGGCTGGCAGCCTCCGTGGGCCAAGCAGTGGGACGGCCTGAAGATCGAGATTGACGAGAGCGCCCCTGCCCCCACCTTCGTCGAGGTCAGCGATGCCTCGGGGCCCCGATCGCTCGGGGCCCTCCTCCCGGAGCATGGCTCCGAGGCGGGCGAGGAGACCGACGCCGAGGAGGCTGAGGACTCTCGCGAGGACCTGGATCCGCTGGACGCCCGCCCATCGTCCTGGAGCCCCGTCGACCTGGAGCCCTATCTGACGGGCAAGCTCACCGTCCCGGACCCCGAGGTCTGCCGCCGCAACGACGGCGCCTGCCTCATGTACCGGGGCCGCGTGAACATGCTGTTCGGCTCCTCGGAGTCGGCCAAGTCGTGGATCGCCATGGCGATCTGCCTCCAGGAGATCGAGGCCGGCGGCCGAGCCCTGTACCTCGACTTCGAGGACGAGCCGGTCCAGACGTTGAACCGTCTGCGCCTGCTGGGCGCCGTGGACGACGATCTGAGGGCCCAGTTCTCGTACATCAGGCCGGAGGGCCCGCTGGCCGACATGCAGCGCAACAGGTGGGGCAAGGACCAGCCGACGAAGAGTGGGGAGTTTGCTCAGGACCAGTTCGACATGGCCCTGACCTCGCTCGACCCCGACATCATCGTGGCCGACGGCATGACCGCTCTCTACGGACTGCACGGCCTGGATGCGAACGATGCCGTAAGCACGGATGTCATCACGTCGTGGCTGAAGCGGCTCACGCGCAATGGTCGCTCTACCGTCATCATCATCGACCACCAGGCCAAGAACGCCGAGAAGGGCTCCATGCCGATCGGCTCTCAGCACAAGGTCGCCATGGTGCAGGGCACCCTGCTACAGGTCTGGCCGATCAAGCAACCCATGCCGGGTGACGTCGGTGAGATGGAGCTGGTCGTCCTGAAGGACCGCCCCGGCCAGGTCCGCGCCCACTCCCAGAAGACGGGAGGGCGTGGCAAGGCCCAGGTGGCCGGCGTCGTCACGCTGGACAGCCGAAGTGAGGGCCGCTCATCCCTCGTCATCACACCTCCACGGCGCACACCTTCTGGCGGCGGGGGCGTCCTGAACGCCGACGGCGAGGACGTGAACGACGTCGAACGCCGCGTTGAGCTCGACTTCACCGACATGTCTAAGATGATGGAGAAGATCGCCCAGCGACAGGACGATGAGGACACCCTCATCGGAGCGTTCCGAGGTGAGGTCGGTATCCGGCTGGGCTCGCGGGACCTGTTCGATATCGTGGATCCCGATCTCCCGCGCGAGCGCACTAAGGCGGCGCTGGACCGGCTGATCTCCCGCGGCTGGATCATGGCTGAGGGCGGGCGCGGCGGCCGTCAGTACACGCTGGTCGCCGTCGGCGAGGACGGTCCTGTGGAACGGGGCCTGGACGAGAGCAACGGAGAGAGCGTAGGTGAGAGCTGAGGTGCGTGACTTCCACAGGCTGCCCCTGCTGACGCCGGAGGAGGCGTTCGAGCGGGCATGGGAGGAGGGCGGATCGGCCCACCCCGTGTTCGACCGTGGCTACCGTGTCCAGGGCCTGAACGCCTGGAAGGCGATCGAGACCCTGCTGTGCCAGAACGACGTACCTGACATCACCATCGCGTCGTTCGGCCTGAAGAAATTCGAGGAGATTTTCGACGTGCTCGCCATGCTGTCTGAGCGCGGCTGGCGCCTTCGGCAGACGGCGGCTAAAGTCTACGTCGGTGGCGAGCTCAAGGATGTCCAGGCTATCCGAGCCCACTACCACGGCGACTAGGCCGCAAATCGGTGCAATATCAGTGGAATCTACCTCAGTGACCCAAGTCACTGGGGTAGACCCTTACTGGGCTTGCATTGCGGCATACGTGCTGCGTAGGCTTTATACATCAAAGGCACGACCGCGAAAGCGGAAAGGAGAACTGAAATGGCACGCAAAGGCTCTATGCGGGAGCAGCGCAAGCGCTGGGCGCGGTGGGAGGCGTACCGCAACGAGATGTACGTGACCGACGAGAAGGCCCTCGCCCGCGCCTACCGGGAGTACAGCCTGACCGGCGTCCTGGAGGACCCCTGGACCGGGGACCGGTACTGCCCCTCCTGCGAGAAGCCCGAGCAGTACTGCGACTGCGGCTCCGCCGCCTGACCCCCGCCCATCCCATCCACCTATCAATCCTCCCTATCCATAAGGAATCACCATGAGCCCCAAGCCAGGCACCTACTCCCTGACCTCCCCCAACGCCGTCCACGCCAACCACGCCCTGAACCACGCCTACTGGGCGCTCGGCGCCACGATCTCCGTCATGATCCTGCACACCCTGACCGCTGCCGACGGCCCCCTCGACATCGTGTGGGGCGTCTGGATGGTCTTCGAGTTCTCGCAGATCGTCCGCTACGGCGTCAAGGCCGCCAAGGCCGGCATCCGGGACCGCCGCGTCCTGACCTTCTCGATCCGCGAGGGCGCCTTCGTCTCGATCCCGGAGGCCGAGGCCCGGTGAGAACGCTTCTGAGAGTTATCGCATTCATTATCAAGACCTATAGAAGGAGGGCGAAGTGACCCGGCACGTCGTCAGTGCGGAGGAGATCCTGCGCCGTGTGAAGGCGTCCCCTGGCGGAGACGTCAGGGACTCCGACATCGCGGCCGTCAAGGGCAAGAAGCCGATCTCATACGTCCCGAGCCGCCGCGTCGGGCGTAATCGAACCAAGGCCGAGCTCGTTGGGGAGTACGTTCGCTATCTGACTGACATCCACGATCGTCGCAAGGACTTGCTGAGGATCCCGGAGGAGAAGCGACAAGCGCACATTCTCGCTGAGGCCGAGAGGGCTGCGGCACTGCACCAGGGAGAGAACTCATGAGCACCTACCCCTACGATATCGACAACGACGGCGCCGACTACTCGCGGGTCCGGGCCCTGGGGAAGTACATCTCGCTCAAGCGCGGTGGAGACATCATCGCCGGCGCGATCATCTACCACGGCGACTGCTGGTGGGAGGTCCTCGGGAACGGGACCACGGCGGAGAGCGAGATCCTGTACGCCGAGAAGGCCGGGAGCCCTGAGGGCAGCTCCGAGGAGGTCAAGATCCCCGTCGACGAGTGCGAGGTGTACCCGTCCATCCAGGAAGGCGCCCCGCTCCAGTTTCAGAACGGCTCCCTCCTGAAGGAGTTCTGGCCCTGCTGCGGCCTGATCTACGTCAAAGATGCCCGCCGGAGATCTACGCAGGCTGATGAGAACGAGAAGGTCTTCGGCATCTTCGCGCTCCACTACGACTCTGACGGGGACCCCTACTACTACCCCGTTGATCAGGATATGCAGCCCGGAGTCGCGTCCGATTGGCTCCTTGACCCCAAGTATGACCTCATTCTCGACTGGGAGCCGATCGACGTGGCCGATCTGCTGAGCCGGATGCAGGGGAGAGGTCTTGGATGACTAGGTTCGAGTTCGGCGGACCGCCCCGCTTCGCTCACCAGAAACGAGGCCTGGCCAAGCTCATCGCCTGCGGCGGAGTTGGGGCCCTCCTCATGGAGCCAGGCACCGGGAAGACCGCGGTCACGCTCGACTACTGCTCCCTGCTGGCACTGTCCTCTCCGCGCCGTGAGGCCCGCGTCCTCGTGATTGGCCCACTTGCCGCCGTCGACCAGTGGGCCCTCCAGGCCCCGAAGTGGGTCAGCCCGCAGGTCAACGTGTGGGCCGAGGCCCTGGGCGGGTCGGTCATGCAGCGCGTCGAGGCCCTCCGTTCCCGAGGCGGGAAGGTCGTCGCCAAACCGACTGGCGGCCTAGGACGCGGGGCCGGCGATGACATCCGCTCCCTCCACGCGAACCGGTCCTGGGCGCTGGCCGCCCGCCGTGACGGCGTCGATCTAGACCGACAGATGGCGGCCAAGGCCGGCCCCGACGCCCTCGGTGACTCCAAGCCGCGCCTCGTGATCGAGGCGATCAACCTAGACACGCTGTCTCAGCGCCGGCAGGTGGGGTCCAAGACGATGGCCGACGTCGTTCTGAGCGCGGTCACCGACTTCGACCCAGACCTCGTCGTGATCGATGAGATGCACAAGATCAAGTCCGTTTCCTCCAACGCGTCCCGATTGGCGGGACGGATCGGCTCACGGGTCGAGCGCCGGATCGGCCTGACGGGTACCGTGATCCCACACTCCCCACTCGACGTCTACGGCCAGTGGAGGTTCCTCGACCCGAAGGCCTTCGGCCGGGTGCTGCCGAACGGTGAGAGGAGGGCGGCCACCTTCAAGCACTTCAAGGAGGACTACACCGAGATGGGAGGTTACATGGGGCATGAGGTAGTCGGCTTCAAGAACCTGGACCGCCTGGAGGAGATCATGGGCGAGCGCAGCTCGGTCGCCATCAAGGAGGAGTGCCTGGATCTGCCCGACGCCGTCGATACGGTTCTCCCCGTCGCGCTGAGCCCGAAGGAGCTGAAGGCGTACGAGGACATGCGTACGAAGCTTCAGGTCGAGTTCCGTGAGGAGGACGACATTAGCGAGGCCGCCGACGGCGGAGACGCTGCCACCGCGGCCAGCCGCCTGGTCCGCATGACACGCCTTCGCCAGATCACGGCCGGCCACCTGCCGGACGACGCTGGCGAGGTCCGCGAGATCGGGAGGTCCAAGGCGAAGACCATCGCCTCCCTGATCCACGACACGCTGGAGGACGAGAAGCGCATCGTCGTCTTCGGGACCTTCACCCGCGAGCTCGCAACGCTGGAGGAGGAGATCGCCGACAAGCGGACCACGGTCCTGCGGATCGACGGATCCACCAAGCCGGAGGACCGGCTGGCGATGCGTCAGCGCTTCGGATCTGACGATCCGGCCCGACTCGTCATCGTCGCGCAGATCAAGACGCTGTCGGTCGCCGTGAACGAGTTGGTCACCGCTCGCAACGCCATCTTCGCCTCTCTGCCCTGGCAGAGGGACGACATCGTCCAGGCCCGCGACCGCCTCAACCGTCTCGGTCAGAGGAGCGCAACCACGTTCTGGTACGCGCTTGCACCCGGCACCGTGGACGATCTAGTCTTCCAGGCCTACCAGGACCGAACGGACCTGGAGAAAGCCCTTATGAGTCACATCTACAACGATAGGTAAGAGCAATGAGTCCCACCCAGTGTCCCGAGAAGGACGTCATCACGGCCGAGAAGGCCACCTACTCCTCGCTCACCCTCCACCGCCGCTGCCCTCAGGCGTGGAAGTACCGCTACCTGGACGGCCTGCGCCGCGCTCGGTCGGAGGTCACCCCGGCCCTCGACTTCGGGAGCTGGTTCCACGCCGTCCGCGCAGCGGACCGCCTGACCAAGGGCCGCGCCGAAGGCACTCTGAAGGTTGAGCTCGATGAGATTCAGACCACGGACACCGGGCCCACTTTCCCCGGCACCGTCTCACCTGATGAGATCATCTCCGCCTCCCTGGACTACTGGGACAGGCTCGGCGAGACGGCTCACGAGACGTGGCTGGAGTGGCTGGGGCAGCCGCTTCCGCAGCGCCTCGCCCACGTCTACGACGAGTGGCGGGAGCGCTGGGCCGAGGACTCGGAGAATGAGGCCGTCCTCGCCGTCGAGCAGCGCTGGGAGCGCGAGATCCCGGGGATGGGAGTCGTCCTGTGGGGGTACGCGGACGAGGTCTACCTGGATCGTAAGCGCGGCATCGTCGTGGTGCGGGACTGCAAGACGTCCGGCACCCTCGGACAGGTAACGAGCCTGGACGAGATGCTGGACAGCCAGGTTCAGCTCTACGCGTGGGGTCTGTCGCCGGACTGCTCTAAGTGGGGGCTCCCAGCTCCGCGCGCCGTCGCCTTCGATCGAGTCCGGTCCAAGGCGCCGAAGACGCCCAGGATCACGAAGGCAGGCAAGCTTTCCGCGTCGGTCAAGGACTACGATCTGCGGACCTACCTGGAGTGGTGCGCCGACGGCGTCCCCTTCGAGGGGATGAAGAAGGACGGCAGCGCCGCGGGAACCTACACGGCCGAGGAGGCCGAGATCGAGCGCCTGGCCTCGCCTCAGACCGTCTCGCAGTGGTTCGCCCGGCACTTGACACCGCTCAGCCCGCACCTCGTCCGCTCCCACCTCAGGGCCGCGGCCGACACCTGCTCGGATATCTCCCGGACGAGAGTCCGTGCGGACCTGCGGGGAGAGGCGCCCCGCAACTTCGGGAAGGCGGCGTGCCAGTTCTGCGAGTTCGCCGACTTGTGCCGTGCGCAGATGGTTGGAGGCTCGGGAGGCGAGTACGCGCCGGAGGAGTACGGCCTCCGCTACCGTGACCCGTCTCACAGCGGCCGGTAGCCCTCCAGGCTTGCAATGTCCGCCCGCATACATCTACAGTTAAGTCATCCACCCAATAGCGGAAGGAAATTCAATGACCAGTTTCGCCGGCGTCAACATCGTTGACGTTGAGGAGGAGGCAGCCGACTACGGTCGGTGGCTGATCCTCGGGGCACCCGGTTCTGGAAAATCGAGCCTGGCCTCGACCGTTGCCACGATGGGCAAGACATTGTTCATCGACCTGCCTGGAGAGAAGGGTACCCAGAGCTTCAAGAACGCGCCCTACGCTAAGAACATCGACGTGGTCCGGCCGGAGAGCGTCACAGCCCTGGACGACATCTTCTGGAGCCTGGACAAGGGCGGGCACGGTTACAAGGCCGTCATCATCGACAGCCTCACCGCCCTACAGAAGATGACGATGCGGTACCTCACAGGGTTCTCGGAGACCGCGGTCCGTGAGATCAAGCAGGGCACCGCCCCCGCCGATCAGCGGACCTGGGGCCAGGCCCTCGACATCATGACCGACACGGCGGTCTTCTGGTACGGCCTGGCCGACGGCAACCGTTCCGAGCCGATGCACGTCGTCATGACCGCCCAGGTCAAGATGGTCGAGGACGAGATCAACGGAGGCGTTCGCCGCTCCCCGGACGTCCAGCGCGGCGCCCAGTCGATCATCCGCGCCACACCGAACTACATCATCTACGCCGACGTCGAGGAGGACCTCGACAACCCCGGACGCGACGACGGCCCCTCTCTGAAGCACATCGTGCGCTTCGGCACCGACCCTGAGTACGGGACCAAGGCCCGTATCCCCTACAACCTTCGCGGAAAGGTCCCGCCCGTCCTGGGACGCGACCACCCCGTGACTCTGGAGAAGCTCTCACGCTTCCTCGGAGTGGGCGGAGTCCCGGAGCGTAAGCCCGCCGCCAGCAAGTCGGCCAAGGCCGACGACTGACACCCAGTAA
>RBWB01582966.1_pt1 | contig 13231 bp, 14 predicted proteins | sample 2014201 | NCBI WGS metagenome assembly RBWB01 (sample SAMN10133834, study PRJNA383868) | Human oral metagenome, whole genome shotgun sequencing project. | isolation source: supragingival plaque isolated from 88 juvenile twins | host: Homo sapiens | place: Australia
TTGGTTTTAATGGTAGTGCTATACACTTTATTTTCATCGCGATGATCTGCGACAGATTCCGCATCGCCCTGCACCAACGCCCGACTTTCCATTAATGCGATATGAACGTCCTCCAAATCCAACTCTTTGATCTGCCCTCGCACAGGCGCTGTTTGAGCATATAAATCGCGAATTAAATCCACCGCACTTTGCACCACACCGGCATAATGTGACGCAGGATTGTTATCTTGCGGTTGAATGGTGAAATCAAAGCCACGACGGGAAATCGACAGGTTGAATGTTTTTTCAATAAGCGCCAAGTGAGCATCTGCGCCACCACATAAGGAACGCAAGCGTTCATTATCTTGCGGCTCAAGCGTAAAGGTTTGACGAAAAGGTTGCAAAATATGACCTCAATAAATAGGAGGAATAAAGTAAATACAATATAGCACAACTTATAGGAAGGTTATATCCGTACATATATCAAAACAGGCGAAAACATCAAAAGAACAAAATTTGATTTATTATAAATAATCTTTGACACACCTCTAATAAGCTCAATACACATAAGGTTATTATTCCCTAAAATATCTGAAGCCTTTTAAATACTGAATATTGAAAAAATACCTATGTTTAAATCCACATATATTTAAAGACTATTTTTTGTAATAAATATTAAAATTTGTAAATTTACTGTAAAACCAACCCGGAGAATATTGGTTAGACCACTTACAAAATGAACTAACTTTATGATTATCAATAAGTTTTTAGATTAAAAATAAACTTGTTTATATAACGACACTGACATTTTAAAAAATTTGCTTTTTTATTTTTCAGGAATATAATGCACCTCGTTTATTTAATTACACAAACTTATTAAATAAATGACATTAATTCTTAAAAAGGATTTTTAAACTTTATTTTCTACAAACAAACTAAAAAATTAGGAGCATTTAAAATGTTAAACGCATTAACTACTAAAGCATATATCAAAGCAACTGAAGCATTCCGTTCTTTCAAAAACAACGAAGCGGGTGTAACTGCAATCGAATACGGTTTAATCGCAGTAGCAGTAGCAGCAATGATTGTTTTCGTATTCTACGGCGACACTGGCTTTATCAATACATTAAAAACTAAGTTCGGTAGCTTAACTGCAACTATGAAAGCTGCTTCACTTGATAAATAATAATTAAGTTATAATAAGGTCGGTTTCTTAAATAACCGGAAACCGACCTAAATTTATTGGTTTTATATTTATTATGAAAAGTTTATTAGATTACTGTCATTTCAGAGTAGTCTTTTTTTTATGTAAGTTTCATAAAAATCAACGCGGAATCACATCTATGGAATATGGTTTAGTTGGGCTGGCTGTTGCTATGCTTGTTGTTTCCGTATTATACGGTGAGCATAGTTTCGTTAAGGCATTAACTAATAAATTTAATGAGTTCACTGAGCTTGTACATTCTACCATACTTAGTAAGAACTAATATAATGACACATACATAATGAACTGGCTTATTAATCTGTTAGTAATTATTACTATTCTACTATTAATCACCTTATCTATTACGGATATTCGTTCTAGAATCATCAGTAATCGGATCATTCTTCTGTTACTAATCACAATTACTCCGCTCAGTTTATTAAAATATCAAACCATATTTATCATTCCTGCGTTATGTACTTTAGCTATTGGATTTCTAATATTTTCTTTAGGTGCGATGGGCGCCGGCGATATTAAACTGATTTCTGTTTTAATGCTGGTAATTCCACATAATGAAATTATTTACTTTTTCTTCTTTACTGCATTTTTCGGATTATTGCTAATCATTGTAGGTTGGCTATTTTTCCGTAAATCAATTAAAGAAAACGGTCTACCTTATGGCGTGGCAATTAGCCTTGGCTTTATGACTAACCTAGCACTATCAAGCTAACTTGATATCTACTAACTTTACTTTATTAAAACAATAAGGGTAAAAAATGAATTACAGAACACTCCTTATAATTTCCGTACTGGTTCTTATCGTTGGTATCGGCGGTATTATGTTTATGCCTACTGAGGGTGAAAGTTCAGAAACGCAACAAATTACTATTCAACCGGTATCTCAACCGGCACCTCAACCGGAGAAAAAACCGGAACAAGTGATTCTTATTGCTGAATTAAAACATGACCTTGACAAAGGTCAACTATTACAGGCCGATGACTATGTATTAAGCGAAGTATCCGTCACTGAAGATAGCCCATTGTTAAACAACAACTTAAAAAATGTTGTTGCGGCCAATGGTATTCAAGGTTTACAAGGTTATCTTATGGCTGAAAACATGAAAACCGGTTCCTTACTTTCCGATAAAACCATTATCGGTCCATCAGACCCAAGGTTCTTTACCTCTAGCTTGGATCCCAACCAAGAAGTAGCTTATAGAATCTATTTAAAACCAGGTGATGATTATATTCTTAACACTATCCATGGCGGTGACTATGTTGTTATTTATAATCAACAAGTTGCGAACGACTCCCGCAATACTTACGACCGTAAAGAATTAGTCAAGGTATCCGGTAAAACTTTAGTTTTGCAAGCCAAGTCTTTTGCCGAAGAAGCTGCCAAAAATCCTGACGCTGAAAAATCTTCTGATGGAATTCCTAAAAATAACGAATATGTAGGTTATGTCGCCTTAAAAGTTACCGGCGAACAAGCGAAAAAATTCTATTCATTAGATCAAGGTTCAAAACTTGTTATGTTACCTGCAGAAGATAATGATCAAAATATCGATTCACGCGGTGTATTTATTAGAAAATTAAGAGGTCAATAAGATGCTAACTTGGAAACACGCACTTAGCAAAAAACAATTACTGTGCTACGCCGCGATCGGGGCAATGTTCTCGTTAAATGCTTATGCACAAAACTTCTCTTTGGAAAAAGGTGCGACACAATTAATCCAAACTAAAGAGAAAATTGATACTATTTTTGTATCCTCTCCAAATGTTGCCGACTACGAAATTTTAGATGACAACACTTTTATCATTTATGCCAAAGATGAAGGTAAAGCAGAAGTCACTGCCTTTGGTGCCGATGGACGTCCTCTGACTTCAGATACCGTCAATGTGGATAATGCTGTTGCAGGCATCACAGACACAAATAAACAACTTAAAGCCCGTTTCCCAAATACCGACCTCTCCGTGAAGAAAGTCGGTAAAGCCTATGTAATCGAAGGTAAGGCTCGCACTCAGGAAGAAAGCGATGAAGTTCGCCGTATCGTAGGTGAGGCATTAGGAAACGGCCGAAAAGTAACCGAAACAAAATTTAAACGAGATGGTGGGGACGAACATTTACCATTTCTTGATAAATATCAATATGATGGAGTAATTGATTCAACAAACGTCAGAGACACAACACAAATTAATGTGAAACTGACTGTTGTTGAAGTGAATAAAAAACTTACCGATGCACTAGGCATTAACTGGAGCCACGTAGCAGGCACCGGACCAGCGAGTGGTAACTCTAGTGGTGTGCTTGGCGGTAGCTTCCGCTTTGGTGGCGGTTTTACCGGTACACAAGGTGTTTTAAGTATTACAGCACCAGGACTTGCAACATTCATTAATGCCTTAGATAACCAAGCAAACGGTAAGATCTTAGCTGAACCAAATATTTCTATGTTATCCGGTGAAACTGCCGATATTTTAGTCGGTGGCGAGATCCCTTTTGCACAACGAGATAAAGAAGGTTCTCCAACCATTATCTATAAAGAGTTCGGTGTAAAACTATTGGTTGGCGCCAAATTACAAAAGAATAACCGTATTCGCTTAGCGTTAGATCAAACAGTGAGTACCATTGCCGGTAACTATAACTTTGAAGGCCTAGGTAGTATTCCTTATTTTAATACACGTAAGGCTAAATCGTTATTTGAAGTCGCTAACGGTGAAAGTTTTATCATTGGTGGTTTATTTAGTTCAAATGATATTGAAGGAATCAATAAAGTGCCATTTTTAGGAGATATTCCTATTTTGGGATCTTTCTTCCGTAATGCATCTACTGATCGCGATAAAAAAGAATTGGTTATCGTAGCAACGGTGAATGTAGTTAAACCGGTAAATGAAAAAGATGTCGTTTATCCTGACTTTGAACAAACCGGAACAATGGAGAGATTTTTCCATACAACACCATTAAAAAATGTTTATCACAAAACATTGACGTCTAACTTCTTAAAAAATAGTGGGTTTATTCAATGAGAAAATTAGTTATTTCGGCCACCATTGCTTTGGCCTCAATTACGGCTCCGGCAACTACATTCGCAATAAATGAACTAGTTAAAGATACAAGCGTGGCTCAACCAACAAAAAATAGTGAGTTTAATCGCACTCAATTAGTTAATCGTTACACGCTACCGGACTACGCCAATGTAAGTTACAACAATGTATATCAATCTGTAATTCGTGATATTGGTAGCAACCAGCAAAAACAGGTAAATATTGTTTGGCGTGACGCTACAGCCAAAAAAGCCGCCGCAAAAATTCGAGCAAAACTTATTAAAAATGGGGTTAATGGAAAGTCTATTTTTATTGAGGCAAAAGCGCATAAGACCGCAGTTTATCCAATCTCTATTGAAGTTGCACAAATTGCGGCCAAAACAACACATTGTCAGGTTCGCAGAGGTGAAGTTGTATTTTGGAATTCCAATGAAACTTCCTGTGCAATCAAAAGCAATCAACGTGTTCAATTGAAATATTAATAGAAGGTATTTGTATGTTATTACTGGATCAAGAAACTATTACGGTTGACAGTGCACGTACCATCGTTGTTGTTTCAAACCGTGAAGAAATCCAATCTGAAGTTGCACAAATATTGCGTACTCGTGGATTAGAAAATGTTGATATTATCAAAAAAGATTTTTTTGCTTCATCAGATGAAATTTCATTTTCAGCAGAAGATTCTATTGGTGTCATTATTGATATTATTAATGAAAGCAATGTAAAAACGATTGTTGAACGTGTATTTAGTTCTGTACCGCAAAATGTATGGTGTTGCTTAATTGGGGATAGCGACTCTATTTCCTTATCCCAAAAATTATTAGATGAAGGCATTCTTTACTTTAACTCACACACGCAATTAAGCCAGATGGTAGGAAAAATTATCTCAGGCGTAAATATTCCTCGTGTGAGAAACTCAGTAAAAATTGCTGTATTAAGTTGTAAAGGTGGTATTGGGGCGAGTTTAATCAGTTCACATATTGCCAATGAAATTGTTGTAAATAAAAAAATTCCTGTGTTATTAGCACAAGGCAGTAATGGTTCACAAGATTTAGATCTACTATTTGATAAAAAGTTGTCTGCCGGAGTAGTGGAATACACGTCTAACTTAGATTTATTTAATGGTGACTTAGGTACATTACCACCTGCAACAACTGAAAAATATAATTTTATTATTTATGATCAACCTATTTATAACGTCAAAAAAGATAATTTTTCTCAGCTTTTAGAGAGTTATAGTAGCTTTGTATTAGTTGTTGAAAGAAAAATTGGTTCACTACGATTAGCAAAACAGTTCTTAGATGAATGTGAACGTATTCGTAGTACAACAGGCAAACCTATCCGTACCTTTATTTGTATTTCTGATAGTAGATTAGAAACATCTAAATTAATGGCTAAAAATGATATTGAAACATTAGTTGGCTCATCTGTAGATGCAGTAATTCCATATATCAAAAATACTCATGCTAAAACGGTATTAGGGGTTAACTTAGGACGTAACGGCAAGAGTGAAATTAACTCATTAATGATGAAAGTGATTGGGGCAGTGTCTCGTAGTAGCAAACCCAAAGAAAAACAAAGTTCAACTTCTTCATTCTTTGCCAGACTCATTAAATAAGTAGTGACTAAAAATGCTAACCAAAGAACAACAAATATTCTTTAGAACTGAAGTATTAAGTAATCTTGATATTGAAAAGATCGATGAACTTCAAAGCGAAAGAAACTTACTAGTAAACGAACTGGTTCAGATTGTTAATCGTGTTGCAAGTAAAAGCGGTACTTATTTGACTTCTGCCGATACATTAGTAATGGCAGAAATCGTTGCTGATGAAATTGAAGGTTATGGTCCATTACGTGATTTAATGGCTGATGATACTGTCAACGATATTTTAGTAAATGGACCAGACAATATCTGGATTGAACGCGCCGGTATATTGGAAAAAACCAACAAAGAATTTGTTAGTAACGAACAATTAACAGATATTGCTAAACGCTTAGTTGCGCGTGTTGGTCGCCGTATTGATGATGGAAGCCCTCTGGTAGACTCCCGTCTACCTGATGGAAGCCGTTTAAATGTAGTTATCGCACCGATTGCACTAGATGGAACATCTATTTCAATTCGTAAATTTAGTAAGAATAAAAAGACCTTACAAGAGCTTGTCAATTTCGGCTCAATGACCCGTGAGATGGCAAATTTCTTGATTATTGCTGCTCGTTCTCGGGTAAATATCATTGTGTCAGGTGGTACAGGTTCCGGTAAAACAACTTTACTAAATGCCTTATCTAACTACATCTCACACTCTGAGCGTGTAGTAACTCTGGAGGATACGGCTGAGTTGCGTTTAGAACAACCTCATGTTGTACGTTTGGAAACCCGTTTAGCCGGCGTTGAACGTACAGGGGAAGTAACCATGCAAGACCTAGTAATCAATGCACTTCGTATGCGTCCTGAGCGCATTATCGTCGGTGAATGTCGTGGTGGTGAAGCCTTCCAAATGCTGCAAGCAATGAATACAGGCCATGACGGTTCAATGTCCACACTGCATGCTAATAGCCCTCGCGATGCAACTTCTCGTTTAGAAAGTATGGTAATGATGTCAAATGCATCTCTTCCATTAGAAGCAATTCGTCGTAATATTGCCTCTGCAGTAAATATTATTGTGCAAGCCTCCCGTTTAAATGATGGCTCAAGAAAAATTATGAACATCACAGAAATTATGGGGATGGAGAATGGGCAAATTGTACTACAAGATATTTTCTCATATAAAGCAAGCAAATATCGTGATAAGAATGGCAAAATCATGGGGGAATTTGTTAACCATGGTTTATTAACCCGTTCTGTAGTTTACCAAAATGCGCAAGTATTTAATCTCAGTGCAGAATTACAAGGCATTTTTGGAGAAGTTCAATAATGAATATACTCTATTATGCTATTTTAGCCTTTGGTGTAGGCTTACTTTTATATACAGCTAGAAGTTGGTTTTCCACTAAAAGAAAAATTAACGAATATGATGTATCTGAGAGTAAATTATCTCTTTTTCTCAGAACAGCAAAAGCTAAAATAGGTTTATGGGCGTATTATTTTACAGCTGGAGATAAAAAGAATTTACCTCGCAGTATTATCATAAGCTGTGTTGCCTTTTTTACACTCTTTATTGTAAATATTGCGTATATTAAAATGAATCGGCTTATCTTCAGTGCCCTATTCCTTTTAGTGTTTATCATATTGGTTTGGAAACTAGGGCAGCGACGTAACCAAAAGATTTTTAATACAATGTTCCCTGAAGTTATCCAGATCCTAAATGCAGCAGCAACCTCTGGCGCAGGTTTATTGCAAGCATTAGAACGTTGTGGTAGAGACCTTACAGGGCAGTTAGGTGAAGAATTTAAAAGTATTCATAAGCGCTTAGCTATTGGAGAAGAACCAATGACTGTATTTGAAGATAGTTATGGTCGTTATCCATATAAAGAGTTCTATTTCTTCATTACAATTATTCGTACCAACTTAACTAAGGGTGGTCAAATTAGAGAGGTTATCTCCCGTTTAGGTCGAGTTATTGCCGATAGTAATAAGATGGACCAAAAGAAAAAGGCAATGACATCTGAAGCACGTATGTCCGCTATGATTGTCGCCTGTTTCCCAATTGTTTTCTTTTTATTCATGCAATTTACCATGCCTGATAACTTTGATTTCTTAATTAATGATCCTAATGGCCGATACATACTTTACTATGTTTTTGGTAGCGAATTATTTGGAATGGGAATCATTTGGTGGCTGATGAGGAAGTCAACATGATGCTTAAGTTATTCTTATTTTATGCGCTATTAGCAATCTTTGGGTTGTTTATATTATTTATTGCCCTCTCTGCGAGAAAAAAATTACAACACAGTAAAGAAATTATCTCAGGCGAACGACCTAAGGACCAAAATACTGAAGAAATTCAAAAGCACAAAACAAAACAACAAATTGAGCTTGAATTATTATTGATTAATAACAATCCTATCTTAAAAGTTTTAGGTATTATTGACAAAAATATCAAAGTTAAATTGCTCATTTTAATGTCGTTATGTGGCTTATATTACTTATACTCATTAAATGATAGTTCAACAGATAGCTTTTCGTTATTAGTTGGCTTCCTATTAATAATGGTACTAACGATAATTATTCCGGGAATATTAATTGGTTCTATTTTAAAAAGTAAAATCAAAAAAATCATGAATGATTTAGCTGGTTTTATTGATTTGGTTGCAGTTAATGTTCAAACCGGTATTAGTATTGAGGCTGCATTAAAGCAAGTTGCTACCGATTTTAAAAAACTAAATCCTGATTTAACTTATGTCATGTTACGTATTATTCGTAAATCAGAAATTACCGGTATGTCTCAGGCGTTACAGGATCTTTCAATCTCTTTACCAACAACAGAAATTAGAATGTTCTGTACAGTAATGCAACAAAGTTTAAACTTCGGTTCTTCTATTTATCATCAATTGATTCAGTTATCATCTGATATTAGAGAACTACAATTACTAGCAATAGAAGAAAAACTCGGAACTCTTTCTGCAAAAATGAGTATTCCTTTGATTCTATTTATTATGTTTCCAATTATCATCTTAATCTTAGCACCAGGTGTAATGAGGGTATTTCCACATGTATTCTAAATCTTTTAAAAATGTTCTACTTTGTAGCATGATTCTATCTGTTACAGCTTGTTCAGCGGTATTAAATAAGAAACCATTGAGCGCAGATAAAGTGACAGCAAAAGAAACTCTTTATCAAAGTACTAATAACCATGATGCATTAATTGCCATGTATCGTGATGTATTAAAAACTAAAGACGATCCAATTACTCGTTTTAAGTTATCTGAGGTCTATTATAAAAAAGGTGACAGCAACTCTTCTCTATTATATTTAAAACCATTATTAACAAATGGTGGCAACTTAACTGAGAAGGCTAAAATCCTACAAGCAAGAAACTTGAATCAATTAAAACGTTATCAAGAAGCCTTGGAAGTTGAAAATAGCCTATTAGCTACATCACCAAAAAATGGCGAAGTCTATAATATGCGCGGGGTAACTTATGCATTAATGAATAACCCAAATAAAGCGAATGAAGACATTAATAAAGCACGTGAGTATTTCTTAAATGATGCAGTGGCTGTAAACAACTTAGCAATGCTAAGCATTATTAACGGGGATTACGGCAATGCAGTTTCATTATTACTGCCTCAATATTTAAATGGTGTAAGAGAACAGCGTTTAGTGCACAACCTCGTTTTTGCTCTAGTGAAAAATAATGATATTGATTACGCAAAAGATATTATTGTTAAAGAAAATATTAATTCATCACCTGATGACTTAATTAACGCATTGAAAAAAACCGAACGTGTCGCTAACAATATCGCTAGATAAATAAGGTTTTATAATGAAAAAATTCCTATCAGATAAGAAAGGAGTATCAACCGTCGAGTTCGCCTTGACGGTTGCATTTTATTTCTTTGTTGTATGTTTAATTTTAGAATTTTGTCGCATTTCTATAACTACAGCGTACTGGGACTTGGCCATCACAGAAAGTGTGCGAGAGGCAAAGAATCAAGCGGCAGCAGGAAATGATTATAAAACAGCTTTTGAAAAAGCATTACAAAATCAAAAAATAACGCAAGATAATTCTCCAATGGGTTATTTAGCCTTATCTTCCAAAAATACTTACGATGTAAAAGTAAAATATGTAGATTGTCTACAAGGTAGAAACTGTATAAAAGCCTTACTTGCAGATAAATATAAGATGAAACCGGATCCAACAGATCCTAAAAAGCAAGTTTTATCTAATGATGGGACATTAGCCACATTGGCAGTTTATACGATAGACTTTAAATATAACTTTATGTTCTCACTACCATTTTTATCAACAGCACCGGTTGATCAGTTAATCAAGCGTGAATTTATTACTGTACAAGAACAAAATAGATCACAATTCCAATTCAATAACCAAAACAATCAATAGTCTGTTTGTTTTGAGAGCTATTTATGGTAATAAAAATGAAAGAGAATCTCTTATCAAAAATTAAAGATTTTTTACCAAATAAACGTGGTTCGGTAACAATCGAATTCATTTTTATGTTAATACTTTTGACCTTTATTTTTGCCTTCTTGGCTGATTTTGTTATTGTACGGTCAACACAAGGTAAATTAGATAATGCCTCTTATTCGTTAGTTAATGTTTTACGTGAACGTATACAACTATTTGGAGATAACGGTACAGCAACTCTAACGGATGATGATCTGCATGATTTTGAAAAAGTCGCTCGTGGGTTATTATACGGCGATAAAAATGACAATAATCAAAAAGTCTTTATTGTCCTAGAACACTTTTGGAGAGAGCCGGGATCTACAAGTAATAAATTTGAGAGACTACCGAGCTCCTCAAATGGCTGTGAGCCCTATCGAAAAATTGAAGAGTTAGTTCATTTATCACCAAACTCTGAAATTAATGAAGGAAGAAAAATTCCACTTTACCAAGTTACGCTATGCGCAGAAACAAATAGTTTTTTCAAAAGCCTATACCTTAGCAAAGAAAATCAGTCCCTTGGTCTAATTCGTTCTTCTTCATTAGCCGTTTCACGATAACTTATAGGTAATTTTATGAAAAGAAAATTAAATGCAAGCCGATATATTTATCGTCAATTTAAACACTTTTATTTAAACCAAAACGGAGTTTATGCCGTAATGACGGCATTATTGGCTTTCCCTTTACTCTTTTTAATTGCATTCACAGTTGATGGTACTGGAATGTTATTAGATAAGGCACGTTTTGCTCAAGCAACTGATCAAGCCGCGTTATTATTAGTTGCTGAGAATAATGCATATAGAAAAGGTGAAGATCACAACGACCTCAAGCGTCAATCTGTGTCGAAAGATGAACTTGATGCATATAAACGTGAATTCTCATCTGATGAAAAGCCTACACGTGGCGTACAAATGAAAAAACGTAATCAAGAATTAGTTCAGAGAATGGTTAAACTCTACTTACGTTCTGATGATAGTAATGGTCAACGCAATAGCACACCAATTACTATCCCAAAGGATTTTATTGCTGAGTGTAGAAGTGAAACCAAGACTCGGACTAATGGTGAAGCAAGTAAGGTTGCGTGTAAAGTTGAGGGAGATGTTGAACGTAAATTCTTTTTACCTTGGAGTCATACACTAACCAGTACTAATCAAGATACAACCACTATTGGTTCAGGTGTATCTTATGCAGTCAAAGAAAAAGACATTGCAGTACCAATTGATTTAATGTTGGTTAATGACTTCTCAGGTTCTATGACAGATAACCTTCAAGGACACAACCGTAAAAAAATTGATATTCTTAAGGATGTGGTTGGGCATATTGCGGACGAATTGATTAAAAAGGACCTCCCTGAAAATATTAGCAAATATAACCGCATCGGGTTTGTTTCTTTTGCGCTTGGAGCACAACAATTTGGTAATGATTATAGCAGATGTGTGTTGCCATTTGATGGCAACGCAGATGCTAGAATAAAAGTAAAGGTAGCTCACTGGGTACATCCTAGTGATGGTAGACCTCCCTACGAAGGTACTGCATATAGAATTCTCAGAAATCAGTTTAATCTTAAAAACAGTGACTATAATATGCCTTTTAATCCTGAACATAACGATGGTTATATGTATATTGAAGATAATGCTGTCAAACTTTCTTCTGCATTCTTAGCAGATTGGGTAGACAATACTATTGCTTACTCAGAGTATGAGCCTGAACATCCTATAGAAACTGTTTTTTATAAGTATTTTGATATGAAAAAAACTTTAAACAGAATTGATAAATTTGATGGTTCTTCTCAAAAATATGATATTACTTTTAATAAGGCTCAGCCTTGCTTGAAAGCTAGACAGGCAGGCAGTATTCAAAATACGACAAATATTTGGTTTACCAAAGGAGAAAGTGAAAAATTGAAAATGGAAATGAGCTCGCTTAAACCGGAAGGGTGGACATTGGCAAGCTCAGGAGTCTTAATTGGTGCAAATCTGTTAATGGATAAAAACAAAAATCCAGAAACAGATCCGACAAAATTAAGAACAAACACTCAACGGATCCTTATTATATTATCAGATGGTGAAGACAGAGGCTTACATCGCCTAACAAGAGAATTAATTGAGGAAGGAATGTGTAGCAGAATTAAAAGCCGCTTAGATACACTACAAGACCAGGGATACCGCAATTTACCAGCTAAAATAGCATTCGTTGCGTTTGGTTATAAGCAGACCGACAAAATTAAGAGCTCATGGAAAAATTGCGTTGGAAATGATAATTACTATCAAGCAGATGCCCCAGATACCCTGTTAAAAGTCTTCAAACAAATCATTGGGTTAGAAGAAGAAGTTGGTCGCTCATCTACCTTTGCACCAGACCTATTCAAATAATACATCACTTATAAAAAACCGTCTTTGTCTCCAAAGACGGTTTTCTTTTATCTAAAGTGCGGTGGATTTTCCATGTGTTTTTACATACGAAAAAACGCGACAAAAAACGACCGCACTTTTAGGCTAAATAAAAAAGGCGAACCCTCAAGATTCGCCTTTTGCGATATTAGAATATTATTTTAGCTCCGGGAAAAGCATCTTCAGAACATTTTGCGTCACTCGACGGGATTGTCCTGCGTACGGGAAGATGTGCATCATCATCATCGGGTTGAAATTGGCTTCAATCACGCCCCAAGATTGCAGGCTCGGCTCGGCGGGTTTGGTTAAATCGGGAATGATTAAATCCACGCCACACACAGCGGCGCCCATGGCTTTAGTGATACCGACCGCCAAGGCTTTATAGCTTGGGTGCATTTGGTCGGTCATGTCAATAGAATCGCCACCGGTGCTGATGTTGGAATTGGCACGCAGCTGCACCAACTGCTCTTTCGCTGGTATGCTATCAACGGTTAAGCCCTGCTCTTTTAACTGTAACTGTTCGATATCACCCAACGCAATTTTCTTCAATG
>RBWB01582968.1_pt1 | contig 13230 bp, 10 predicted proteins | sample 2014201 | NCBI WGS metagenome assembly RBWB01 (sample SAMN10133834, study PRJNA383868) | Human oral metagenome, whole genome shotgun sequencing project. | isolation source: supragingival plaque isolated from 88 juvenile twins | host: Homo sapiens | place: Australia
GTAAGGCGACCGCCGCGGCCACGGCTCCGGCGCAGGCCCCCGCCGCGGAGCAGCCGGTTCTCGCCCCGCCCGCGGACCATGACGCCGACCGTGCCGGTGGCGGGGCGCCCGCACGGATCCGGACGTCCGACGAGGGCGGTCCCGACCGGACGTCCGACGCGGCGGAGACCTCGGCCGTCGACGGGGCCGAGGGGGACCGGAGCTCCGAGGGCTCTGGGGGCTCTGAGGGCGCTGAAGACACTGACGATGAGGGCGCCGCGGCGGCCGCCGAGGGTGGCGAGGCCGCTGAGGAGGCCGGCGGCGCCGATACCGTTGCCGCGCAGTCGGGTGCGTCCGAACAGGCACCGTACCTCCCTGCCGCCTCCCTGCTCTTCCAGGCCCCGGATCCCGCACGGGCTCGCCGTCGGCGTCGTAAGGCGACCGCCGCGGCCACGGCTCCGGCGCAGGCCCCCGCCGCGGAGCAGCCCGCGCCGGTGACCGCCGGGGGTCCCGACGACGAGACCGCTTCGAGCGCATCGGACTCCGGCGGCACGGCCCCGACCGCGCCGCGAGCGGGGGGCCGGCGACGCCGGAGGGCCACGGCCGGCCAAGCCGCTCCCGAGCACGCCGAGGCGCCGGCCGGCGCCTCGGCGGACTCCCAGGAGTCCACCGGTCGGGAGGGTGCCGGGAACGACTCCCGGGCCGATGAGCAGGACGGCGCGGGTCGCCGTCGGCGACGTCGCGGAGGCCGTGGCCGTCGTGCGCGCTCCCGCACCGAGGAACGTCAGGAGACCGAGGGGACGGAGAAGGCCGAGAAGGCCGATTCCCGGGCCTCGGCGGGTGATGGCTCCGGGGATGCCCCGGGCTCCGCCGAGGAGGAGGCGGCCCCGCCTCGCCGTCGCCGTCGTCGCTCGCGTTCCCGCGCCCGTTCCGACGCCGGGCGGGACCCGCGTGACGAGGTGACCGCTCTCAAGGGCTCGACCCGCTTGGAGGCCAAGCGGCAGCGCCGCCGTGAGGGACGCGCGGCCGGACGCCGCCGCCCCATTGTCACCGAGGCGGAGTTCCTGGCCCGCCGCGAGAGCGTGGATCGTCAGATGATCGTGCGCGAGCAGGACGGTCTCAATCAGATCGCCCTGCTCGAGGACGGGCTGCTCGTCGAGCACTACGTCGCTCGTCACACGCAGACCTCCATGGTCGGCAATGTCTACGTGGGTCGGGTTCAGAACGTGCTGCCCTCCATGGAGGCCGCCTTCGTGGACCTGGGCAAGGGGCGCAATGCCGTGCTGTACGCCGGCGAGGTCAACTGGGACGCCGCGGGGATGGAGGGCAAGCCGCGTCGCATCGAGGACGCGCTCTCCAGCGGCGACACGGTCCTGGTGCAGGTCACCAAGGACCCCATCGGGCACAAAGGCGCACGACTGACCAGTCAGATCACTCTGGCGGGCCGCTATCTCGTGCTCGTCCCGGGCGGCACGATGACCGGTATCTCCCGCAAGCTGCCCGACACCGAGCGCGTGCGCCTGAAGAAGATCCTCAAGCGCATCGTCCCCGATGACGCCGGAGTCATCGTGCGCACCGCCGCCGAGGGCGCCAGCGAGGACCAGCTCGCAGCCGACGTCAACCGCCTCCTCACCCAGTGGCGGGCCATCGACAAGAAGGCGTCCTCCGTCTTCAGGGGCTCCAGCAAGGCCCCCGTCCTGCTCAAGGGCGAACCGGAGCTGGCCGTGCGCGTCGTGCGAGACGTCTTCAATGAGGACTTCCGGCGCCTGGTCGTCCAGGGCTCCGGCGCCTGGAAGACGATCAGCCAGTACGTCGGCGAGCTGAGCCCCGATCTGGAGGATCGCCTTGAGCACTGGGTGAGCCCCGAGGACGTCTTCTCCGCCCACCGGGTCGACGAGCAGCTCGCCAAGGGCTTCGATCGGAAGGTCTGGCTGCCCAGCGGGGGCACGCTCGTCATCGACCGCACCGAGGCCATGACGGTCATCGACGTCAACACCGGACGCTTCACCGGCGGCGCCGGCGGCACCCTTGAGGAGACGGTGACGCGTAACAACCTCGAGGCGGCCGAGGAGATCGTCCGGCAGCTGAGGCTGCGCGACATCGGCGGCATGGTGGTCATCGACTTCGTGGACATGGTCCTGGAGTCCAACCGCGACCTCGTCCTGCGCCGCCTGGTCGAGTGCCTCGGACGCGACCGCACCCGTCACCAGGTCACCGAGGTGACCTCTCTCGGCCTGGTTCAGATGACCCGCAAGCGCGTGGGGCAGGGACTGGTGGAGGCGTTCTCCACGCCGTGCGAGTGCTGCGGGGGTCGCGGATTCATCGTCCACGACAACCCGGTCGAGAATCAGACCGCGGATGGGCCCGCCCCCTCCCGGAGGGGCTCGGGATCGGGCCGCCGCGGTCGCAGGAATCGCGAGGAATCCGCACCCGCGCGTTCGTCCTCGCGCTCCAGCGGTTCCTCGGAGGCCTCCGGTGAGCCCGATGCGCCCGTGCACGATGACGCGGCGCGTGCCGCCGTGCGCGGCGCGCTCGCTCAGATCGCCGCTGCGGCGGAGCATGCCCACGAGCACGCCGACATCGATCAGGCCTGATGGGAGCCGCAGTGGCCCCGCCGGCTGTGCGCGAAGGCTCGTGCCCAAGAACACAGGTTCGTGTGCCGACGCCGGGTTGGTCGAGCGCCGCGGATCGCCTACAGTGGTTCGCCGGTGCGTCTTGCGCCCTGCCAAGTGGATCGTTCTCCGGCGGTGGAAATCGATGTTTCCCCGGATGCGATCCGAAGATTTTCGACAGAGATGAGCATTCAAGTGGTCTACGCGATCGTCAAGGCCGGCGGCCGTCAGGAGAAGGTCTCTGTCGGCGACGTCGTGGTTGTCGACAAGCTCGCCGGCGAGATCGGTGACGAGGTCTCCCTCGCCCCCGTTATGCTGGTGGATGGCGGTAAGGTGACCACTGCCGCTGCCGACCTCGCCGCATCCTCCGTCACCGCGGAGATCGTCGGCGAGGAGAGGGGCCCCAAGATCAATATCCTCAAGTTCAAGAACAAGACGGGCTTTCGCAAGCGTCAGGGTCACCGCTCTCGGCTCACGGCCGTCAAGGTCACCGCGATCAAGTGAACGTCCCGCGGCGTTCTCGGGCGCCGGCGGTCCCAAGCGCCGGCGCTGATGAGAGCGTCCGACTGAAGAGAAAGAAGCCTCACCATGGCACACAAGAAGGGTCTTGGCTCCTCTCGCAACGGCCGTGACTCGAATGCGCAGCGTCTGGGCGTCAAGCGCTTCGGCGGTCAGTTCGTCAAGGCCGGCGAGATCATCGTCCGTCAGCGCGGAACCCATTTCCACCCCGGCAACAATGTGGGTCGCGGAAATGACGACACCCTGTTCGCCACTGCTGCCGGCAACGTTCAGTTCGGCACCCACCGCGACCGCAGGGTTGTCAACGTCGTGCTTCCCGAGGCCTGAGTCTCCATACCACCAATCGGTGCCGCGAGGGCGAACGGCTTTCCGCCGTCCGCCCTCGCGGCATATGGCCCCGCGCGCCTCGCCTCCCGCTCAGAGCCCTCCAGGAGAACCCATGCCCAGCTTCATCGATCGAGTGGTCCTCCATGCGGCCGGTGGCGACGGCGGCCACGGCTGCACCTCGATCCGCCGCGAGAAGTACAAGCCCCTGGCCGGACCCGACGGCGGCGATGGCGGTCACGGCGGCGACGTCGTGCTCGTCGTGGATCCGCGGGTCACTACTCTGCTGACCTATCACCGCTCCCCCCACAGATCCGCGGGCAACGGCGCACCCGGCATGGGCGGATGGCGCCGTGGCGCCGACGGCGAGAGCCTGGTGCTGCCCGTTCCCGAGGGGACCGTCGTCAAGGACGCCGATGGACACGTCGTCGCCGATCTCGTCGGTGCGGGCACGAGCGTCGTCGTGGCCGAGGGCGGCACCGGGGGGCGGGGCAACTTCTCCCTGGCGTCCTCCAGGCGTCGGGCCCCGGGCTTCCATCTGCTGGGCGAGCCCGGGCAGGCTCGTGATGTCGTCCTGGAGCTCAAGACCATCGCCGATGTCGCCCTCATCGGCTACCCGAGTGCCGGCAAGTCCTCCCTCATCGCCGCGCTGAGCGCGGCCAGACCCAGGATCGCCGACTACCCCTTCACCACACTGGTGCCGAACCTGGGCGTCGTCGAGGCCGGGGAGACCCGCTACACGATCGCCGACGTGCCCGGCCTCATCCCGGGTGCCAGCCGGGGGAAGGGCCTCGGCCTGGAGTTCCTGCGCCACATCGAGCGCTGCGCGGTCATCGTCCACGTCGTGGACTGCGCGACGCTCGAGCCCGGTCGTGACCCGCTGTCCGACCTGGACACCATCGAGACCGAGCTGGCCGCCTACGCGGCCCGCCTCGACCAGGGGGAGGACGATCCCGTCCCGCACGGCCGCGTGCCGCTCATGGAGCGTCCGCGCGTCGTGGTCCTGAACAAGATCGACGTTCCCGAGGCCGCTGAGCTCGCCGACTTCGTGCGCTCCGACGTCGCGTCCCGGGGTCTGCCCGTCTTCGAGGTCTCCGCCGTCGCCCGCACGGGACTGCGGGCCCTGTCCTTCGCGCTGGCCGAGCTCGTGGCGCGGGCGCGAGCCGGAGACGACACCGCTTCGAGCTCCTCGGTCGCCGGCGCCGAGGCGGAGCGGCCCGTCATCCGCCCGGCGGCCGTCGGCCGCCGCGACAAGAAGCCCCTGGCCACGGTGCGTCTCATCCGTCACCCGCGCGAGGGGGAGATCTACCAGGTTCGCGGCGACAAGCCCGAGCGCTGGGTGCGGCAGACCGACTTCGCGAACGACGAGGCCGTCGGTTACCTGGCCGACCGTCTGGCCGCCGGTGGCGTGGAGGACGAGCTGGTCGCCGCCGGCGCGCACGCCGGGGCCCCCGTTCTCATCGGGTCGGTCGATGGCGGAGTCCTGTTCACCTGGGAACCGGCCATGACGACCGGGATCGAGCTCCTCGGAGCCCGAGGAACCGACGCGCGCATGGAGGATCGCCACCGACGCACCAATGCCGAGCGCCGTGCTCACTACCATGAGCTCATGGATGCCAAGGAGGCCGCTCGTCAGGAGCTGCGCGACGAGGCCGCCGAGGGCATCTGGACGGATGCGGCCGGCTGGTCGGACGAGGACGGGGCATGAGGACGACGGGTTCCCGGCCGACGCGCCTGGACGATGGGGCGCGTGTCGTGCTCAAGGTCGGCTCGTCCTCCCTCACTCGCTCCGACGGGGGCCTCGACCTCAACCGCATCGACATCATCGCGGGCCTGGTCGCCGGGATGCGACGTCGCGGCCACGACGTGGTCCTGGTGTCGTCCGGGGCGGTGGCCGCGGGACTGGTCCCCCTGGGAATGGCCGAGCGCCCCGGCGAGCTGCGCCTGCTGCAGGCGGCGGCCTCCGTGGGGCAGGGGCGCCTCGTGTCCCGGTGGCAGACCGCGATGAGCGCCTACGGCGTGGTGACCGCTCAGGTGCTGCTCACCGCTCAGGACGTCGCCGTGCGCAGCCACTACCGGACTGTGCGCGCCACCTTCGACGCCCTGCTGTCGATGGGGGCGGTGCCCATCGTCAACGAGAACGACGCCGTGGCGACCGCCGAGTTCAACCTCGGGGACAACGATCGCCTGGCCGCGCTCGTGGCCCATCTGGTCACCGCCGATGCGCTCGTGCTGCTCACCGACGTCGACGGCCTGTGGACCGCCAGGCCGGGCACGCCCGGGGCCGGTCCCGTGCGCTACGTCGAGACGCCGGAGCAGCTCGGCGCAGTCGATGTCACCGGCCGGGGCGGCTCGCTCGGCACGGGCGGGATGCGCACGAAGATCCAGGCGGCGACGATCGCCTGCGCCTCCGGGATCGCCACGATCATCGCCGCGGCCGACGACGCCCCGCGTCTCCTGGAACGGTCGGAGCTGCCCGTCGATCTGGGCACCTGGCTCGCGCCGACGGGACCGCATCGTCCCAGCCGGCGGCTGTGGATGGCGCATGCTTCCATTCCCGAGGGCCGCGTCGTGGTCGATGCCGGCGCGCAGCGGGCGATCACCGTCGGCAAGAAGTCTCTTCTCCTACCGGGTGTGACCGGTGTCAATGGGGAGTTCGAGTCCGGGGCCGTCGTGGAGGTCGTGGGGCCGGCGGGCGTCGTGGCCCGGGGCATCTGCCGCTACGCCTCCGCCGAGCTCGACGAGGTCCTGCAGGCGCGCAAGGAGGGGACCGCCGATGCGCTCGACCACGTCGCCCCCGTGATCCATCGGGACGACCTGGCCGAGCTGCCGCGCACCGCGGGCGCCTGAGGCCGGCGCTTTCGAGCAGGGCCCGGGCCATCCCCGTGTCCGACTCCCCCTCCACGGCGACCGAGACGTAAGGATCGTCCGTCACCGATGACTCCTCGCGGCCCGAAGCAGACCTGTGAGATCGTCGGGGGCGATGAGGCCATCGACGACATCCGAGACGGCCAGCTCCAGACCGAGGTCGTCCACCGCCTCCGGCAACGAGGAGAGAAGATCCGCGCGCGAGCCGTCATCCGTCACCCGCAGGACGAGAACCTCGTCCGGGCTGATCCCCTCGTCGTCGAGGATCTCGGGGGCGTGGGTCGACAGGATGATCTGGAGGTCCGAGGAGCGCCGCGCCTGCGCGAGCACCGAGGGCAGGATCCTCACGATCGCGTTGTTGAGGGAGAGCTCGGGCTCCTCCAGCAGCAGGATCCCCGGGTTCGCCGGTGTCCTGATGATGGCCCACAGCAGGCCGATGAGCCGCGGAGTGCCGTCGGAGAAGTCGACCTCGTTCTGTCTCGAAGGGGTGGACCGCCAGTTCTTGTAGCCGGCGACCGGGTGCGGTCTGCCGGCGGCGTCCGTCTCAATGGTCAGGGACTCGAATCCGGGCACCGCCGCGCGCAGGGCCTGTTGCATGCGCCTGAGCCAGGCATCACGAGGTCGGGGCGCGGTCGCGTTCATCTGGGCGATGAAATCGCTCCCGAAGGGGTCGTCTCCGGCGATGACGGCGCGCGAGGGGGCGCGGATGATCTGAGGGACGAGGTGGAAGTACTGGACTCGATCGAAGTAGTCGGCGACGGAGCGGAACCTCTGATTGGACGCGATCTGCTCGAGGTGCGTCTGGGTCAGGAGGGCCTCATCCGTCAGATCCCGGTCATCGGGGCGCCTGAGCAGTTCCGTGCCGTTCCTCATGACCAGCTCCTCGTGGACCACGGGACGGTTTCGGCCCTTCCCCTCGCCCTTGACGGAGAGCCTGTACCGCCATGAGTCGTCGCCATCCCGCAGCGTCACGTCGATGACGAGGCGCCCTCCGGCATTGTTCCGCGAGAACAGACTGCGGACCTTCTTCAGACCTCCTCGACGGTCGATGGCGGAGGCGAGTCCGCCTCCCCGCCCGGCGATGTCGGCCAGGAAGCGGAAGATGTCGAGGAGGTTGGACTTGCCCGCCGCGTTCGGGCCCACGACGAACAGGCGCTCGCCGACGTCGAACCCCACGTTCTTGAAGTTCCGCCAGTTGCTCGCCTCCAGGTGCGTGACTTTCATGGGCGATACCTGTTCCTCCCGCTCGCTCCCCGATTGGGGGAATCCAATGGCGAATGCATCGACGGGCGCACCAGCCACCCAAGCAGGGGCGAGGGCGCTCAACTGCGGGTGGTGGTGGTGTCGACCCACGGCGAGCGATGCGGTTGCTCAAGCCATGGGCGGAACAGCCGAGCGCCCTCGCGCGAAGCATCATACCGCGTCCTTCTAGATCGCGGTACCCGGCGAATACGGTCGTCATCAATACGACGCCGCGAATCCCGTCCATCGTGTTCGCAATCATGGGGAAAGGTTCCCATGATGCCGATTGCGCACGTATGGTGCTGCAATGAGCGCCACCTCCAGCAGCACCTACCAGCAGGATGCGACCGACCTGGTCGCGCGCACAGCCCGAGCCGCTCGCAGTGCCCAGCGCTCCGTGGTCGGAGCGCGCCGTGAGGTCAAGGATGCCGGGCTGCACGCCATGGCCGATCATCTTGTCGGATCCGCGCGGGAGATCCTGGTGGCGAACGCGGCCGATGCGGACCGCGCTCGCACGTCGGGCATGGCCGACGGACTCATCGACCGCTTGACCCTGACGCGCCGAAGAATCGGAGCCATCGCCGATTCCCTGCGCGAGATCGCGGGCCTGCCCGACCCGGTCGGCGAGATCATCGACGGGCGGACCCTCCCCAACGGGTTGCGGGTGCGCCGCGTACGGGTTCCCGTGGGCGTGGTCGGCATGATCTACGAGGCCCGTCCCAACGTCACCGTCGACGTGGCCGCCCTGACCTTGAAATCCGGCAATGCCGTCGTGCTGCGCGGTGGCAGTGCCGCCGAGCGGACCAACGCGACCATCGTGGGCGTCCTGCGCGGCGCTCTGGAATCCGCCGGCCTGCCCGCCGACCTGGTGACGACCATCGATACCGCGGGAAGGCAGGGGGCCACGGAACTCATGCGGGCCCGCGGCCTCATCGACGTGCTCGTCCCGCGCGGTGGAGCCGGACTCATCAGGGCGGTCGTGGAGCAGTCCTCGGTGCCCGTCATCGAGACCGGCTCGGGCAACTGCCACATCTACGTCGATGCCAGTGCCGACCTCGAGTCCGCGGTCCCCCTCATCGTCAACGCCAAGACTCAGCGCGTGGGCGTGTGCAACGCCGCTGAGACGCTTCTGGTGCACCGCGACATCGCCGACCGCCTTCTACCGGCCGTGGCCGCGGCTCTGTGGGACAGGGACGTCGTCCTTCACGCGGACGAGGCCGCCGAGGCGGCGCTGCGGGAGCCGGCCGCGCGGGCCGGGCGCGGGCGTTCGCTGATGCCCGCCACCGATGAGGACTGGGCGACCGAGTACGGCAGCCCCGACCTGGCCGTGCGCGTCGTCGCCGACCTGGAGGAGGCTGTCGCTCACATCTCGCAATGGTCCACAGGGCACACCGAGGCGATTCTCACCCGGGACATCGCCGCCATGAATCGCTTCACCGGGGCGGTCGATTCGGCCGTCGTCATGGTCAACGCCTCGACCCGATTCACCGACGGCGGTCAGCTGGGCCTGGGCGCCGAGCTCGGTATTTCCACCCAGAAGCTCCATGCCCGTGGCCCCATGGGGCTGGCCGCCCTCACGACGACTCAGTGGATCGTTCAGGGGAACGGGCATGTACGTCCGGACTGACGGCCCCGGTCGTGACCGTCGCGGGGCCGTCCAGGTCGCCGGGATCTGATAGAGGCGAGATCCCGCGATGACCTCGGTCGTGGTCGTGCCGCCGTCGCGGCCGATGATCTGGCCGTGGAGACCCGCGAGTCTCCTTCGCGCGGCGTCCCGAGATCGTGCGAGGGAGGGGACCGGGGCGGGTGCGGATCGGACGGGGCGACACCGATCACGCTTGCGTGCGCAGCGGGCGTGGCACGAGCCACGCCGCGCCTCGTCCATGGCAGTATGGACGCGTCTGCGTGCACACGGCTCGCAGCGACCGAAGGAGCAGCAGTGCCGAAGAGCGACAGGGGGACGGCGCCGATGAGCGACGTCTCGCGCCAGCTGCGCATCGGCATCATGGGCGGAACCTTCGACCCGATTCATCACGGGCACCTCGTCGCGGCCTCCGAGGTTCAGTACGCCTTCGGGCTCGATGAGGTCGTCTTCATGCCGACCTGGAATCAGCCCTTCAAGAGGAATCGTCGTGTCACCCCGGCGGAGCACCGTTACCTCATGACGGTCATCGCCACCGCCCCGAATCCGCATTTCACCGTTTCCAGAGTGGATATTGATCGCGGTGGCACGACGTACACGATCGACACGCTCCACGACGTTATCGCCGAGTACCCCGGTGCCGAACTCTATTTCATCACCGGAGCAGATGCCTTGGCGCAGATCCTGACGTGGAAGGACAATGAGAAGATCTTCGACCTGGCTCACCTGGTCGGAGTCACCCGTCCCGGGCATGTCCTCACGGATACCGGGCTGCCCGAGGATACTGTGTCTCTCGTGGAAGTACCCGCGATGACGATCTCGTCCACGGACTGCCGCAGTCGGGTCGCCCATGGCATTCCCGTCTGGTATCTCGTACCCGACGGCGTCGTCCAGTACATCCGCAAGTACGGTCTTTATCGCACGGTTGAGCGTTCGGCATCGACGACGTCGATGACCGCTCGCGTCGCACGGGAGCAGTCCCTGAGGAAGGAGAACGACGGTGAGTGATCCCACCGACGTCAACCAGAGCCAGTCCGACGCCGCAGATGACGACGCCGGCACTCGCCGCAGCCGTCGGGCGATGCGGCAGGCCGAACGCGCTGCCGAGCGCGAGGCCATCCTGACCGGACAGCAGCCTCTTCTGACGCGACGGGAGCTCAAGCGCCTGCGCCAGGAGGCCGCGGCGCTGCGTGCGGCCGTCGCCGCGGGGGAGATCACCCCCGAGCAGGCCAGGGCGTTGCAGGATCCGCTGGCCGAGCAGCCCGAGATCGAGGCCCCCAGCCTGGAGGCCACGGGGAGCCACGCCGCGTCCCATGAGGGACGGGCGGCGCAGGCCGATAATGAGCCCACCGCGTTCGGCACCGCGTCCCGTGGCGAGAGCCTGCCCGATGCGTCGTTGCGGGGGCAGTACGCGCCGGGGGAGTCCACGGTCCCCGCCTCCTCGTTCGATGAGGCGGGGGCGGCGCGTGTTCTGCAGATCCCCGAGCACCCCCCGGCGAGCAGGACCTCCGAGGCCGAAGCATGGACATCGTCCGCGCATGATGACGAGGCCGGGACGAGAGGCGCCGGCGCAACGGCCTTCCCCGGAGCCCCGTCCACGGGGGATGACTCGATGAGCCCCGTCGCGGCACCGGCGCATCGCACGGACGGAACGGGCGGAGATGAGTCGGGCTCGTGGCAGACGTACTCGCGTGCGTCCGAGCCCCCGACGCCGATGGCAGCGCCACCGGTCCCCGGGAGTGCTCCAGGGCCCGTGATCGGACAGGGCGGGGACTCGAGTACTCCGGGTGCGGCCGCGTCTTTCACGTCGTCGGGGGCCGGGGCCGTATCCGGGCCGGAGGCCTCCGCGGAGCCCTTCGCCGAGCCGGCGCCGCAGGTTGCCAACACCTCGCTGTCCGATGACGACATCGAAGACATCTCCTCCCAGCCGACCGGGGTCATGAACGCCGTCGATGCGTCGGCGCTGTCGCCCCTTCCATCGGCTCCGGCAACGGATGAGCCGGCCGGCATGCCGGAGCGACGCTCTCTCTTCAATCGCGATACCCCGACGCCCGGCGCCGAGACGGGGCCCGGCGAGCTCGCCCCCTCCGGTGCTGACGGGTACGAGGGGTACGCACCGGGCACGGCGGCCCCGGTCTCCTCCGGTGCTGACGGGTACGAGGGGTACGCACCGGGCGGATCCGCGGAAGTCGAGGGGCTGCCCGAATGGGACTCGCAGGCCGCCGGTGGACCGCCCCGTCGCCCCACCGTGAGGATTCCCAACGCGGCTCAGGGCGTGCGCACGGTCGACACCAATACCGGTGAGCTCAGCGACGTCCGTCCTGTCGATGACGAGTTCGACGGCATCGACAACCCGCAGTGGCGCATCCTGCGGCCCGAGGCCGCTCGGCCCGATGCGCCGTCCGATGAGCCCGAGGCGCCGGTTGCCGAGGAGCCCGCATCCGCGCCGCCCTTCACCCCCTACGAGCCGATGCCCGGGGCCGCGGTTCGCGAGCCGCAGCCCCCCGAGCCGCAGTTCCCCGAGCCGACTGCGACGGCGCCCGCCGACTCGGGCGCGGGATGGAGCGCGCCTGCTCCGACGTCTTCTCCGATGAGCCCGGTCTCCGAGCCGCCGAAGACGTCGAGGATGGGCAAGATACTGCTCATTGTGCTGATCGTCGTCGTCGTCGCGCTCGTGATCCTCGCCGTGGTGTGGTTCTTCCTCAACCGCGGGAGCGACAGTTCCGCGAGCGCTCTTGGCTCCGTTCCCACCTGGACCTCATTGATAGGCTGATGCGGAGTCCATCGCCTACTCCCAAGGAGTCCCGTGCCCGCCACTGATCACGCCGTCGCCCTGACCCGTGTCGCCGCCCGCGCCGCCGCAGAGAAGAAGGCGGAGGGCATCATGGCGATCGACGTCTCCGAGCGGCTCGCCCTGACCGACGTCTTCCTCATCCTCTCGGGTGATAACGACCGTCAGGTGCGAGCGATCGTCGATGCGATCGATGAGGCCATGCTCAAGGCCGGAACCAGGCGCAGGTCGCGGGAGGGCTTCGAGGACTCCCGTTGGGTGCTCATCGACTACTCCGACATCGTCGTTCACGTCCAGCAGTCCGAGGATCGCGAGTATTACGCCTTGGAGCGTCTCTGGAAGGACTGCCCTGTCATCGAGCTGCCCGAGGATGTGCCGGCTCCGGCCGATGTCGCGAGCTGAGGGGGCCTGTTTCTCATGACGCGACTGGTCTTGTGGCGGCACGGTCTGACCGATTACAACGTGGCGGGCAGAATCCAGGGACGAGTCGATATCCCGCTCAACGATGCCGGGCTCGCTCAGGCCTCGGCGGTCGCGCCGGCCATCGCGGCCATGGAGCCGACCGCGATCGTGTCATCGCCTCTCGGCCGCGCCCGGCAGACCGCCGACGTGCTGTCCGCGGCAGTCGGTGTGGACGTGCGTGTCGACGACGCCCTCACGGAGCGCTCCTTCGGCATGTGGGAGGGACTGGAGCGCCTCCGGATCGAGAGGACGTGGCCCGATCAGTTCGCCGTGTGGCGGGCCGGGGGGGATCCCGAGGGCGTCGGGGTCGAGACGCGCGGCGACACCGCCACTCGGGTCGGCGTTGCGATGGAGGACATAGCCGCGGAGGCGGGCGAGGCCACCGTCGTCGTCGTCGCGCACGGAGCGGCCATCACCCTGGGCGTCACTCGTCTTCTGGACCTCGATCCCTCCGCGTGGTTCGGACTACGCGGTCTGGACAACTGCCATTACGCGGTGCTGAGCAGCGCGGAACGATCCCCGGGCTGGAGGATCGTGCACTGGAACCGTGGTGAGGGCTGGGCGGCCCCCGCCGCGAGTGCGGCGCTCGGCGGGTTCCTGTCCTGAACCGGTACGCGGGCGGGGCGGGCGATGGCACCAGTAGGTTAGGTGAGGTACCACACGCGGCATGGATTTGCCCGTAGGGGTGTGAAGTCCATACAGTTATCCGCGTCGCCCGCCGGGCGGCGCCCGGTGACGGGGCTATGGCGCAGTTGGTAGCGCGCTTCCATGGCATGGAAGAGGTCGGGGGT
>RBWB01582973.1_pt1 | contig 13219 bp, 10 predicted proteins | sample 2014201 | NCBI WGS metagenome assembly RBWB01 (sample SAMN10133834, study PRJNA383868) | Human oral metagenome, whole genome shotgun sequencing project. | isolation source: supragingival plaque isolated from 88 juvenile twins | host: Homo sapiens | place: Australia
AACCCTGGACGAGGTGGACGCCTCCGCCCTGTGCACCTCCAGCAGCGCCGACTGCTCCGACACCTCCTACGAATACCCCCAGTACCTGAGTGGCGACACGTGCTCGAAGACCAGTTCCCAGGAGGCCCGGGAGGCCGGTGTGAAGAAGTTAGACGAAACGAACGACAAAAGCCACACGTTCGAAGTGGTCGGCACTTACTCATCCGAATACAGTTGTAGGCTCGAGATGCGGCAGATCGATGGAAAATGGTGGATCGCCTACGGTTGATTCCCTGAGGAGGAACTGATCCATGAACGTGAGAACGGCGGCCGTAGTCCTGACGGCCCTGGTGATGCTGTCGGCGACGGCGGCCTGTTCCCGCAACGACGCCCCGGCCGCGGACGCCACCGGCCCCGTCGAGGCCACCAGCATCCAGGACACTCCCCAGGACCTCCTCGTCGGAGTCCTGCGCCTGCGCGAGAAGGGCCACCCCGAAGACGCCGCCAGATACTTCATCAGCCGAGACGCCTACCGGGACTGGAACGACCTCAAAACCCTGGACGAGGTGGACGCCTCCGCCCTGTGCACCTCCAGCAGCGCCGACTGCTCCGACACCTCCTACGAATACCCCCAGTACCTGAGTGGCGACACGTGCTCGAAGACCAGTTCCCAGGAGGCCCGGGAGGCCGGTGTGAAGAAGTTAGACGAAACGAACGACAAAAGCCACACGTTCGAAGTGGTCGGCACTTACTCATCCGAATACAGTTGTAGGCTCGAGATGCGGCAGATCGATGGAAAATGGTGGATCGCCTACGGTTGATTCCCTGAGGAGGAACTGATCCATGAACGTGAGAACGGTGGTCGCGGCCCTGACGATCCTGGTGATGCTGTCGGCGACGGCGGCCTGTTCCCGCGACGACGCCCCGGCCTCTGGAGGTGTCGACCAGTCGGACCCCGCCTCCTTCGCCACAGGAGTCGTCGAAGCGGCGCGGAAAGGGCGGGACGTGACCTCCTACGCCATCTCGGACAGGAAAACAGGCCGAACCTGCGCCCCCGACGCCTGCAACGACCTGAAGTCACTCGCGACCGTCTCCGGGACGTGCACCCGCCTCAAAGGCGAGCTGACCGCACACGTGGAGAGCGCCAACCGGGATGACCGCACCTCGCTGATCGTCTACATCACCACCCCCGACGACGGCTCGGGCTTCTGCTCAATGCACGTATCCAAGGCCAACGGCAAATGGTGGCTGAGCGACTGACACCCGCACCCGCGGCAGCACCCTCACGGACTCATCGCCGACTGCCCGAGCACGGGCGGGGTCGCGAGCGCCCGGCGGGCGAGCCCTCGGCATACACCGCCCCGCCGTCGGGGTCGGTCCCGCCCGGGGGCGGGTGCCGCCACCCCACTGGTGCGCGACAGGACCCGGCGCACCGGGGGAGAGGCACGACGACAACGCGGGCCTCCCCACCCCCGGCATCGCCAACACCATGATGCCGCTATACACTGCACACGGTTCTCTTCTCCGCCCCCGCCGGGTGGCCGGCGAGGGCGTTCCCACGCCGGAGACGACCTGGTCAAAAACCTCGCCGTGGGCGACCGGCCGGCAGCTACTCGTCGATACCGGTCTCGCCCTGAGTCCAGATCCCGTCGATCAGGCCCGTACCCGCGTCGAGCGTGAAGAACCAGGCCAGTGTGCCCGCCCCGCCCGGCTTCATCCCCGCCCGGCCCGCCGCGGGCACGTCAACGGCGTCGGGCGGGGCGTCCCAACCGAACGTGATCACCGTGAGCATGGTCACCCCGTTGGCGGTGGAACGCTCCGCCCTCTCGAAGGCGTCCAGGGTGGTGGCGTGGTGGACGATGCCGAACCGGGAGTACGACGCCTCATTGGCCTGGGCCCCGACGTCGATGATCTGGTCGGCCCGCCCCGTCGCCTCCCCGGTCAGGTACTGGTGGACGTCGGCGCCCGCAGTGTTGCCGGTGGCCAGGGCCACGGCCACGACCCGCGCCGGAGCCATGTCGACGTCGACCTCGACGCTCGCCGTTGGCGCGGTGGGCGACGCCCCCGGGGTCGTGGCCACGCCCGCCCCGGTCGGCTCCTCCCCGGCGGGTCCGGCGACCGGCGGCTCCGGCTGCCGGCGCCGCCCGCACCCGGCGGCGGCCACCGCCACTACGGCCCCCAGCAGCAGGGTGCGGCGCCGAATCGGCGCACTGATCGTGATCATGGTTTGTTTCCCCTCTCGGGTCAGTTGGTGAGTCTGCGGAAGTAGTAGTCGCCGTACAGGGGCGTCTCCACGACGCCGGTGCCGTAGTCCTGGGCGCCGACGAGGCCGCCGGAGCCGTTGTAGACGGCTACGTGGTAGGCGGGGGAGCCCCAGCAGACGATGTCGCCGGCCCGGGCGGACCCCGGCTCGACCGCCTGCCCGGCCGAGCACTGGGTCGATGCCGAGTGGTCCAACCCCACGCCGATCGACGCGAAGGCCGCCTTCACCAGCCCCGAGCAGTCGAAGCCGTCCGGCCCCTCACCGCCCCACGTGTAGGAACTGCCGATCTTGGCGCGGGCGAAGTCGAGCGCCCCCGACCCGGACTCCCCCTGCGGTTGGGTGACCGCGCCGGTGGCCAGGTCCACCCCGTGGGCGCTGAACGTCTCCACGGGGTTGGTGCACCGGTCGGTCCAGGATGCGTCGAAGGCGCACCACTGGTCGGCCCCGATCTTGTCCAGCGGGCTGGTCTCCACGTGCAGGTGCGCGCCGGTGCCCACCCCCGTGTTGCCGAGCTGGGCGACCACCTGACCGGGAGAGACCCTGTCGCCCTTGCCCACGGTCCACGAGTTGGCCACGATGTGCAGGTAGCGGATGCGCCACCCGTCGTCGGTGTCGTAGTCGACCTGGCACAGGCCGTCGGAGTCGCAGTCGGCGTAGCTGACGATGCCCGGCGCGACCGCCACCAGTTCGGTGCCCAGGGGCAGGCCGCCGATGTCGGTGCCCCAGTGGGGGCGGGCGTACCCCAGTACCGGGTGCATGCGGGCCGGGTCCCAGTCGGAGGTGATGGTGCCCACCGACACGATCGGGTACCTCCACCCCGACCCGGTCACGGCCCGCGTGCACCCGGCGGAGGCGCCCCCGCTTCCGGTCACGCCCCCGGCCAGGGCCCGGGCCGCCTCCTCCCACTGGTCGTAGGCGTCGGGGAAGGCGCTGACCTGCACTCCCTGGGCCGCCTCGCCGCGGGAGGCGCCCGGGTGGGCGCTCATCCACGGCCCCAGACGCTCGAAGAACAGTCCGGCACTGGTCGAGGCGTCCATGCGGTCCGCCGTCGTCCCCCAGGAGTCTCGCTGCTGGAACAGTCCGACGCTGTCGTGGTCGGAGCCGACGGCGTCGTGCGGCAGGGTCAGGGACTCGGCGTTACCGGAGTTGGCGTACATGTTCAGCCGCGACTCCTGCAGGACGGTCATGAGCGCCACGACGATGCCGTCGTCGCCGATGCCCATCTGCCTGCCCTTGGCGATGACGGCGGCCACGTACCCGGCTCGGGCGGGGGTGATCTCGATCTTCTCACCGGAGGTGGAGGAGGTCACGGACTCGACCGTGGAGGTCGCCGTCGAGGCGGCGACCGCCGTCGACGTGGAGCAGGCGGAGGTCTTCCCGCCCAAACGCCAGGTCAGGGCGGTGGTGTAGATCGCGTCCGCCTGCTCGCGGGTCAGGTGGGCGGGATCGGTCGCGGCGGCCTCGTCGGTGCAGTCGGGTCCGGAGCCCTGCGCGCAGGTCCACACGCGCACGTGCCCGGCCGCCGTCGGATCCTCCTCCCCGGCCCCCGCCTCGGGCTCGATCGTCCGCCACCCGCCGTCGCGGTCCCACGACTGGCCTGCGGCCTCCAGGCGGGAGACTCGGATCTGCTCGGCCCGACTGGCGATGGTCGTGGCCAGTGGCAGTGGGTCGGAGGTGGAGACCGTGACGAGGTCGCCGTCAGCGGACACCGCGGAGGTGTCGAGCCCATAGGTGGAGGTCGCCAGCGTCGTGATCATGCCAGCGGGTTCGCCCTCCAACTTGTCGGGGGCGGCGAGTGCGTCGCGGTCGCCGCCAGCCGACCCCGGGGACGTTTTCGGCGCGTCCAGGCCCTCGCCCATGCTCATCAGGGCCGCCACCCACGCCTCGCGGACGAGTCGCGCCCGCCTCGCCCCGTCGCCGGGGTCGGTTTGGGTGCCGTCGGGGCAGGGACTGCCCTGCACGACCAGGACGTCCCCGTTGCAGGCGATGGTGCCCGTCAGCATGTCCCACCCGCCCGACGCGCTGGTGGCGGTCCGGGCGGCGGCCAGGGCGTCGGCGACCTTGCGGGCGTTACCGGTGGCGTCGGCCCCGTCGGCCCGCCACGGCCCGGTCGATTGGGCCACGAGGGCCAGGACGATCTCGGCGGGCAGGCCGAGAGAGTCGGCGTACTCGGCGGCGGCAGCGGCGTCGTCGTCCAGGCCCGAGGCGGCGGCGGCGCCTTCGAAGCCCGAGGTGGCGGACCCGTTCAGGGCGACGTCGTTGACGTGGGAGACTCCGTCGGTGACGGGGGATCCGCCATCGACTCCGCCGAGTATCGCCGGCGTCACGATCGCGATCACCGCCGCGACGACGGCGGTGCGACGCGCGGACCGCCGCGTCCTTCTCCTCTTCATCGGGCCTCCGCCGCTGGCGGCGCCCTGGCTGTTCTCACTCATACTCTTCCCTGTCCGGGACCGTTCCGGCGGGACGGGCACCCCGTTTGGGCGACGCGTGCGCGTCCGGACCGGCACGAGGGGGCGCGCTGATCGCAGAAGGGGAGAAGCCAAGGGGTAAACGGCACACCCCCGCCCGTGAACAGCCCTCACACAGAAACATTGATGGGCCCCGGGGCCGCTTGCGCGGCCGCCTCGGCCATCGCCCACGCCTGGCACAGGAAGGTCCTCACCTCCTCTACGTCGCGGCCCGCCCTCGCCTCGGGGATCCGGCCCAGTTCCCGCACCAGGCCGGGGAAACGACGGGCCCTCGTAGCGGCTTCGCGGCGGATCTCGTCCCTGCGGGCGGCGGCGATGTTCGTCCTGTGGTCGGAGACGGCCTCGGTGGACTCGTCCCAGAACGCCGCCGCCAACTCGTCGAGCAGCCGGGCGGGCGCCTGCTGGGCGACGACGTCCAGGGCCTTGCGCACGGCGCGGCGCACGCGCTGCCGCGGCCGGGGCGCCAGGCGCACGGCGTCCTCGACGAGGAGCGCCAGGATCCGGTCGGGCATGAAGTCCAGGCGCTGACGGTCCTCCGCGGTGGTGGAGTCCCACATGCAGATCATCGCCTCGGGCACCAGGTCGCGGCCCGACGGGGCCCGGTCGCCGTCGACGAGCGCGCAGAAGACGTCCAGGCTCAAGCGGGCCAGGCGCGGCTCGTCGGCGATCAGGGAGCGCACCGTCTGCGTATCGACGGGGTCCTGCGGGCGGATCAGCGGGGTGATCCCCAGGGCGTCGCGCACGACCCGGGATACCGCCTCCTGACGGCTGGCGCCCCTCCTGCGCGCCAGGGCGGCCCGCACCTGCCGGGGGTCGACCAGGTCGGGGTCGTTGTTGGGCGGTGGCGGCGCGCTCCGGCGCACCGCCACCAGGGCGCCGGGGTCGCCGATACCGGCCGTCTCGGCCAGAGCCTCCAGACTGACGCGGCTGCCCACGGGCACAGCCGTGGGCCGGGTGGTGTTGGTGACCTCCCGCTCCACCTTGAGGAAGACGGCCATGCCCCAGCGGCGCATCCACCCGCAGAAGGAGGCCCCGTCGGCGATGCGCCGTCGATCGATCTTGCGGACGTGGTCGACGAGCTCGAGGAACATGACGGAGGCGTAGTCCTCCTGCAGGTTCTGGCCGCCGCGACGGGCGCTCCACAGTCCGGCCAGGTCGTCCGCGATTCTGGCGGCGACGATGAGCGGCACGAGCCGCTCCGCAAGATCCTCAGTTGAAACCCCCGCGTCGGAGCAGATCTCGGCCGCCTGGGCGTCGACCCCGGCCCGCACCGACGCGGGAGCCTGGGGGAAAGGGGAGCCCATGCCCCCTCTAGTGGCCGGCGGCCTCACGCGTCGATGCCCCCCGGTGAGAGGAACACCTCCGCGAGCACGTCGAGCGACTCCTCCCCCGCTTCGCGCAGCTCGTCCAGACGAGCCAGGGCCGCCGCCGTCAGGTCCGCGTCGCCGGGGGCCGCCGCCAGCCGCTCCCACAGCGCGTCGGTGCGGCCGTGCCCGTCGACGACGCCGATCACCCCGGCGGCCAGGGCTCCGGCGCGCACCGTCTCGGGGTCGCCGTCGCGCAGGGCTCCGGCCACCTCAGCGGCGGCCAAGCAGTCCGAGGCGGCGCGCAAGTGGCCGATCAACTCCTGCGCCGCCTCGATCGCCCACTGCTCGTCGTCGGAGACGGGGGCCTCCAGGGCCTCCAACTGCGGGTCCTCGATCTCGCCGGCGAACCAGGAGCGGACCCGGTCGGGGTCTTTGTCCGCGCCGTCGAGCACGTCGATCCACGTGCCGGTGGACCGCTGGTACCAGCCGGCGGCGATCGCCTCCAGGAGCACCCGGCACACCCAGGTGTCCTGCCCCTCCTCCCGCGTACTCCCGTCGCCGTCGACCAGTTCGTAGCGGGTCAGGAGCCGTGGGGGCATCCACAGCAGGGGGTGGCCGATGATCGAGTCGTCCGAGGGGATCAGTCGGGCGCGCTCGGGACCGAGCAGGGGCACGGCGCACGACGCCCACAAGGGGCACACGACCGCGCCCGGCGGCAGACCGGTCGCCGCGACGAACCGGCTGTGGCGGTCAACGACGTCGAGGATCGAGGACTGTCCGCCTGCCGCGGCGGCCCACAGGCCGGGCATGAACAGTCCGGTCTGCGCAGCAGGGTCCAGGGAGAGGGCGTAGGTGTGCATCGTGTGCTCCCGGTGAACGGGGCCCGTGGATCGGGCCTTCTCACCGGGGGCAGATGCATACGAGGGTCCCAGGGGAGCCTTCCGGCTCTCCACGGCCGCCTCCGCAGGTGAGAACGGCCCTCCGATGGGACCGGGAGCCGCATGCTCCGCACGTGGTCAGCCCGGCCCCGACGAACCGGGCGGACCCCGCACCGGGGTCGGCTACTGCCCGTCCGACTTCAGGTCGAGGTCGCCCGGGTCGAACTCGTCGAGCATCTCCGCGTCGCCGTCCTCGTCGAGCTCGATCTCCGTGTAGGCCGCCGACTCCTCTTCAGGCATGAAGGCGTTCACGTCCCAGTCGTCTCTGGCCGGCACTCCCCGGGCCTTCAGCTGCGCCGCGTACTCACCGGCGGCCGCGAACCAGGTCTGCACCTCGACGGCGGCACTGGTCGTCGCCTCCCACACGCCGCGCCCGACCGGGGCCTGCGTCAGGGCGGGGGCGAGCTCCGGCTGCCGCAGTCCGCTCATCCGCTCACCCCAAGTAGGCGACCCCAGCAGCAGCCGCCCCAGGTTGTTCTTCAGGTCTCCCCCGGGGATCCGCCCGATCGTGTCGGCCTTGAGCACCTGCGTGCCCAGGACCAGGTGCACCCCCGAACTGCGGGCCTCCCGGGCGATCCTGGCCGTCAGCGACCCGATGGAGGCCCTCCGGGCGTTCTCGCGCTCGGCCCGCTCCCACTCGGCCAGCACATCCGGGTCGGCCGTCCTGACCCGGCGCACGGCCTCGACCAGCATCAACGAGGTGAACTCGTCGACGACGACCAGGACGTGCGGCGGCCGCTGCCCGTCCGGCAACCCGTCAACGCCGGGCACGCCCCGGGCGGCGGCCAGCTCCTTGCGGCGGCGCACCTCGGCCCAGACGGCTTTCATCATGGCGTCCGCCCGGGCGACGGTCTGACCGCCCAGGCCGCGCAACCACGGGCGCAGGGGCGCGAAGTCCGCCCCTCCCTTGACCGGGTCAACGACGATGACATCCCACCCGGCCAGCAGGCTGGTGTAGACGGCGGCCAGCAGGGTCACGGACTTGCCCGTGCCGGTGATCCCCAGGACGAGAGCGTGCGCAGTGTCACCCACACCCCAGGTCACGGGCCTCCCGTCCACGCCGGTACCCCAGGGGATCCGCAGCGCCCCACCGACCCCGCCGGCCCCGGACACCAGGGCGTCGGCGGCGGCGAAGTCGTACGGAGCGCGAACGGGGATCGGGTTGCGTTCCGCCGACATGAGGACGACCCTGGAGGGGTCGGGCTGGGCCACCACCTGCAGGAAGCCCGCCCGGGTCGTGGATGCGATCTTGTCGAGCCCGGCCCTGACGTCGGCGGCGGCCAGTCCCGGAGGAAGGGCGAAGGTGTAGACGTTCACCTCGTCGTTGCCGTCCAGGGAGGACGATGAGACCATCGCGGGCACCTCACCGGCGGGAGTGATCGTCCCGGCGTCCGCCCACGCCTGCTCGAAATCGAGTTCGGCGACCGTCCGCTCCCACTGCGGGGCGATATCCGCCGCCATGGGACGCGCCCCGACGAAAATCTCCACCAGGTCGCCCTCGCCTCGCACGCGCAACCACTCGGCGCGCATGCCAGCGGCGATCTTGTCGGCCCGGGCGCGCAGGTCCGCCAGACTGAGCCCGCCGTACAGACGGATCCTCACCCGCCAGATCCACGGCGCCGAGACGGTCAAGCACTCGGCGTCCACCGTCTGGGGGACCCTCCCGCCCCTGAACACGGCCCGGAACGCGGTATCCACCATCCCGGCCAGTACGAGGGCGGCGCCGTCGCGCGGGTCGATCCGGCTGCGCGAGGCCTCACGGGAGGGAGGAAGGTCCGTGGGCCCGGCTGCGACGGGCCGCTCGGACCAGACGACCTCGAAGAACTTGTCCGACCTGTCGCCAGCCCCGGCCGCACCCTCAGTGGGGGCCACTGCCGTGATCAGCACGAACGGGGCCCGTGCCATGGTGGTGCGCAGCCGCTGGCCGAGCGGCAGATAGTCGCGGGCGATGTCCTTGCCCTGCGGGGAGGCGAACGGCAGGCGGTGCAGCCTCACCCCGCCGGCGTCGAGCTCGTCCATATGGGCCACCTGGGCCGCGGGCGGCCTGTCACCCGCCTTGATGACCTCCTCGAAATGGGCCGTCCACTCGGCCGCCACCCGCAAGTCGGCCACGTGCCCGGCCATGCCCGCCTCCACCCAGGAGGCGCCCTCGGTGTCACCGAGGATGATCGTCTCCCCGTCCAGGAGAGCCGGGGCGATCTGACCCATGTACCCGACCAGCCTCTCGGCGGCGGCGCCGACGTCGACGCGCCACACCTGCTCACCGGCGCTGGTGAGCAGGTGAAGGTCTCGCAGGACGGCCACATCCTGGTGCAGGTAGTCGGCGGCTTCGGTGAGGAACCGCTCAAGGCGCACCCGCACCTCCTCCTCGCCGTCGACGGCCACGTCCACGCGGGCGCCGGGGTCGCACACGGCGACCCGGAACCGCGTCGGATGGGTGCCGCCCCCCGGCTCGTGCTCGGGGATCACGACGGCTGACAGTCCCGCCCCCACGCCGACCGCCACCCGGCTGCTCATGCGCAGCATCTCGGAACTGGGGCGGCCCGGCGCGTCGAAGAGATCGACCGTGTAGGGGCCGACGGTGCTGCGCTCCACGAGCACGGGCGCGGCACCGATCTTCGGCACCAGGGACCACCGTCCCGCCCACTGGAACGCCGCCAGCAGGTTCGTGTCGCCCACCTGGTCCTCGTCGGCGTCCACCCCCATCACGGCCACACGGAACAGGCCGGGATCGACGGTCCCGGGAATCGGGCGCCCCGCACTGTCCAAACCCGGTGCGGGCAGCACCCGCACGTCCGCCCCGCCCCCGACGGCGGCGGCCAGAGCCCCGGCCGTCTTGACGTAGTAGGTCAGGTCACGCCCGGGGCGGGACCGGAACGTGTCGACCGTCAACGGGCCGTCCACCACACGGTCCACCAGCGTCGGAGGCTGCTCCTCCCTGGGCACCAGAGCCCATCGCAGCCCCCACTGGCGTCGCGCCCCCTCACGGAGCCGCCACCCCGCCCAGGCGGACCTGCGGCAGACCGCCCAGACGGCGCACGACGCCCCCATCAGGGCTCCGCCGGCGCCCGCCCACCCGGGCGCCGCCACCCAGTGCGCACCAACCCGTACGGCCGCCCAGTACACGGCCGCCCAACCGGCCGCCCCGCCCGCCAACACCACCGCGACGATCCAACGGGGCGCCCCTACTACCGCCGTCAGGGGCGTGCCAGGTCCCGGCTCGTCAACACTGCATGTCGTGCGCCACACTCGCCCGAGACCCGCAACCAGCACGAACGCGGCGGCGGCATTCGCCCACGGCCCCCACGCCGTCACCCAGGCGGGCCATCCGCCCGGCGGAGCCACCACCAGGCTCCGGGCGACCACACCCGCGCCCAGACCCGCCAGCGCGCACACGCGCACAGGCCACAGCCCGATGGGCAGAACCAGCGTCCGCAGCGCCGACAGGCGCACGTGCCGGGCCAGTGCCCGCCTCTGGGATCTCGTCACCGGAACGGCCCGTCGGGCGGTCCCCGTGCCCGTGCTGCCGGTGAGCACAGGCGCCGGGTGGACCACCCCGGCCACCGTGAGCCCTACCACCAGGACCGGCAGACCGGGCAGACGCAGCCACAGGGCCGCCGCCGAACCCGCCACGGCCACGAGCACCACCAGAATGAACGGCGCCCGATCGGGGGCGGCCTGCTGCTGACGCGCCGGCATCTCAGCGGCCCTCCTCGCCGGCGCCCGCCCACCGGAGCACCCGCTCCACCACAACCTCGTCCGCGCCCCGGGCCCCGGCCATGCGCGCCGCGACGCGCACGGCCCTGCGGGCGGCTGCGATGCGCCGGGCTCCCGCGTACCGCATCAACCCCAGACGAACCCTCCCGGCCCCGGACGGCCACACGGCCACGACCGCGCCGACGACAGGCACCCCCGCCCCGCGCATCTGCTCCACCGAACGGGCTAGCGAAGTCGACTCGGCGGGGGTGAACCGCCCGGGCAGGACGGCGCCCGCGACCCACCGGTACGCCCTGGACCCCAGTCGCACGTAGACGCCAGCCCTCCAGGTCTTGGTGTCGATCAGGACCACGCCCCTGGATCCGATCAGCACATGGTCGATATCGGCGGCCCCGCCGCGCACTCGCACCGAGTGGAGAACCGTGAATCCGCGACCGGCGAGCCCGTCCAACAGGACGGCGGTGCGCTGCTCGCCCCGCATCCCGTGGGCCCGCCCGCCGCAGCCCGCGTCGCCGGTGAAAGAGCCGAGATTCTCCCCCGCCACCCCGTACACACGCCCGCGCCGCGCGCCGCTCACAGAAGGTCCTTCAGCACGAGAACAGCCCCGCCGACGAAGGTGACGGCCATGAGAAGTCCCACGACCAGGGAGCCGCGCCGGGACTCCATGAGGGTGATGATCCGCTGAAGGGGCTCGTCCGGCCCCATGTTGTTATCGCTCATACCACTACTGGCGATATCGAAGGACAGTCAGGTGCGCTTCGCCAACCGCTCCTCGACGTGCTCGACGACGTCGAGCACGTCGACGCCGACCTGCTCAACGTCCTCGCACCGGGCCACCACACGCCCGGCGTCGTCTGCAAGGATCTCGATGGCCGCCCCGTCGCGGCGCGCCGTCGCCGACGAACCGGAGCCGTGGGCGGTGCTCACCTCGTATCCGCGCCGAACCAACTCGGCGACACGACCCTCGACGGCGGTGAGCGCGGGCGCCCACCCCGCCCCCGCCCCAGGGGCCAGGCCAGCCATCTGGAGGGTGACGACGACGTCGTACACGCCATCCACCGTCTCACTCCACCGCCCGCCCGCGGCGGCGGACGCCTCCACCCTGATACGGCCGTCGCCCACGGGGGTCAGCCTCACGAACCCGCCGTGGAGACTCATAATGACGGAGCAGGCCGCCCGGGCGGGCACATTGACTTTGAACACCGCGCAGAGCGCGGTGACGTCGACGGGATTGGCATTCACGTCTCCAGCGGTGCGCGGCACCGCCCCCGCCCCGCCCCGCACGCCGGTCAGCCCCGCCCGGCGGCGCGCTGCTCGGCACGAGAAAGACGACGCCCGGCGAACGCGCTCGCCGGCGTGCGCAGAAGCTCCGGGTAATCAACCTCCCCGAATCGCGTCCCGACACGCTCCAGACCCGCCCCGTAGGGGGCCGTCAACGGAGCCATCGGATCGAGCCGGTCGCGACGCAGCCACCACGGCACGCCCGCCAGCAGACCGGACGCCTCCACCGCCGCCGTCGACCCGCCACGACACGGCAGACTCAACAGATCAACCGGACCCCACCCTCGCACCGGATGCCACCGCAAGGCGCGCAGCGCGAAGAAATCCTCCGACACCATCCCGTGCTCCGGGAACCAACCGGTCCAATCGGCCACGAACATGCGCTCCGACACCGGGTCGCCGACCGCTCCCGGATGGGCGCGCACACCGGCCGCCACCGCCCTTCGCACCCTGTGCACCAGATCCGTCCTCGACGAATCCACCGGCTGAGCCATCAGGAACAGGACGATCACCCCGACGCCGGGATGAGCGGCGAGCAGGCGCGCCCACCCCTCCGCCTTATCACCCAATGACGGTGCGGCCGACGCCGTCGTCTCGACGACGATCCGCACACCGTCGGCGCGCATGATGGTGGCGTCGCCCCGCTTCGTCCACGACAGGGCCGGCCCGCCCGCACCCGCGCCGAACAAGTCATCCACCCCCGAGAGCATCTCGCCCGCCACGAACGGCACGTCCAGCCAAGTGGCGGCGCGCAGGCACAACTCCGTGGTCAACGCGTTATGCCGTCCTGACGCGGAGGCCCTCTCCCACGGCCGATCAGCGGTCACCGACAGGCGCATCGGCCAGGTCAGGTCGGCCAGGTGCCCGCGCACGTCGCTCACCCTGCCCGCCGCCACCAGGGTGGTGGGCCTCCAGGACCAACCGCGCACGGAGACCACCTCGGGAGCGCCGACGTCGATCAACCCCGCCCGCAGCAAGCACTTGGCATCCCGCATCAATGTCGCCAACGGCCACCCGGTGATGGTGGCAGCCTGCTCCAAGGTCAACGACCCCCACATGCGCGCCGCAGCCAACAGCGCGCACCGGCGCTGCGCCGCGCCAGCACTGCGCAAAGGGCGCTCACCCGACGACGGCGTCATATCCGCCGGCATGCGCACCGCACCCGCCCTCACCGCCTTGCGCACGCTCGGAACCGTCAACCAGGCCGTCGTGGCGGCGGCCCGCCACATGCCCTCCCAGAACATGTCCGCCCGCGCAGCGGGC
>RBWB01582980.1_pt1 | contig 13204 bp, 10 predicted proteins | sample 2014201 | NCBI WGS metagenome assembly RBWB01 (sample SAMN10133834, study PRJNA383868) | Human oral metagenome, whole genome shotgun sequencing project. | isolation source: supragingival plaque isolated from 88 juvenile twins | host: Homo sapiens | place: Australia
GGCGCCACGGTGTGGCGCGGAAGTCGACATACGCGCAGTTGTTAGGAAATGGCGTGCCACCCGACGCCACCGAGTGGCACGTCCATCGCGCAGTCGGCACCACCGAGTGGCACGACCGAACCCCGTAGACCCGCTGCCCGTACCTCGCGCCCTTCCCGAGGGGCGCCTCGAGCGAGGCCGCATGCGACGATGTAACGGTAACCATGTCCCCTCATCGAGAGAAAAGGTTCGAAATCGTCCTTGACTCCCGACGGTGGCGGCGAATGTGCTTTCATGGTAAGTGTTGGGTTCCATCCGTCGTGTGGTCGCGGGTAGGGCTGTCAGCTCGATGTGAGGGAGGGGTGGTGTCTGCCATGCTCGTAGACAGGGACCTCAAAGGGTTCGCAGATGCGCTTGCCGCCAAGGAGCCGGTACCGGGCGGCGGTGGGGCTGCGGCGTACGCGGGCGCGCTCGGCGTTGCGCTTGGATCCATGGTCGCAAACTTCACGCTTGGGAAGCGGCGTTACGCCGCCTACGAGGACGACCTCAGACGCATCCTTACACAGGCTGCGGATCTCCGTGCGCGCCTCGTTTCCCTGGTGGATGAGGACGCGGCGGCCTTTGCGCCGCTCGCGCATGCCTATGGCATCCCTAAGAGTGACCCCTCCCGCGACGAGGCCCTTGAGGCTGCGGCCAAAGCTGCCTGCGATGCGCCTCTCAAGACAATGGAGCAGGTCTGTCGTGCCATCGCGCTTCTCGAGGAGCTGGAGGAGAAGGGATCCGGACTGCTCATCTCGGACGTGGGCGCAGGCGCTCTCCTAAGCCGCGCCGCGCTCGAGGCGGCGAGCCTCAGCGTTTTCGTGAACACCCGGTCCCTCAAGGACCGCGCGTACGCGGAGGCCGTTGAGGCTCGCTGTGACGAGATGCTCGGTACGTGGTGCCCGCGTGCCGAGGTGCTCGCTGCCAAGGTCATGGGCCGTATCAGGGAGGAAGGGTAGTTATGGCGAGGTTGCTTCGGGGCGCACCTGTCGCCCAGGCGCTCACCTTGAGCCTCAAACCCCGTGTCGAGGCACTCAGGGACAGGGGCGTCGTAGCGACGCTCGCCGTCGTGCGCGTGGGCGAGGGGGCTTCCGACCTTTCCTACGAGCGCGCGGCGCGCAGGCGCATGGATGCCGTCGGCATCGCCACCAAAGGCATAGCCCTGCCTGCCGATTGCTCGCAGGCCGAGCTCACGGACGCGATCGATCGCGTTAACGGGGATGCGGACATCCATGGTTGCCTGATGCTGCGTCCGCTGCCTAGGACGCTCGACGAGAGGGCCGCCTGCGCAGCGCTCGACGTCGCAAAGGACGTCGACGGCGTCACCGCAGGCTCGCTCTACGGCATGTTCGCGAACAGGCAGGTGGGGTTCTCGCCCTGCACGGCCGAGGCCGTCATGAAGCTTCTCGACTATTATGGCGTGGAGCTTGCTGGCGCCAAGGTGACGGTCGTCGGGCGCTCGCTCGTGATAGGCAGGCCCGTGTCGATGCTGCTTCTGGCGGCAGACGCCACGCCCACCTTGTGCCATACGCGCACGAGGGAGCTCGCCGTAGCCTGTCGTGATGCGGACGTCGTCGTCGTGGCGGCAGGGCATGCCAAGGTTGTGGGGGCAGCTGCGGTACGTGCCGGGCAGGTCATCGTGGACGTCGGGACCAACTGGGATGAGGAGGCCGGCGCGCTCGTGGGCGACGTGGACTTCGACGCCGTCGAGCCCAAGGTCGCGGCTATCACGCCCGTACCGGGCGGCGTCGGGGCCGTGACGACGGCGATTCTCGCCAAGCACGTCATCGAGGCGGCGGAAGGGTTAATCTCATAGCCATGGAAGACGGAAGCGTGCGCGAGCGCCTGCACAAGGGCATCGCTGCCCACACCCCGGTCGACGGCGCGCCTGGTCCCTGCTCCCATGGGGATGGAGGCGTCGATGGCCCTCGCATAGAGGCGGCCATCCGTGAGCTCCTCATCGGTATCGGCGAGGACCCCGACCGAGAGGGCCTCAGGGATACGCCGAGCAGGGTGGCCCGCGCCTGCGAGGAGATCTTCGGGGGTATGCGCGAGGACCCGGGCAGCCACCTGCGCAGGCAGTTTCACGAGCCGGGCAACGAGGACATGGTCATCGTCAGAGACATCCCCTTTGTCTCCACCTGCGAGCACCACCTCTTGCCCTTCGTGGGTCATGCCCACGTATGTTACATCCCGCGCGACGGTCGCCTCTGCGGCCTCTCGAAGATAGCTCGCTGCGTGAGCGGCTATGCCCGCAGGCCCCAGCTCCAGGAGCGCCTCACGGCGCAGGTGGCCGATGCCCTGTGTCGCGAGCTCGATCCCCTTGGCGTGCTCGTGGTGCTCGAGGCCGAGCATACCTGCATGAGCATCCGGGGCGTCAAGAGCTCTGGCGCGCAGACGGTGACCTCCGCCGTGCGCGGCGCGTTTCGAAACGACCCCAAGACGCGCTCGGAGGCCCTGCGCCTGCTTGGGCTTCCCACGTCCGTGCGGGGCGGCTAGGCCAGGAGCAGGTCGTAACGTCGAGTCGGGTGTAGCCTCTCAGGGTACGGATGACGGTGTGTCTCGGCTCTTGGGCCCCATACCCGGCGTAAGGGCCTATACTCAACGGGCAGAAGGGTGGCCGTCGGATGGAGGGGCGATGATATATAAGAGCATACTTGAGGCCGTGGGACATACGCCACTCGTGCGCCTCAACAGGGTGGTTCGCCCCGGCATGGCGCGCGTGCTCGTAAAGTACGAGGCCATGAACGTGGGGGGCTCCATCAAGACACGTACCGCCCTGCGTATGGTCCGCGAGGCGGAAAGGCAAGGCAGGCTCCATAAGGGCAGCATCATCGTCGAGCCCACGAGCGGCAACCAGGGGATCGGCCTGGCCCTCGTGGCGGCGGTTCTCGGCTATAGCGCCCGAATCATCATGCCGGACTCGGTCTCCATCGAGCGGCGCCGTCTTGTGAGCCAGTACGGGGCGCTCGTGCTCACCGAGCACGACGACGGCGACATCGGTGCCTGCATCCAGGCATGCATCGCCCGTGCCCAGCGGATGGCCGCCGAGGACGAGAACGTCTACGTGCCCCAGCAGTTCGAGAATCCCGCCAACGTCGTGGCCCAGTACGAGGGCACGGGCGCCGAGATACTCGCAGACGCCGACAGCCCCATAGACGGGTTCTGCTCGGGCGTCGGCACGGGTGGCACCATAAGTGGTGTGGGCAGGGCGCTGCGCGAGGCCAACCCCCAGACCCTCATCTGGGCGGTGGAGCCCGACCAGGCGCCCGTCCTTTCTGGCGGCAAGGTGGGGACGCATCTCCAGATGGGTATTGGCGATGGCATCATTCCCGCCATCCTCGATCGCGACATCTTTGACGACGTGGTCACGGTCAGCGACTCTGCTGCCATGGGTATGGCGCGAAGCCTCGCACGCGAGGAGGGCCTCATGTGCGGCATCACCTCGGGTACCAACGTGGTGGCGGCGCTTCGCATGGCCGAGCAGCTCGGAAGGGGCAAGACGGTGGTCACGGTCCTGCCAGACACTGCGGAGCGCTACATATCCACCCAGCTCTTCTGCGAGGGGTAGCGTATGGCGCGAGGGCAAAGGAGGGGAGTCGGGGCCGAAGGGTACCGGCCTCCCTTCGAGGTCTTGGACCTCAGCTACGCAGAGGCGCTCCAGACGCTGCACGCGGCGTGCAAATTTGGTATCCAGCCCATGCTCGAGACGGTCGTCGATATGCTCGCCGAGCTGGGCGACCCTGACCTGAGCTTTTGCAGCCTGCAGATAGCCGGCACTAACGGCAAGACGTCCACTTCGCGCTACGCGGCGGCGATCCTTCGCGGACAGGGTCTTCGTGTCGCGCTCTACACCTCGCCTGAGCTCGTGAGCCTTACCGAGCGCATGGAGGTGGACGGTGTTCCCGTGAGCGAGGGCGCCTTCGCCCGCAGCGTCGCGGCCGCCGCCGAGGCAGGCCGTCGCGTGAACGTACGACGTCGCGCGTCAGGGGAGCGACCCTATGACGTGACGCAGTTCGACATACTCACCGTAGCCGCCTGCGTGGCCTTCGCACAGGCGGACGTGGATGTCGCCGTGCTCGAGTGCGGCATGGGGGGCCGCTGGGATGCGACGAGCGCCGTGAAGTCGATAGAGGCGGTGGCCGTCACGGGCGTGGGACTCGACCATACGCGCATCCTCGGTGATACGCTCGAGGCCATCGCCGGCGAGAAGGCAGCCATCATCAGGTGCGGGCAAAGCTGCGTGCTCGGTGTGGGCACGGCGACGCCCGACAGCGTGGAGGACGTGTTCTTGGACCGGTGCCGCTCTCAGGACGTCACCCCTGTCCTCCTTCGCCCGGAGCACCTTGAGGACGCGGCTGGCGAGATGCACGCGGGCGTTCCGCGCAGGCACGCGAGCCTCTTGCGGGCGAGCTACCGTATCACCAGCAGGCCCAGGCGTCTCGGTGCCCCCCTTGAGCTGACGGTCAGGACGCCGCGCAGGGCCTACACGGGCCTCACCGCCCTCAAGCCGAGCTACCAGGCGGCCAACATCGCCTGCGCCGTCACGCTCACGGAGGCCTTCCTGGACGGCGAGCTTGACGGGGACCGGTTTCTTGAATCCGTCAGGCAATGCCCGACACCGGGGCGTTTCTCCCTGCTTCGCCCTAACCCTCCCGTGCTCGTTGACGCCTGTCACAACCCGCAGTCTGTGGATGCCTTTCTCGCTGCCCTGCAGGACATTGCCCCCGATCCAGCCACGCGCCCACCCCTGCTCTGTGCCGTCCTTGCCGACAAGGACGTGGGAGGCATCGTGTCGCGCCTCGCTCGTGCATTTCCTGCCGTCGTCTGCACGCAGACGTCCTCGTCGCGCTCCCTGGGTGCCGACGAGCTTGTCCGACGCTTCTTGGCGGCAGGGGCAAAAGTCACAGGAAGCTACGGGAGCGTCGCTGCCGCACTTGCCGCCATGAGCGCGGGGCCTCTCGTAGGTTGTGGGTCTATCACGCTTGCTGGTGCGCTTGCTGTACTCCTTGCGTAGTTTTGCTAGAATTGCCAGAGCGGTGCCAGTAGGCCAGCAGCAGACAACCGGATGACAGAGTTCACACAGCCCTGCCCCTATCGCGAAGGAGCCCACGCTTCATGTCAGACCTCCTTGATCAGCTCATCACCCCCGAGGTGCGCATGGTCCTCTACCTCTTGGTAGCCTGCGTCGTGATGCTTTATGTCTTGGCCATCGTCTATGTGATCCGCGACGCCCAGCGCCGTGGTGCCGAGCCTTGGTGGCTATGGGCGCTGATCTCCGTGATCCCCGTGGTGGGCCTCTTGGCATACGTGATCCTGCGGCCCAGCTCCTACCTGGTCGATCGCGAGGAACAGGACCTTGATATCGCGTTGCGTGAGCACCAGCTCTCACACTACGGTATCTGCCCCAAGTGCGGTGCGCCCATCGATCGCGACTTCGTCGTGTGCCCCATCTGCAACACGCAGGTGCGAAACGTCTGCCCCACCTGCCACAGGCCGCTGAATGCAGACTGGAAGGTCTGTCCCTACTGCCGTACCCGCATCCAGTAGCCCGGCAGGGACGCGCCCGGCGCTCCCCGCGCCCCAGCCGATGGCGCCTTGGTGGCGATTGCATCAGTTTGGGCAGGAATACTTCGATTTATCCTGAGTTCCCGGCACTTCCTTAGCCCACAACTGGCAGCCCGATGGTGTCCGGGCACCTGATCCCGAAGGCCCTGTACGCCTCGCTCGTCTTCCTCACGGGCTCGGTGGTGACCAGCCGCCCGTCGTACTCTATCGCGTGCTGCTCGTGCAGGATCCTCAGCATCGACTCGACCGTGAGCGAGGTCCTGCGCGAGGCCAGCACGTCCGACATCATCTTGATCGCCGCGGTGGCCATGAAGCACATGAGCAGGTGCCCCCTGAAGGTCTCCTCGCTCCTCACGCAGACGGGCAGGGCCTTGCCGCCCTGCTTGGCGATCTCGAAGACCTTCTCGACGCGGTCTCGGGCGTGGTAGAGGGGGAGCAGCTTCCCCCTGGCTATCCTCCTGGTGCCGGCGAGCACGAGCACGCCCCTCGAGGCCATCGAGTCGTGGGCCTCGGCACCCGAGAGCCCGCCCTCGGCGGCCCTCCTGGCGGCGTCGCGCTCGAGCTCGCGGCGCATCGCGGCGTCCAGGCACAGGTAGGCGTAGCCCCTGCGGTCTCCCCTGGAGCCGAGGGCGCAGGGGACGCACCTGGCGCACGCGAGCCTGCCGTCGCGCGTGACCGCGTTCTCCCTGGCCTCGAGCCCGTCGAGGTGCCCCTCCACGACCTCCCTGTAGGCCCTGAGGTTGGGCCTCATCCTCGCGAGGAACGACACCCTCGCGCCCATCAGCGCGTCGGCGCTCGCGTTCGCGTGGTAGCCTGCGTCGAGGACGGCGAACCTGGTGTCCACGCCCATCGCCCTGAGCTCGGCGATGGTGCGGGTGACCGTGCTCACGTCGATCACGTTGCCGGCGACGTGGCTGAGGCGGACCTCCTCGCTGACCTGGCCGTTGTGGTTGCTGACGGCCGTGACGGGAAGGCGGCAGGAGTTGGGCAGCCCCGTGGAGTCGATGAGGATGCCGTCGGCGCGCCCGCCTGCGGCCGCCTCCCTCCGCCTGCCGACGAGGGCCAGGTACTCGCCCACGAAGCGGCGCTTGGCGTCCTCGCTGCCGAGGTCGGCCAGGCACTCGCTGACCCTCTGGGAGGCCATCCTGGCCCTGGGGCAGGGGAGCCTCGCGTAGGTGAGCTCCCACCAGTCCACGGCGTGGCGGTTGGCGAGGCCGGCGGGCACGTAGAACGCCAGCAGCGCCCGCACCGTGTCGGGCTCGGCGTGGCCGCACGCGTCGGCGCAGGCCATCAGCCCGCTCGAGCGCAGGAACGAGTCCAGCAGGAACGCGTCGCCGAACGACACGGCGAGCGTCGGGCGAGCGGCGCGGGCGTTGCGCCTCCTCGGCCCCTCGACGCCCTCCGGCGCGGGCCCGAACTCGCCCGTCGCCAGGTCGTAGGAGAACAGGCCCCTGGCCTTGCTCCGGTACACCCCGCGCGCCCTGTCCACGACCCGGCCCAGGCACGCGCGGTCCTCCTTCGTGACCCTTGCGCCGTCCCTCACGGACCTGACGACCGTCGCGCGCTCGTTGCCGCCCGCGACGTCGTGGCTGACGCACGTCCCCGCCTCCCGTGGGATGGGCGAGGGCCTCATGCCACGTGACGCCAGACGTGGCCGCCGCACGCAAGCGACGGCCAAGGCATTTCAGCGGCTAGGCGCAGGTTCTCGGGGCTGGCGGCGATCCGGGCCTGTGCCCAGTGGGCTAAGGAAGTGTCGGGAAGTCAGGTTTATGACATGACATGACGGTCCTTCTCGCATAGATTTCGTCCCAAGAAGGCGAAGCGAGCGAGAAGGAGGCTGGTGTGTCATGGGGTATGCGGGTTTGCTCTGGCGTTGTGTTCTCAGAAGTCCAATCATCTATGTGATCGTCGCGATTCTTGTCGCGACGATGGGAGCGCCGGCGCTCATCCCCACCCTCGTGTGGGGGGACGAGATGGTTCGTTAGAACCTTGCGTCAAGCCTCACGCTTGCCGAGGAGAACGAGGCGAGTGGGGCCTACGCCTCTGCTCCGCAGCGTTTGCAGGACCTCGCGCGCGATGAGCTCTCTGAGATGAGGCTGGCACGCGGCGCCACATCACGGCACGACTTCTGGGTGCATATGTACCGCTCTCAGCTCATTCAGGTGGAGGATACAAACGCAGGCTACCTGTCTGCCGATCGGCTGCTCCTTGAGGCTGATCTCGCGTACTTCGAGGGCATGTCAAAGCTCGTCGAGCCCCGTGAGATCAGCGATTCGACCCAGATGCCGGCGACGGAGTTTCTCTCCTTTGCGCTCGCATCGACGCCAGGCATCCTGTGGCTGCTTCCCGCCGTTGCCATCGCATACGCGCTGCAGCAGTCAGCGCGAAGGGGGCGCCTCATGGACGCCCGGACTCGTTCGCGTGCGCGCAGATTGCTGTCACTGTGCATGGTGGGGCTACTTTTGACGTTCGTCGTCCTTGTCGTCGCCTGGGCGCTTGTGCTCGTGCCCGTGATGGCGCGAAACGGCATGGGTGACCCGTCCTACCCCGTTGTCCTCATCCGGGGCGGAAAGGTGAGCGTCTCCACGGCCCTACGCTCAGGTCTGGGCTGCGTTACGCTCATACTGCTTTCCAACTGGTTTCTCGTCCTGTTGTCCACGGTCATCAGCGAACTGACGGGTCGCTTGGCGGCCGGCCCTGCCGTGGCGCTTGTTCTTTGCGCCGTGCCGCTCTCGGACAGCTACTTCCTGAGCGCGTCTGTGCATGCGTCCGTGCGTGGCATGCTACCCACCACGTACCTTTTCCCATCACCGACGACGGGGTACGTGGGCGGTTTTTTTGTTGACCTCACGCCCGGGGTGCAGCTCAGCCTCGCTGGTGGGGTCGGCGTGCTTGTTGGCTGCGCGGCCCTCGCGCTCGTCGTGGGGGTCGGATCCTGCGGGCTGCGCCGTATGGCGAGGGGTGCTATTCTGCAAGGAAGGGGGCAGGTGTCATGCTGAGCCTTAAAGGTGGCTCCATCGGGTATCGCAGGGATAGCGTGCTGCTTACGGACGTCGAGCTCTCCTTACCAAGCGGGGCTGTCTGGGGCCTCATTGCCCCGAACGGCCGGGGCAAGACCACGCTCATGAGGACCATGGCGGGAGACGATCGTGCGCTCATCCTGGGTTCGCGCTCTGCCGACGGCGTCGAGCCCCTCGACGAGGCAGAGTACTCCCGCCTGGTCCTGTACGCCCCGGGGGACGACTCGCTGCTCGACCCTGGGATGAGCGCTCGCTTTCACCTTAAGGCGACTCGAAGGCTCTGGGCCTCCCCGCGCGAGGTGGCCGAGGTGGCCGAGGAGCTCATGGTCACGCCCTTTCTCGACGTGCCGGTGCGCAGGCTCTCCCAAGGCATGCGCCAGCAGGTGACCCTCGCCATAGCTCGCATGGCAGGGGCGCGCTACACGCTGCTCGACGAGCCGATGAACGCACTCGACCCGATCAAGGCGCAGAGGGCATCTCTGGTCGTGGCGAGGATGGCTGAGGAGGGAACGGGAGTCATCATCTCGTCGCACATAGTGAGCAAGCTCGAGGAGTTCTGTGACTCGGTCGTGGTCTTTCGCGGCACGGTGCCAATCGTCGTCAGGGGTTCGGTCGACTACGAGAAACTATTCGAGGAATGCTATGGGGGAGGTGATGACGCTATCGGTTGTACAAGGGGAAGGCATAGCTGAGTGCTACCCCCTCCTTGAAGTGAGGAGGGCGATGAGCTCGCGCTGAGAATGGACGTCGAGCTTTCCGTACGTCTTCTGCCGGTGCGTTGCCACCGTGCTGCGGGCCAGGCAGAGTTCGTCAGCTATCGCCGATACGTTCAGCCCCTGTCCGAGGCGGAGGGCAACGGCGCACTCCGCCTCGGACAGCCCGTGCCCACGCAGCCAGGCTTCTGCAGGCTGGGCACCCTCGGTCTCTCGCAGACGTGCCATTGCCCTAAAGTCCCTTAGGGTCAACGTCACCGCGACCGTTGCGAGCGCAGAGGCTGCCACAAACAGCAGGGCGTAGGTCACGGCGCTTTGGGCGACAGGCAGCAGGCCGTCCAACGGTCCCGTCCCGCAAAAGACGCCGACAAAAAACGGGGCCGCTACGCCCAACGTAAGGTTGGCAGCTCCTTTCCGTTCCCTCAAGAGGAGTGTCGCTAGCAGGGGAAAGGCGCAGACGACTGGTCCGAGGGCAAGGACGGGGCTGCGGGTGTCCATGACGCAGGACCATGAGGATGCGATGCCAGCCAGAAACCCCGCCAGGGCCAGAGCAAGCATCCCCGACGGGAGGGGCAGCCGTCGCTGTGAGGGGTCGGCGTCGGCGGGGATGTCGGGGACGGCCGCGAGCGCGCCGGCAAGACCGCAGGCAAAGCATGTCAGCCACCCCCAGTTGCTGAGCGCGCGCGCCCTGGACTCAACGAGCAGGACGAGCAGCCACTGAAACGTGAGCATGAGCCACGGGAGGGCACCGGCACACCTCCTGCCCCCGCCGTCCGGCTGGCCCTGGGCAGGACGACGGCGGGCTTCATATGCCTCGCCGACAAGTATCCCTACCAGCAGGCCGATGGTGACGATCGGCTTCTCGTGTTCGATAGAGCTGGGGTACCAGGCAACAAAGCCGAGCGGAAGGGCGGAGAAGCTGAGCGCGACGATCGCGAGCGCCTGCCTGACATCGCCCAAAGGCCCCGATCCCCTGCGGGTCGGCCGTCTCTCAAGATGGGCCTCTTTGCCCTGCTCGCTCTGCCTGCGCGCAATCAGGGCGAGCAGGGCGGGTGTGCCCTTTACCCCCGCCTTCTTGCATATACGCGAGCGATATGTGCTCACCGTTCCCATGGAAAGTCCCAGGCGCGAGCTGGTCTCCCTGACCGTCTCGCCCGCGACGATGCCTGTGAGCACGTCACCCTCGCGCGAGGAGAGACCAAGCTCATGTGCCATGGTCTGGAGGTCTTGCTTGGGGCAGGCCTGCGTACTAACCCGTTCGGTGGCACCATCTTCCGTTGCGCTTGCCCTGCCAAGTCGCACCAAGGACACGCAAGAGACGATGGCCAAGACGAGGGCTGTGGGGACAAGCAGGGGCTGCTTCTCGTCCAGAGGATAGATGACGCTCCCACTCCCATAGAAGCCCTGCTGCCAGAGGAGAAACGCACAGGTTCCACAGGCGGCCGCAATCGACAGCAGGGCCTCGTCCCAGCCGGCCCTCTCCCTTTGTACCATAAGGGACGAGAGGAGCACGGGGGCGCCTGCCCACAGAAGGCACGACCAGCCAAGCAGAGGTCCGCTTACAGGCAGCCAGGACTGGAGTAGGGAGCAGAGGCCCGGACTGAGCAGCAGCAGCGAGTAGGCATACGAGAGGGGAGAGCGGCGCGGACCCGACAGCCGCATCAGGGCGGATGCGGCCGATAGCCCTACTCCGCAAAGCGCTAACGTCGAACCGATCACATCCGTCGTGCCCGCGTCCAAGGGTGTGAGAGGGATGGTCTTGCCCAGCAGCCGCAGGCTAAGGATGACCATCAGAGGCATCGAGAGGTTGGCAAGCGCGAGCAGGATGGCCCTCCCGGCATGGAGTGTCCGCTCTGGCCCGCTGTGGTGGGCCTGTGAGGCGGTCCCCAGTCCTACGAGAAGTCCTGACAGGAACTCTAAGGTGGGGATCAGGTACGATACGGCGGGCCAGGGCGAGAGCGGCTTGGCGGCGCAGAGGAGCAGCAGGAGGAGGCCGGATGCCTCCATGCGACGGAAGGTGGTCTTTCTGAGGCTGCGCCCCTGCCAGGACAGGCCGACCGTCTCGGCAAGCAGTCCCAGCGCAAGTCCCGTGAGCCCGCTCATCGACGTCCAGACTCCCAGTAGGCAGCACAGGTAGAGGTAGCCCACAAGGATCAGGAGGAAGGTGGGGACGGGGCCTCTGTGCCCAGGTCCTGAGGTTTGGGGGGCCATATCGGTCTTTGTCCCGTCCGTGTCGTTACCCGACCTTGCCATCTGTCTCTGAATCTCCTCTGAGCTGGTAGCGTCGACGCTCCATTATAGGGTACCGAGCACCCCGTCCGTCACCCCCACCGTCCCGACTGCTCCAACGCCCCTCTGCCTCTACCGTCCCGACTGCTCCAACGCGATGTGAGTGAATCACTCACATCATGTTCCTGAAGTGAGTGAATCACTCACATCGAGATTCTATTCAGTAAGTCTCTGAACTGGGTATATGTAATTTGTTCTCCTAAGGTAACACCATTTTTGGGTCGAAAAATCACTCACATCGTGCCATCTATGCCTGACGAAGCTCCGCGCGCCGCGCCCCGACCCCGTGCGCCGCGCCCCGGGCCGATTCCCGCCGACGCGTGCCCCACCCCTCAGAGCGGTTGGTGGCAGGAATGTCGCATCCATTCGAAGAGGGACAGCCGCGCGCGAGCGACATCTGGGTCGTTCTCTGCCCCCATGATGTCGGCGCCCATGTAGCGTGCGACCCTCTGCATTGCGCGCAGGAAGTCCCCTCTGCGTCTGAAGTGTAGCGAGGAGAAGGTTACGACGGAGTAGCCCACTGCCCTCAGGCCGTCGGCGCGGTCCTTGTCCCGATCTGAACTTGAGCGTTCCTCATGGTGCAGGCGGCTGTCGTATTCGCAGATGACCGGTCTGGCATTGAACAGCAGGTCAGGGTAGCGTAAGCCACTGCCCACAATGCGGGAGTCTTCGCCCAGAAATGTCAGCGGCGCGTTGAGCGCGAAGTCTCCCATCCAGTAGCCGCCCTGTGTTGCGGGAAGCGCGAGCGCCGTGGCGAGGTCCGTCTCGCGCGGGGAGAGGCTGCCATCCCTGACGTAGCGGATTGCCTCGCAGGCCCTTCGCGCGTATCGTCGTCCCTTGACCTTCCCAAGGTACTCCTTGATGGAGCCCGTTGAGCTCACTGGCTCAAGAAATGGCACAAAGCCGTTCTCGTGTGTTGCATCGATGCAATAGTTGCCGCATAGCTCGTGGCCGATGGCGATGAGCTCCCACTGGGTGAGGTCGCCGGCGAGAAGCAGAAACAGGAGTTCTGTTGATGGGAGGTAGACCCCATCCGATACCATCATGAATGACCCTGGAGGGAGGGTGCCTGTCAGCAGGTGGTGGCGTATGCCCTTGAGCCTGTGTCGTTGCGAGCGATCGGGAACGAGTAGGTCAAGCTTGCCGGTGCCTGTCAGGGGATGGGTGGAACACGTACGCAGAAGGAGGGGAATGGTCTCCTCTCGGGAGACGGACCGATGCCCGACCGCGCCCTCCCGATGCCCGCCCGCGCCCTCCCGGCGACTTGCCTGCTTGTCGCCTGGAACGAGGGCATGCAGGTCACCGGCATTGCCGAGCGAGTGGGCACAGGTCTGGCACGTTACGGCTCGGGGCCAGGGGAGCTTTCCCTGGCGAATCCGGCGCCATGCCCTCAAGGCGGTCATATGTCCCAGAAAGAGTCTCATGGCAAGACCGTAGCGCATGTTGGGGCACTCAGGCGGAAGTTCTCGATTCCAGCTTGCGGCACGCGTGCGGTCAGCATGTGCGTAACTTGCAGAATGGCCTCGTTTGCGCAGCTCCGGACCGTAAGGGTAAGCGAAGATCTTGGAAAAATGCTCGGTGATGGAGGTGACTCGG
>RBWB01582984.1_pt1 | contig 13197 bp, 10 predicted proteins | sample 2014201 | NCBI WGS metagenome assembly RBWB01 (sample SAMN10133834, study PRJNA383868) | Human oral metagenome, whole genome shotgun sequencing project. | isolation source: supragingival plaque isolated from 88 juvenile twins | host: Homo sapiens | place: Australia
CGCGATAGCTGCCGTAGAGCGTGCCGCCGAAAGCCGAGTTGGGCTGGTTCTTGTAGTTGCCGCGCCCGTAGGCATAGTCGATGACGAAGCCTACTCCGGCACGTTTGTTGAGGTTGGTGGCAAAGTCGGCCGTGAAGCGGTCGTCGCCCGTTTGCTTGCCGCCGGCAGAATGGTAGGTCAGATGGGCAATGGGCGATTTGGTGTTGGTGAACACCATTCGGTCTGTGGGGCGGAGATAGTAAGAATAAGGTCGGGTAAAGATGAACTGCGAGCCCATCATATAATCTTGTGCCCCCGAATAGATGCGCGAGATGCGCGGCGAGCCTTGTGTGCCGAGGAAGTTGTAAGTGCCGTGGACGCCTTCGGTGAAGTTGCTGTTCTGAAAGAGGTGGGAGAGGGTGTCGGGTTCGGCCGGTCGGACACTGCCGAAGCGCTCGTCGATGGTCCAGACGGTCAGCCCTTTGGGGATGGAGTTGGGGTCGATGCTGTCTTTGTCGGTCTTGAAAGCATTGCGCTGCGTGTCACGACTACTGCCGAGCGCGTCGCGTCCCAACAGCCGCGGTGTCTGAGCAGGGGCACTAACAATAAAAAGCATCGCACAAGCGATGCTCATAAGAAGAGGAAGATGGCGCATGTTCATGGGTTATTGGGAAAAGTCGGAAAGAGCTTTGACGATCTTTTGTTCGGTGGCCGCACTGACGGGCACGAGCGGCAGGCGCAGGATGTTGGCCAAGTCTTCGCGGTGAGCCAGCATGCACTTCACACCGGCAGGATTGCCCTCGGCAAAAGCCAAGCGGAAGATGTCGTAGAATTGGCGGTGCGTGTAGAGGGCGTCTTCAAGATTTTCTTGCTGCATACTCTTGATTAAAGTCGACATCTCGGTGGGAAAAGCGTTGGCCACCACCGAAATCACGCCTTGCGCGCCCAGCCCCATCAGTTCGAAGGTGATGGAGTCATCGCCGCTGAGCACATCGAACCCCAAGGGAGCACCGGCCAGAATTTCTTCTATCTGGGCGATGCGTCCGCTGGCTTCTTTGATGGCCACGATGTTTTCAAAGTCGTCGGCCAAGCGCAGAGTGGTGGCTGCTTCGAGGTTCACCCCCGTGCGTCCCGGCACGTTGTAGAGCATTACGGGCACGGGCGAGGATTTTGCCACCGCGGCATAGTGGCGGTAGAGTCCTTCCTGCGTAGGCTTATTATAATAAGGCGTCACGATGAGCACCCCGTCAATGCCTTCGAAGTCGTTGTTTTCCAAGAAGGCGCACACCGCTCCCGTGTTGTTGCCGCCGCATCCCAACAAGAGCGGCACACGGCCCGCCACGGTCTCGATGAAGAGTTCGGTGATGCGCTCTTTTTCGCTGTCGGTCAGCGTAGGCGTTTCGGCCGTCGTGCCGAGGGCGCAAAGGAAGTCCACGCCTCCATCAATAAGGCGGTTGATGTGCTCGCGCAGGCCGTAGAGGTCCACTTCCCCCTCCGGAGTGAAAGGGGTAATGACAGCCACTCCCGTACCGCGAAAAATGTTGGTTCTCATGTCGTTCTTGAATTTGTGCTACAAAATTACGGCAGTTTTTTCTAAGCACAAAATTTTCGTTCCACTATTTGCAGAAATGTACTTTGTGGTCTGTCCTGCTGTCCGCAGTAGTTTGGCCGATAGGGCGTTTGCGTGCTGTATTCAAGCCTTTTTAATAGAAATTAGAGGCACGTTTGCCCGAAAAACGCTACCTTTGCAAGCAAAATCAACGAAAAGAACCCTCTCCGCTATGACACAAAATGTCGACATTCGTGCCCTCACTGCACGCATTGAGGCCCAATCGGGCTTCGTGGCTTTGCTCACCGACGGCATGGCACGCACCATCGTCGGACAACAACATCTCACCGAAGCGCTCCTCATCGGGCTGCTTTCTGATGGGCACATCCTGCTGGAAGGTGTGCCGGGATTGGCCAAGACACTGGCCATCCGCACCCTCGCTTCGCTCATTGATGCTTCCTTCGGCCGCATCCAGTTCACCCCCGACCTTCTGCCGGCCGACGTGGTGGGGACGATGGTCTACAGCCGAAAAGACGATGCGTTCAGTGTGCGCCGCGGCCCCATCTTTGCCAACTTTGTGCTGGCCGACGAAATCAACCGTGCTCCGGCCAAGGTGCAGAGTGCGTTGCTCCAAGCCATGCAGGAGCGTGAGGTCACCATCGGAGACGAAACGATGGCGCTGCCCAACCCTTTCCTCGTCTTGGCCACGCAAAACCCCATTGAGCAGGAAGGCACCTACACCCTGCCCGAAGCCCAGACCGACCGCTTCATGCTGAAAGTGGTGGTCGACTATCCCACACTCGACGAAGAAAAGCGCATCGTCCGTGCCTCGATGGGCGGCAACATTTCCGACCGTCCCGTGCAGCCGGTGGTCAATGTCGCCACCATTGTCCAGGCTCGTGAATTGGTGAAGGAAGTCTACGTGGATGAACGTATCGAACAATATGTGGCGGACCTCGTTTTTGCCACGCGCTACCCCGAACGCTACAAGCTCGACCACCTGCGCCCCTACATCGCCTTTGGAGGTTCGCCCCGCGCCACCATCAGTTTGGCGCTGGCCGCACGCAGTTTGGCCTTTATTCGCCGCCGCGGCTATGTAGTGCCCGATGATGTGCGGAGCGTGGCCTACGATGTCCTGCGCCACCGCATCGGCCTCACCTACGAAGCCGAAGCCGCCGAGATGACAGCTGAAAAACTGATTGGCGAAATCCTTTCTAAAATCGAAGTGCCCTAAGGCTATCCACCATGGACGAGCAAATCCGACAACTCATGCAGCGCGTGCGGCGCATAGAAATCAAAACGCACGCCCTCTCCAACAACGTTTTTGCAGGCGAGTACCACTCTGCCTTCAAAGGGCGCGGCATGTCCTTTTCGGAGGTGCGTGAGTATCAGGAGGGCGACGATGTACGCGACATCGATTGGAACGTGTCGGCTCGTTTCGACCGCACCTATGTGAAGGTGTTTGAGGAAGAACGCGAACTGACGGCTATGTTGCTCATCGATGTGTCTGGTTCGCTTGATTTCGGGACGCAGGGGCAGACGCAGCGCCAACTCCTCACCGAAATTGCTGCTACCTTGGCTTTCTCCGCCATTCGCAACAACGACAAAATCGGGGTGCTCTTCTTCTCCGACCGTGTGGAGAAGTTCATCCCACCGGCCAAAGGAAAGGCACACATCCTGCGCATCATTCGCGAACTCCTCACCTTGCGCCCCATGGGGAAGCGCACCAACATCGGTGTGGGCTTGGAATACTTCATGCGCGTCGTTCGCAAACGCTGCGTGGCCTTTTTGCTTTCCGACTTCCTTGATGCCCACGACTACCACCGCCAACTGGCCATGGCCCGCCGTCGTCATGACGTGGTGGCGGTGCAGGTGTACGACCAGCGCATGGCTGAGTTGCCCAACGTGGGGCTGATGAAGCTCGAAGATGCCGAGACCGGGCACCTGCAATATGTCGACACCGCGTCGCGCCGAGTGCGGCAGGCGCATGCCGATTGGTGGCAACAGCACTGCACCCGGCTGGACGACCGCTTTAATCGCACTCGGGTGGACCACACGCGCATCGCCACCGGCAGCGACTATGTGAAAGGACTGAAAGGGCTCTTCGCCCGCCGCACCGCTGCCCGATAACTCCCTCTCTTATTTTTCCTTATTCTTATGCCTCAGCGCTCCCTCCTTTCTTTTCTCTTCCTGTTTCTTGTGCTGTACCTCTCGCCGGAGGTGCGGGCGCAGTCTGTTGTGGTCGAAACCCAGTTGGACAGCACCGCCATCCTTGTGGGAGAGCAGGTTCGATTGCGAGCCCGGGTCTCGTGCGATGCTCATGCCAAAGTTGCATTTCCGCAGTTTGCTGAAGGACAACTCACGCCGGGAGTGGAAGTGCTCAGCGTCTCGCCCATCGACACCACGTGGCTCAACGACAAGAAGCGCTGCGAACTAACGTGCTCCTACCTACTCACCTCCTTCGACAGCGCGCTCTACCAACTAAACCTCACGGTTGAGGTGAACGGCAAGCCCTATCAAAGTCGAAACACTCTCGGACTGAAAGTGAGCAATGTGGCGGTCGATGAGCAACATCCCGACCAATTGCGTCCGGCCCATCCGCCCACGGAAGCCATCTTCGTTTGGCGCCCGGCCTTGTTACTGTGGTGCGCCCTGCTCTGGATGCTGATGGCAGCGGCCGCGTTGTTGGCGTTGCGCCTCTCGCGCAAGCAACCCATCACGCGACGCATCAAGGTGAAGCCGCCCACACCGCCTCACGTCGTGGCCATCGAAGCTATCCGCTCCTTGCGGCAGGAGCAAGAGAGTGGGGGAGAGGAGGAAACTCAGAAGCTGCACATCATGCGCCTGACCGATGTTCTGCGCACCTACATCAACGACCGCTTCGGTTTCAACGCGCGTGAAATGACCACGGCCGAAATCCTCGACGCCCTTCGTTCGCACGGCGATGCGCAAGCCCTCGATGAATTGCGCGAAGTGCTTTCCACGGCCGACTTGATAAAATTTGCCCGCCATCGTGCCACGCTTATAGAGAGCGACCGCATGCTCCTGCAAGCCACCGACTATGTGCAAACCACCCGGTACATCGACCCGGAAGCCGAGAAACCCAAAGAACAAATCGTTGTCTTGGGCGATGTGGCACAACAGCGTGTGCGTCGTTTCTTCAAAGTGACAGCCATCGTTTGCCTGGTCAGTGGCGAAGCCCTCTTCTTCTACATCGCCTATCTACTTTGGCTCAATTTCTTTTAGACCTTGCTCTCGCCCATGACTTTTGCTCATCCTGCTTATTTCCTCCTTTTATTGCTCATCGTTCCGCTCGTTGTGGCCTACGTCCTTTGGCGTGGTCGTCACGAACCGGCGTTGCGCGTGGCCTCGACCGAGTCGTTGCGCCGTCTTCCGCTCACACCGCGCACCGCTTTGGTGCACCTGCCCTTCGTGTTGCGGCTGTTGGTGCTGGTGTTGGTGGTCGTGATTTTGGCACGTCCGCAGACCACCACGCCGCAAAGCCAGCGTGAGGTGGAAGGCATCGACATCATGATTGCGATGGACATCTCGGTGAGTATGCTCACGCAGGACCTCGAACCGAACCGCATTGAGGCCGCCAAGCAAGTGGCCTACGAATTCATCTCCGGTCGTGAGAACGACAATATCGGCCTCACCCTCTTCGGCGGTGAAGCCTTCACGCAATGTCCCATGACCACCGACCACGCTGCCCTGCTCTCCATGTTCCGCAATGTCAGTTGCGACCTGCAAAGTTCGGGCGTGATTGCCGAGGGCACGGCCATCGGTATGGGCTTGACCAACGCTGTGAGCCGCCTCGCCACGAGCAAAGCCCCCTCCAAAGTGGTCATCCTCATCACCGACGGCGCCAACAACACCGGCGACGTCTCGCCCCTCACCGCTGCCGAGATTGCCAAACAAAAAGGCGTGCGGGTCTATACCATCGCTGTGGGACGTCAAGGCATCGTGCGCCAACCCGTGGGCATCCTCCCCAACGGCGAATACTACTACGCCAACGTCAAGAGCGACATGGACCCCAATACCCTCCGCACCATCGCACGCACCACCGGCGGCCTCTACTATTCGGCAGAATCGAAAAGCAAGCTCCGTGAAATCTACAACGACATCGACCAACTCGAGCGCACCAAACTCAAAGTGCATCACTACAAGCGCCACTACGAAGCCTACCTGCCTTTCGCCTGGGCGGCCGTGGTGCTTCTGCTGCTTGAAATCCTCCTTCGTCTCACCTGGCTGCGCCGCATCCCCTGACCCTGTTTCAAGTCATGTTCCAATTTGCCTCCCCTCAATATCTTTACGGCCTCCTGCTGCTCCCGTTCTTGGTGCTCCTCTTTTTGCGTTCGCAATGGACAGCCCGCCGCCGAGAGTCGCGTTTCGGCCGCCGGCAAGTGCTCAAATCGCTTGTGCCCGGGCGCTCCACCATCCGCCCTGTGGTGAAGTTCGTGTTGCTCTGTCTGTCGGTTGTGTTGGGCATTCTGCTGCTGGCACGCCCACAATACGGCACAAGCACCGGCAGCGAAAAGCGCAAAGGTATCGAAGCCATCATCGCTTTCGACGTCTCTCAGTCGATGTTGGCGCGCGATGTGCAACCCTCCCGCATCGAGCGCAGCAAACTCCTCGTCTCCACCCTCATCGACCGTATGGAGAACGACAAGGTCGGCCTCGTGGTCTTTGCCGGTGAAGCCTTTCCGCAACTGCCCATCACCAACGATTTTGTCAGTGCCCAACTCTTCCTCGACAACATCAGCACCGATGCCGTCTCTCTGCAAGGCACCAACCTCGCGGCCGCCATCACGCTGGCCGATAAGAGTTTCACACAGGACAAAAAGGTGGGCAAAGCCATCATCGTCATCACCGACGGCGAAGATCACGAACCCGGGGCCAAGGAAGCTGCAATGGCGGCGGCCAAAGCCGGGCGGCACGTCTACGTCTTGGGCGTCGGCAGTCGTGCAGGGGCAGAAATCCCCACCGCCAATGGTCCGCTTCGTGACCGATCAGGAGCTGTGGTCAAGACCGCTCTCAACGAGGCCGCCTGCCGCGAATTGGCCGCAGCGGGCAATGGTGCTTACATCCACATCGATGGCAGCAACGTGGCGCAGGACCAACTCCAAGCCCAGCTCCGCAAACTCCAACAGACGGACTCGGGCATGGTCTCCGATGGCAGTCTCAACGAGCAATTCCAAGCCGTTGCCCTCCTCCTTTTTCTCGTGTTGCTGATCGAGCTTCTCCTTTTTGAAAAGCAAAATGCCTTCTTCTCCCGCTTCCGCCTCTTTCAGCGGCAGGCGTAATTCCCTCGCTCTTATGAAACGCTTCCTCGCAATTTTTCTCTTCCTGGGCTGCATCGTGGCGGCCACGGCACAATCGCGTGAATGGACATTGATGCACCAAGGCAACAAAGCCTTTCGTGCCGGCGACTACAAAACGGCCGAAGACAACTATCGGCGCGCCCTTGCTGCCAATCCGCACAGCACGCGTGCTGCCTTCAATCTCGGCGATGCCTATCTCGCACAGAAGAATGGCAAAGATGCTTTGCAGCAGTTTGTCGCGGCCGCTAAGGGCGAGCAAAACAAACTGGTGAAGGCTATGGCCTACCACAACGTGGGCTATATCCATCACCTCAACAAAGACTACGACAAGGCTATCGACGCCTACAAGGAAGCCTTGCGCAACAATCCTGCCGACGAAGACACCCGCTACAATCTGGTGCTGGCGCAAAAGCAAAGGAAGGACCAAAACCAGAACAAAAATCAAAACCAACAGGACAAAAAGCAGCAGGAGAAGCCACAGAACAAACCGCAACAACAGCAGTCGCAAAATCAGCCGCCGCAAAGTCAGCAACAACAGCAACAGCAGATGAGCCGCGACAATGCTGAGCAGCTCCTCAACCTCTCGCGGCAGGCCGAACAGCAGACGCGCCGCAAACTCCAAGACGCCCAACCGCGGCGAGCACATCGACTGGACAAGAACTGGTAAAGTCCTGCGGTGGCGATGAGGCCGCTCTTTTCTATCTTTTGAAGGGAGGCTCTCCTGACCGTTTGGGACGCATTTCTTCCCGACGTATCAAACGTCCCTTCCCGATGGGACGAATGTCTCTTCCCGAAGAAACGAATGTCCCCTCCCGAAGGGACGAACGTCTCTTCCCGAAGGGACGATTTCTACTCGGGAGAGAAATGCGACGCCGATATTTAGAATTATGACTCAACGTCTACCTGCCACATCAGTGCATGACAATCTTTTTCTCCCTCCTCGAACCACACCATAATTATATATGACGCTACGCTTTCCCTCCCTCTCCTTTTTTCTCCCCCTCCTCTTCCTGCTTGTGTCCCTGAGTGGACGGGCGCAAGTGCGATTTGTGGCGCAAGCCCCACAAATTGTAGGCGGCAACGAACAAGTACGCCTGCAATTTGTACTGAACAATGCCGATGGCAGCGACTTCACGCCGCCTGCCATCACCGACTTTGAGGTGCTGGCCGGGCCTTCTACCTCAACCTTCTCCAGCACGCAAATCATCAACGGGCGCACCACCTCCTCGTCGTCCGTGACCTATACCTTCATCCTCGCCCCTAAGCGAAAGGGGACGTTCCGCATCGGGGCGGCCTCCGTCAAAGCCAATGGCCGCGTGCTGCGCTCTCAGCCCCTCACCATCAAGGTGGGGAGTGCACCCGGCGCTACCGCACAGCAAGGGCAACCCCATAATGCTGCCGCCGACCCCGCGGCGCAGATGCAGCGCGCCGGCAGCCGCATCGGTGAACGTGACCTCTTCTTCACCGCCACAATCTCGAAACGGAAGGTCTATGAGCAAGAGCCCATCATGCTCACCTACGACTTCCACGCCCGCGTCGGGGTGAAACTGGCCAACGTGATGCTTCGCAAAAAGCCCGACCTCAAAGGATTTTGGACGCAGGAGATTGCCCTGCCGCGCAACTTGTCGCCCCGGCTGACCACCCTCGGCGGCAAAACCTACCGAGTAGGCACCAACTTGCAATACCTCGTCTTTCCCCAGCAGACGGGGCGTCTCACCATTCCGGCCGTCACCTTCGACTGCGACATTCTCCAGCAGAACGATGCCATAGACGAGGTCGACGCTTTCTTCAACGGGATGGGCAGCCTGAACGTCAAGGTGCAGCGCGCCACCACGCCGCTGACCGTCGAAGTGCTGCCGCTGCCCCAGCCGCGACCGGCCGACTTCTCAGGAGGAGTCGGGCGGATGGCGCTCAAAGAACACCTCGTTTCGTCCACGCCCAAGACCAACGACATTGCGACCGTTCGCCTCGTGGTGAGCGGAATGGGCAACCTGAAACTCATCAAAGCTCCGCAACTCACGCTGCCGAAAGGTTTCGACACCTACCCGGCGAAGACCACCGACCACACCCGCATCACAGCCGAGGGTATCACGGGCGAAATGTGGTTTGACTATAACTTTGTGCCGCGCAACATCGGCACTTATACGCTCCCGGCCGCCACGCTGACTTATTTCGACACTACGACCGAGCGTTACGTCACGCTTCGCACGCAGCCCCTCACCCTCCATGTGGCCAAAGGCAATCGGTCGGCCGAGGCAGCCGACAGTGAGTTGGCCCTGCGCAATGCCGACATCCGCGACCTCCACACGCAGGCCGATGTGCCTTTTGCCGAGGGTGGATGGAGCTGGATAGGTTCTTGGCGCTATATGCTTGTGCTGAGTCTCTTTGTGCTCCTCGGCCTGGCCCTTGAGAGAGTGTTGCCTCGCTGGGTGGCTCGCCGCAACGACACTGAAGGCCGTCGCCGCCACAAAGCCTCAACGCGGGCCCACCGCCGCCTGCAAGCGGCCGAACGTGAGCAAAGACGTGACGGGGCTGCCTTCTACGATGCTTTGTCGACAGCACTGATGGGCTATTTCGCCGACAAGTTTTCTCTGGATGTTTCCGCACTGACCCGGCAGCAGATTGCTGAAGAGCTTCGCCGCCGTGGTGTGGATGCCGCTGAGGTCGAAGCCACCTGCCATTTGCTCGAAGACATCGACTATGGTCGCTTTGCTCCCCACACCGAAACTGCCGAGCACGAACATCTCTTCCGGCGTGCCAACGACCTCATTCATCGTCTTGACCTTCAACTCCGATAATCCCATGCGCACCTTTCTTCTACTCCTTTCTTTCCTGCTGTGGATTCCTCTTGGCGCGGCTGTTCGCACTAAGACGGCAGGCGATAGTGCCTATCTTCGCAAAGACTATCCCGAGGCTGTGCGTCTCTACTCCGCCTTGGTGAAAGCGCAACCTTCGGCCGACCTCTATTACAACCTGGGCAACGCCCACTTTCGCTTGCAGGAATATCCGAAGGCCGTGTTGGCCTATGAGCGCTGTCTGCACCTCGACCCCTCGCACGAGGATGCCCGCTTCAACCTGACGGTGGTGCGCACACGGCTCACCGACCACTTTGCTCCTCCGCAGCAGATGTTTTTCGTGAGCTGGTGGCAGGAGTGGAGAGCCTCACGCAGTTTGGAGAGTTGGACTCGCTGGTCCTACCTCTGCCTGCTGTTGGCCATGCTGGCAGGCATGCTTTATCGCCTGGCGCACCGCGTGCTGATTCGCAAAGCCGCTTTCTTCTTGAGCGCAGCCGGTATCTTCGGGTTTCTGCTGACCACCCTCTTTGCCTGGCAGCAAAAGGCGGCTTTCCGCGACAATGCCCGTGCAGTGGTGATGGCGGCCGAACTGCCCACCTATACCAGTGCAACGGCCAACAGCAAGCGCGGACCCACCCTCCACGAGGGCACGACGGTCGAAATCCAAGAGTGTGCTGCCGGAGGTTGGCAGCAGGTTTTGCTACCCAATGGTGAACAATTTTGGGTCAGACCTTATAAAATGGAACGTGTCGTCCCACGGCCTTGAAAAAAAGAGTAAAAATAGTTGGCGTATTCCTCTTGTAATTTCTCGATAAAGAGTATCTTTGCACACAAATTATAGTATTACAATCTTCCACGCAATACTTCACCCAACACTTTTTTTATGGACTTCTTTTATTTAGGAATTCTTGGTTTCCTGCTTATCTTGGCCATCTTCGACCTCAGTGTCGGCGTGGCCAATGATGCGGTCAATTTCCTCTCGCCCGCAGTGGGAGCAAAGACCGCGCGGTTCAAGGTCATCCTTCTCGTTGCAGCGGTCGGCATCTTCATCGGTGCTTCCACGTCAAGCGGCATGATGGACATCGCGCGCCACGGCATTCTGCAACCGGAGTTCTACTCCTTTGCCGATGTGATGTGCATCTTCCTATCCGTGAGCGCCACCGATGTCATCCTGCTCGACATCTTCAACACTTTGGGTATGCCCACATCGACCACCGTGTCGATGGTGTTTGGTCTGCTGGGCGGCTCTTCGGCCTTGGCGCTGATGAACATCTTCCAAACAGGACAAAGCTACTCCGACCTCATCAACACCGACAAGGCCCTCACCGTCATCATAGGTATCTTCCTTTCGGTGGCCATCGCCTTTGTCGTTGGTTTGGTGGTGATGTGGATTACGCGCCTCATCTTCACTTTCCAATACAAGAAGCACCTGCGCTGGACCATCGCCCTCTACGGTGGTGCTTCCATCTCCATCATTTTCTACTTCCTCGTCACCAAGGGGTTGGGCAATTCGCCGCTGGTGCAAGGTAGCGCCTTCGGGCATTTTGTCAACGAGCACCCGATGCAAATCCTCATTTACTCGTTCATCGGGTTCACCATCCTCGTTGAACTTTTGCATCTGCTGCACATCAACATCTTCAAAATCATTGTGCTCTTCGGCACCTTCTCCCTCGCCATGGCCTTTGCCGGCAACGACTTGGTCAACTTCATCGGTGTACCCTTGGCCGGCTTGGAGAGTTTCCTCGACTTCACGGCCAACGGTGGTGGCGCCACAGCTGCAACCTACAAAATGACCGCCCTCGACGGCCCATCGACCCTACCCGGCGTGAGCTGGTTTCTCATCGGTGCGGGCATGATTATGACCATCGCTATTTGGACATCGAAAAAGGCACAGCAGGTGGTGCAAAACACCATCAACCTCGCCAGCCAAAGCGAGACGGAAGAAGTGTTCTCCTCCTCGAAGGTGGCCCGCCGCACCGTGCGCGGTGTGCTCAACTTCAACAAGAGCATCACGAAGCATATCCCTCTCTCGGTGAAGCGCTGGCTGAACTTCCGCTTCGACACCGAGAAGTCCGATGCCGAACCCGGCGTGGCTTTCGACCAAGTTCGCGCCAGCGTCAACCTTGTCCTCTCGGGCTTCCTCATCACGGTGGGCACGGCTTGGCAGCTCCCTCTCTCCACGACCTACGTGGCCTTTATGGTGGCCATGGGTTCTTCGCTCGCCGACCGTGCTTGGGGACGTGAGACCGCTGTCTATCGCATCACGGGTGTCATCACCGTCATTGGTGGCTGGTTCATCACCGCCGGAGCTGCTTTCATCATGGCCTTCATCATCGCCTCGCTCAATCATCTCGGAGGTTTTGTGGCCATGCTCGGCATCATCGCCCTCATCGCTTTTACGCTCATCAACAACAACCGCCGCTTCAAGAAGAAGCAGGCACAGAGCGAAAATGTCGACACCCTCTTCCGCGAAATGGTGGCCTGCCGCGACAAAAAGGAAGTGTGGAACATGCTTTGCCTGCACATCTCCCAAACCCAGGTGCGCATTCTCAATGCTGCACGTACCGCACTCACCGGGATTGCCGAAGGCTTGATGACCGACAACATCCGCATCCTCCGCACCACCGCTTCCGAACTCTCCGACGAGAAGGACTACTGGAAGCGCTATCGCCGTAAGGAAATCCTCGGTATGCGGAAGATTGACGCCCTCTTGGCGGTGGAGAAGAACACGTGGTTCCACCTCGGCGCCAACAGTATGACGCAAATTCTCTATGGCCTCAAGCGTATGTTCGAACCCGTTGTGGAGCACGTCGACAACAACTTCAATCCGCTCCCTGCCGTATTTGTGCGCGAGTTCCGGCCCATCATTCAGCAAGCCGACGCTTTCCTCCTCTCAATCCAGACGGCCATCGAAAGTGGAAACTATGCCAACAGCGACGAAATCCTCGTGCAGGGCAACGCTCTCAAGAGCGAAATCTCCAAGCTTCGTCACAACCTGCAAGACCGCATCCAGAAGGAAGACAGCAACCTCAAAGTGGCGCTCCTCTACTTGAGCACCTTGCAGGAAACGCAGGAAATCATCTCTCACGCACGCCACCTCCTGCGTGCCGACAAGCGCTTTATGGACTAATCCCGTGCATCTTTTACTTCTCATCAGAAAAGAGGCCGTGCCAAAAAACTTGAGTTTTGGCACGGCCTCTTGCTTTTCATCCCCTTGCAGTCGCCTGTTGTGATGCTGTGGATGGCTTTGTGTTGCAGCATGTTATGTTTGTTTGGAGAGCGCCAGACTATGGCCGACCCGGCGGATGTGGCTGTGCTCTTGCTGGCCAATGCCATCAACGAAAAGCTCTTAAGCCTTCTTTGAAAAGCTCCTAAGCCCAAGATTGATGTGCAACACTCTGTCCCGAATAAAGTAGCCCCTGAAAGGCACCGGAGGGGCTTTCAGGGGGAGCAAAAGATGGGGAGTGGGGGCACGCCGGATGATGGTGTCGGTGCCGACTTATCCCTTTTGTGCGATTTTGAAGAGTGTGCCCGTGGGGCAGACGAAGCGGCA
>RBWB01582989.1_pt1 | contig 13177 bp, 8 predicted proteins | sample 2014201 | NCBI WGS metagenome assembly RBWB01 (sample SAMN10133834, study PRJNA383868) | Human oral metagenome, whole genome shotgun sequencing project. | isolation source: supragingival plaque isolated from 88 juvenile twins | host: Homo sapiens | place: Australia
TTGGCAGTTTTTTGTTCTTCATTTGAGCAGCAATTTGCTCAATGATTTTTGATGGCGAGGTCTGATATGGCAACGCGTTAATTACAATTTTTCCATCTTCTTTTTGCCAAACCGCACGGGCTTTGATTGAGCCACGTCCTTGTTCGTAGATTTTTGCTATTTCTGCTTTCGGCGTGATAATTTCTGCTAGCGTTGGGTAGTCAGGACCTTGCACCACACTTAAGATATCCGCTAATGTTGCATTTGGGTTATCCAACAACATCACACAGGCATTCGCCAATTCATTAATATTGTGAGGAGGAATGTCGGTTGCCATCCCAACGGCAATCCCTGTTGAGCCATTCAATAAAATATGTGGCAAGCGAGAAGGGAAGGTCACAGGTTCAATTTTTGAACCGTCAAAATTTGGTTTGAAATCTACAGTGCCTTGATCAATTTCAGAAAGTAAAATGGACGAGAATTTGGTTAAGCGTGCTTCTGTATAACGATATGCTGCGGCATCATCTTCTAAGCTCCCCCAGTTCCCTTGACCATCAATCAATGGATAGCGGAAGGTGAAATCTTGAGCCATTCCTACCATCGCACCATAACAAGCAGAGTCACCGTGTGGGTGGAATTTACCTAATACATCACCGACGGTGCGAGCTGCTTTGGCATATTTTGCATTGGCATTTAAGCCTAATTCAGACATAGCATAGATAATGCGACGTTGTACGGGTTTTAAACCATCACCAATAAATGGCAACGCCCTGTCCATAATCACATACATTGAATAATTGAGGTAAGCGTCTTCAGTAAAACGCTTAATTGGCATTTGTTCAACGCCTTCGTAATTGATAATGGTATTGCTCATAACTTTTATGATTGATTACAAAAAACGTTTTATTTTCTATGATCTGTGGATATTTGTCCACTTAAAATAAACAAGCGCTCGTTTTTTCATTTCCCTTTGCGAAATGATGAGATGCTGAGGAATTTTATAAAAAGCAAAAATAGTAGGCGATTTTGTGTGAAAAAGGCTGTATAATGCGAACGTTTTATTTCCGATTTGTAGAGGCGGCTATCAAAAGCGATTTGTTTAGCGTTTATTTAAAAATGGACGAAATCGTTTTTGCTAGTCGCAATTTGTAAGAAATAAAACTAAATTTTAATCAAAATGTAAGGATTTAGTTATGACTCCAATTGTTAGACAATTTAAATATGGTCAGCACACCGTGACCTTAGAAACAGGTGCAATCGCACGCCAAGCAACTGCAGCTGTAATGGCGAGTATGGACGACACAACTGTTTTCGTAACCGTTGTAGCAAAAAAAGACGTTAAAGAAGGTCAAGATTTCTTCCCTTTAACCGTTGATTACCAAGAGCGTACTTACGCAGCAGGTCGTATTCCTGGTGGTTTCTTCAAACGTGAAGGTCGTCCATCTGAAGGCGAAACATTAGTAGCTCGTCTAATCGACCGCCCTGTTCGTCCACTTTTCCCAGAAGGGTTCTTCAACGAAATTCAAGTGATTGCAACGGTGGTTTCCGTAAACCCACAAATCAGCCCAGACTTAGTCGCAATGATTGGTGCATCAGCAGCACTTTCACTTTCTGGCGTACCTTTCAATGGCCCTATCGGTGCAGCTCGCGTTGGCTTCATTAACGATCAATTCGTATTAAACCCAACCATTTCAGAACAAAAATTAAGCCGTTTAGACTTAGTTGTGGCAGGTACAGACAAAGCGGTTTTAATGGTGGAATCTGAAGCGGATATTTTAACGGAAGAACAAATGCTTTCAGCGGTGGTATTCGGTCATCAACAACAACAAGTGGTGATTGAAAACATCAAAGAATTTGTAAAAGAAGCAGGCAAACCACGCTGGGATTGGATTGCACCAGAACCAAACACAGATTTGATCAACAAAGTGAAAGCGTTGGCAGAAAGCCGTATTGGTGATGCTTATCGTATCACTGAAAAACAAGCACGTTACGAACAAATCGACACTATCAAAGCAGAAGTAATTGCTACTTTAACTGCAGAAGATGAAACCGTTTCTGAAGGTGCAATTATTGATATTATTACTGCATTGGAAAGCCAAATCGTACGTAGCCGTATCATTGCAGGCGAACCTCGTATTGATGGTCGTACCGTTGATACCGTGCGTGCATTAGATATCTGCACAGGCGTATTACCACGCACACACGGTTCTGCGATCTTTACCCGTGGCGAAACCCAAGCATTAGCAGTGGCAACTTTAGGTACAGAACGCGACGCACAAATTATTGATGAATTAACAGGCGAAAAATCAGATCGCTTCTTATTCCACTACAACTTCCCTCCATACTCTGTAGGTGAAACAGGTCGTATCGGTTCGCCAAAACGTCGTGAAATCGGTCACGGTCGTTTAGCTAAACGTGGTGTATTAGCGGTAATGCCAAGCGCGGAAGAGTTCCCGTATGTGGTGCGTGTGGTATCTGAAATCACAGAGTCAAATGGTTCTTCTTCAATGGCTTCTGTGTGTGGTGCGTCTCTTGCGTTAATGGATGCAGGTGTGCCAATTAAAGCGGCAGTTGCAGGTATCGCAATGGGTTTGGTAAAAGAAGATGAGAAGTTCGTGGTGCTTTCAGACATTTTAGGCGATGAAGACCACTTAGGCGATATGGACTTTAAAGTAGCAGGTACGCGTGAAGGTGTGACAGCACTTCAAATGGACATCAAAATTGAAGGTATAACCCCTGAAATTATGCAAATTGCCTTAAATCAAGCGAAAGGTGCACGTATGCATATCTTAAACGTGATGGAACAAGCAATCCCAGCACCGCGTGCGGATATTTCAGACTACGCACCACGTATTCACACAATGAAAATTGATCCGAAGAAAATCAAGGATGTGATTGGTAAAGGTGGTGCAACTATTCGTGCATTAACAGAAGAAACTGGCACATCAATCGACATCGAGGATGATGGTACAGTGAAAATTGCAGCAACTGACAACAATGCAGCGAAAGCAGTAATGGCACGTATAGAAGAAATCGTTGCGGAAGTGGAAGTGAATGCAGTTTACAAAGGTAAAGTAACTCGCGTGGTTGATTTTGGTGCATTCGTTTCAATCTTAGGCGGTAAAGAAGGTTTAGTTCATATTTCACAAATTACAGACGAACGTGTTGAACGCGTTGCAGATTACCTTTCAGTAGGACAAGAAGTGATGGTGAAAGTGGTTGAAATTGACCGACAAAACCGCATTCGTTTAACAATGAAAGATGTAAACAACGCGGAAGCAGAAGTTGCAACGCCAGTTGAAGAACAAGCTGAATAATCGGCTTATCGTTCAGCCTCTTGGCAACAAGAGGTTGATCCTTTTAGCTATTTTCTAGGGGTTCTTTCTAGGGTAGTGACTTTAAGGCTGTTTATTACTTATGTTACAACAGACTAAAATATTTCGTTTTTTTTCACTCGGTTTATTTATTATTTTATTTCTGGCAGGTTGTGCTAACCGTTCATCAGAAATGATTTCAACAGATAAATTGGCATTAGCAGAGTTAAATCCGCAACTTCGTTTTGATCAAGAAGTGATGATTGTGCGTTTAACTCAAGTGTTGCAAGAAGCAAAATTAACGGATGATGACCGTGCAAATCTCTATTTTGAGCGTGGTGTAATTTACGATAGCTTAGGATTGTGGTCGCTTGCACGTTACGACTTTAACCAAGCCATTTCGCTTAATCAAAAAATGACTGCTGCCTATAACTATATGGGCTTATATTTGTTGTTAGAAGATGATTATGACAGCTCGGTTGATGCCTTTAATGCGGTATTAGATTTAGATCCTGATTATGCTTATACCTACCTCAATCGTGGTTTAGCATTTTATTACAGCGGTCGATATTCAGAAGCTCAGCGCGATTTATTGCATTTTTATAATGAAAATCCCGCTGATCCATACCGTGTTTTATGGCTCTATTTCAATGAGTTAGAATTAACCCCGCAAGAGGCCAAAAATAATTTAATTACTCGTGCTAAAAAAATCTCTGATGAATTTTGGGGCAAAAATGTGGTGGATTATTTCTTAGGTAATATCTCATTGAAACAACTTCGGAAAAAAATGGAAGCGCAAGCTCAGTCAAATACAGCTGCTTATGCGGAAATGCTTACCGAAACTTACTTTTATTTAGCAAAACAAAAACTCAAATTGAATCAAAGAGATGAGGCAATCAGCCTCTTCCGTCTTGCTTTAGCAAACCAAGTGTTTAACTTTGTTGAGTATCGTTTTGCCTTGTTTGAACTCTCACAGCTTCGTAATAACGAAAGCATTAATAATGTTCAAACACCCACCATTGTTGGGGATAATTAGGGACGCAAGCGGTCGATTTTGCAAAAAATCTTGCAGATTTTACCGCTATACTCATATGACAAGTTATAAAAAGCACTGATTGCTTTCTATTTATTTTTCTTACCTAAACGCTCAACAATATATTTTGACTCGTTTCTTTGCATTTACGGCAAAGAAACTTCCTTTTATTTGGAATTTTATGACTGAAACAACTATGACTTTCGCCGATTTAGGCTTACCACAATCTATTCTTGATGCTGTAAACGATATGGGTTTTGTAACCCCATCGCCAATCCAACAAGAGTGTATTCCCCACTTATTAAATGGTCGCGATGTACTAGGTATGGCACAAACAGGTAGTGGTAAAACGGCGGCATTCTCTCTCCCGCTTCTTGCTCAAATCGATTCTGAAGCTCGTCATCCACAAATGTTGGTGATGGCACCAACCCGTGAACTTGCCATCCAAGTAGCAGATGCGTGTGAACAATTTACGAAAAATATGCGCGGGGTGCGTGTGGTAACCGTTTATGGCGGACAGCGTTACGACATTCAATTACGTGCGTTAAAACAAGGTTCTCAAGTGGTTGTAGGTACACCAGGTCGTATTTTGGATCACATTAACCGTGGCACATTAGATTTGTCGCAACTTAAATTCATCGTATTAGATGAAGCGGATGAAATGTTGCGAATGGGCTTTATTGACGATGTAGAAACGGTGATGGCGGAATTGCCAGAACAGCACCAAACCGCACTTTTCTCTGCAACGATGCCGGAGCCAATTCGTCGTATTACTAAACGCTTTATGAACGATCCGCAAGAGGTGAAAATCAAAGCAACGCAACGTTCTGCCCCTGATATTACCCAAAGCTATTGGATGGTAAACGGCTTCCGTAAAAATGATGCATTACTACGTTTCTTAGAAGTGGAAGAGTTTGATGCAGCGATTATTTTTACTCGCACCAAAACAGGCACTATCGATATTACGGAACTTTGTGAGCGTAATGGCTACCGTACCGCTGCACTCAATGGCGATATGACTCAACAAGCACGTGAGCAAACGTTAGATAAGCTTAAATCTGGACGTTTAGATATTTTAGTGGCAACCGATGTGGCGGCTCGTGGTATTGATATTGAACGTATCAGCCTTGTGGTGAACTATGATATTCCACTTGATGCGGAGTCTTACGTGCACCGTATTGGTCGTACAGGTCGAGCGGGGCGTTCTGGTCGAGCATTGTTATTTGTTGAACCACGTGAGCGCCGTTTATTACGCAACATTGAGCATCTTATCAAGAAACCAATTGATGAAGTGGCGATTCCAAACCACGAAATTTTAATGGCAAAACGCCGTGAGAAATTCAAGGCCCGTATTGAAGCGCAATTAGAACATCACGATTTAGAAAAATACCGTGCATTGTTGGAAGATTTATTCACTGCAGACCAAGATCACGAAGAACTTGCTGCGGCAATGATGATGTTATTGCAAGAGAAACAAAAACTGATTCTTCCGCCAGATCCAGTCGTGAAACCAAGCCGTGAGCGTGGTCGTCGTGACCGTAACGAACGTGGAGACCGTCGCGATGATCGCCGTAGTGGACGTGAGCAACGCGAAGGCACAGGCGTTGCAATGGATTTATATCGTATCGAATTAGGTCGTGAAGATGGCGTAGAAGTGCGTCATATCGTGGGTGCAATTGCTAACGAAGGCGATATTAGTAGCCGTTTCATTGGGCACATTAAATTGCACGATACTTATTCAACCATCGAGCTTCCGCAAGGTATGCCAAACCACTTGGTGCAACACTTTGCCCAAAAAGCACGCGTGTTGAACAAGCAAATGCAGATGTCGCTGTTAGGTCCTGTTGATGGTGCAAACAGCCAACCATTTGAAGGTAGAGGTCGTGGAGAACGCAATGACCGTCGCCCTGATCGTGGTGGACGTGGTTTTGACCGCAGAGATGACCGCCGTGATGATCGTGGTTTCAACGATCGCAAAAAAGGTGGTTTTAAAGAGAAACGTTTTAATGACCGTGGTCGTCGTTAATTAAGCCTTGTGCCTATGGCTCTTGCCATAGGTTACGCATAAATCAGCCCCTTTGGGGCTGTTTTAATTTAATAACTGTGTTGCCCTTAGTGTAGGGGCATGTGCAACACGCCCCTACACCAAGAACAATAATTTATTTTAGATTATGTTCATCCAATCCATTCAAACCCATTGCACACTAGACTATTCCGAACAAGATCTATATTGGCTTGAATACGCCCTTACGCTTGCCGATAAAGCCGAAGCCATAGGTGAAATTCCTGTTGGTGCAGTGCTCGTTGATAAAGACGGCAATAAAATTGGCGAGGGCTGGAACCAATCTATTTTGCTCAACGATCCCACCGCTCACGCAGAAATGCTGGCCATCCGCCAAGCAGGCGAGCATACTCAAAATTACCGTCTGCTCGATTGTACGCTTTATGTTACACTTGAGCCGTGTACAATGTGCGCGGGTGCGATTCTGCATAGCCGTATCGGGCGATTAGTCTTTGGTGCAAGTGATTACAAAACAGGGGCGATTGGCTCACGTTTTCATCTGTTTGAAGATTTCAAAATGAACCATTTGCTTGAAATTTGCGGTGGCGTGTTACGAGAAAAATGTAGCCAAAAAATGAGTGCGTTTTTCAAAAAGAGACGATTAGAGCAGAAGCAATCAAAAGAAACAAAGAAGGAAGAGTAATATGGCAACTTATATCGTAGGCGACTTACACGGTTGTTTCAAAGAATTTCAACTGCTGTTAGAAAAAGCTCAGTTCGATGAAAAACAAGATGAAATTTGGCTCACGGGCGATTTGGTGGCTCGAGGCGATGATTCGTTAGCTTGTTTACGTTTTGTCAAAGATTTAGGCGAAAAAGCCCAAACTGTGCTAGGTAACCATGATCTGCATCTTCTTTCTACTTTATTAGGCATCAAACGAGTAAAACCCTCTGATAAAGTGGAACCAATTTTTGAAGCACCAGATCGTGAAGAATTACAAAATTGGCTGAGAAATCAACCGATTATGGCTCAACATCCAAAGCATAAATTTCTACTTGTGCATGCTGGCATTAGCCCTGAATGGGATTTAACTACCGCAATTCAATGTGCAAGAGAAGCAGAAACTGTGCTAAAAAGCGAGAGTTATGCTGATTATATCGCGAAAATGTATGAAAATTATCCCGACCATTGGGATGACAATTTACAAGGCATTGAGCGTTGGCGTTACACCGTGAATGTCTTCACCCGAATGCGTCTTTGCTATTTAGACAAGCGGTTAGATTTTGCTTGTAAATTGCCAATCGAAGAAGCTCCAACTGAATTAAAAGCGTGGTTTGAATTAGATAATCCACTCTTTAATGACCAAGAAATTATTTTCGGGCATTGGGCAAGCCTAATGGGAAAATGTACTCGCCCGAATATTTATGCGTTAGATACGGGTTGTGCGTGGGGTAATTATCTTACGATGATGAGATGGGAAGATAAGCAGACTTTTACGCAAGAGAGATTAAAGTAGGAGATTCTAAGAAAAATAAAAATGCGTAGATTTGATCAAACAAATACCACGCATTTTATTGATATTTTAACTATTCTTTCGATTTCCAAATTAACGGATCAACACCTCGGTGAATGAGATCTTGATGTTCTTCTATACGGAACACAGGTTCTTGTTTCGCTTTTAGCTGACGAACATAGTCTTTTAAAATTCGCCATACTAGTGGGGAAAGAATTAAAATTGCAATCAAGTTGATGATTGCCATGGTTGCCATTACTGTGTCAGCAAATGCCCAAACAATCCCACCATCACGCACTGCGCCAAAATAAACGAAGAACAATACGATTGCACGGAAGCCCCATACAAACCATGCTTTGTTTTTGATGTAGCGAATATTCGTTTCTGCGTAAGCGTAGTTACCGATAATTGAAGTGTAGCAGAATAGTAACAAGATAAACGCTAAGAAATGCACACCAAATTCGCCCAAGTGATATTGCAATGCGATTTGGGTAAGTTCCACGCCTTTTAAGGTTTCGTTGCCATAGTTGTCAGACATTAAGATGATAACGGCTGTACAAGTACAAACTACAATGGTATCCACAAATACACCAAGCATTTGGATTAAACCTTGGCTTGCGGGGTGTTTTGCATCGGATGTTGCTGCTGAGTTTGGTGCAGATCCCATCCCCGCTTCGTTTGAGAATAAGCCACGTTTAATCCCCATTAACATCGTTTTTGACACAATGCTACCAAACATCCCCCCCGCAACGGCGGAGAAATCAAAGGCACTTGAGATTATCATCGATAAAATTGCAGGCACTTTGCTGATATTCATTCCAAGAATAATAACTGCAATGATCAAATAGAATAACGCCATTGTTGGTACTACTTTTGCGGAAACTTGTCCGATACGTTTAACTCCGCCAGCGATAATAACAGCGGTTAAGATTACAAGCACAACACCTACTGATTCAGCATCCCAAGCCCATGCTTTACTCGTTGCCGCTACAATAGAGTTAGATTGAACGGCGTTAAATGCAAAACCAAATGTAAAGATCAGGGTAATCGCAAACGCAATCGCAAGCGGTTTACATTTCAACCCTCGAGTGATGTAGTAAGCAGGGCCACCACGGAACATACCGTTTGGATCACGAGTTTTATAAAGCTGAGCGAGTGAAGATTCCGCAAAAGCCGAGCTCATCCCCATCAAAGCGGTAAGCCACATCCAGAATACAGCACCAGGTCCACCTAAGGCAATTGCAGTTGCGACACCACCAATATTACCTACACCCACGCGGCTAGCTAAGCCAGTGGTGAAAGCTTGGAATGGAGTTAAAGAATTACCATCAGCGGAACGTCCTCCCCACATTTCTCGTAAACTTTGTGGGAGTAAACGTAATTGTACTAAGCCTGTTGTAATAGTAAAAAATAGCCCTGTGCCTAAAAGCAAGAGAATCGTAATATCCCAAATTGGTCCATCTAAAGTATTAACGATCCAGTTTAATACGGCCTCAAAGCCTGAAACAATAAAATCCATAAGACCTCTCAAATTAAAAAGTAAACGATTGCATTGTAACCTTTTTTTAGATTTTGAAAACTTTTTTTAATGCTTTTTATAAAAAAAAGTATATTAAAATAGCTAGTTTGATGTTAATAGCTAAATATAAAAGGCCACTTACTATAAATAAGTGACCTTTTATTAAAATTACAGAGATTATTTACATTCAAAATATAGAGCTAAAATGATCCGATAATATAAATTTATAAAATTTACTAAACACTTAAAACACAGATTGAATGTCTACTAAGAAAGTTCGCTACTATCAATATTTTCTTTCTTATGAAATTAGCTACTCAGATTTTTGAGTCTCAGAATCTTTAATTTTTTGATAGATTTCCTGTCTATGAACTCCAATATCCTTAGGTGCATTTACACCTAGCTTTACTTGACTTCCTCGTACACTAAGTACGGTAATTTCTACATCATCTCCTACGAGTAAACTTTCTCCTGTTTTCCGAGTTAAAATAAGCATTGCTACCTCCAAGATAAAAGACCCAATAAAATTTTTAAGGTCAAGGCAAGGCTGATTCATTCTTCCTTGCCTAGGTATTAAATTATAATTTTGCTTGAATCCATTCTTGTGCAAAGTTCAGTGCTTGTAATAAATTTTGTGGTTCAGAGCCACCGGCCATTGCCATATCTGGACGACCACCACCCTTACCACCGACTTGTTTTGCCATTTCACCGACTAACTCGCCAGCTTTCACTTTTGAGGTTAAATCGGTGGTTACTCCTACAATCAAGTTCACTTTTTCATCAGCTACTGATCCTATAACTACTATGGCACTTCCGAGTTGATTTTTCAAGTCATCAACCATTGTTCTTAGGGTTTTCGCTTCCGCATTATCTAATTGAGTTACCACTACATTTACGCCATTGATTTGTTGAGCTTGTTTTACAAGTTCAGAACCTGCAAGAGCAGCTTGTTTATCTTTAAGTTGTTGTAACTCTTTTTCAGTGCGTTTTGATTTGTCTTGTAATTGTTGGATTTTCTCCACAAGTGAGGCGTTATCTGCTTTTAATAATTCTGCAGAATGCTGTAATACTTGTTGTAATTGATGGATCCAAGCAACTGTTGTTTCGCCTGTGATTGCTTCAACACGGCGAACACCTGCAGCGACTGCACCCTCAGAGGTGAGTTTAAAGAAACCAATCTCTCCTGTACGTTGGACGTGTGTACCACCACAAAGTTCGATCGAAAATGCACTCATTTCAACAACACGTACCACATCACCATATTTTTCACCGAAGAGAGCCATTGCACCTTTTGCTTTTGCAGCATCAATGCCCATCTCTTCAATGATAACAGGAATATTCTCACGAATTTTACAGTTTACGATACGTTCGATTTCCTCAAGTTGAGCTTTAGTAATCGCTTCTGGTTGAGAGAAGTCAAAACGTAAGCCGTTTTCGTTTACTAATGACCCTTTTTGAGTAACGTTTTCACCCAATACTTCACGTAATGCAGAGTGTAATAAGTGGGTTGCAGAGTGGTTTAGCTCAATGTTGTGACGACGAGTTGCATTCACTTCGGCATAAATTTTATCGCCTACGCGTAATTCGCCTGATTCCACTTGACCATAATGACCAAACACTTGACCATATTTTTGTGTATCAATTACGTTAAATTGGCAAATTTCTGATGAAATTAGACCGCTATCACCTACTTGCCCCCCCATTTCTGCGTAGAATGGCGTTTTGTCTAAGATGATAATGGCTGTTTCGCCAGATTGAATTGCATCAACCCCTTTACCTTGGCTGAATAATCCAACCACAGTTGCCTCAGCTGTTAAATGATCGTAACCAACAAATTTGGTTATGCTGTCTACTTTGATGACATTGCTGTAATCTGCACCAAAGTTACTGCTCGCTTTTGCACGCTCACGTTGAGCTGTCATTTCAGCATCAAAGCCTGCTTCATCAATTAAAATATCACGCTCACGACAAACGTCAGCAGTTAAATCAAGCGGGAAGCCATAAGTATCATAAAGTTTGAATGCTACTTTACCTGAAAGGGTTTTGTTTTCCACTTTCGTTAATGCATCTTCAAGCAGTGCTAAACCACGTTCCAGTGTACGAGCAAATTGCTCTTCTTCTGCTTTTAATGTTTGTTGGATGAAAGCTTGTTTCTGTGCAACGATTTCACCAGCGTGCCCCATTACTTCTGCAAGTGTTGGTACTAATTTATAGAAGAATGCTTCTTTTGCACCTAATAAGTTACCGTGGCGCACTGCACGACGAATAATACGGCGAAGAACATAGCCACGCCCTTCATTTGAAGGCACAACACCATCAGCAATTAAATATGAGCAAGAACGAATGTGGTCTGCGATTACGCGTAATGATTTGTTATCTAAATCTTTAACGCCTAATAATTCTGCTGTTGTTTTGATGAGTGTTTGGAAAATATCTGTTTCGTAGTTTGAGTTTACGTGCTGCATAACTGCTGTCATACGTTCTAAACCCATACCTGTATCAACAGATGGTTTTGGTAATTTTTCCATTGTGCCATCGGCTAAGCGGTTGAATTGCATAAACACAATGTTCCAAACTTCGATATAACGGTCGCCATCTTCTTCAGGTGTACCAGGTAGACCACCCCAATATTTTTCACCGTGGTCGTAGAAAATTTCAGTACAAGGACCGCAAGGGCCTGTGTCACCCATTGCCCAGAAGTTATCGGATGCATATGGTGTACCTTTATTGTCGCCAATACGAATAATGTGCTCAGCTGGCACGCCTACAAGAGTATGCCAAATATCGTAAGCTTCATCGTCTGTTTCATAAACAGTGACATAGAGTTTTTCTTTCGGCAAACCTAACCATTCTGGTGAAGTTAAAAACTCCCAACCAAATTGGATTGCATCACGTTTAAAATAATCACCAAAGCTAAAATTCCCCATCATTTCAAAGAAAGTATGATGGCGAGCTGTATAGCCTACGTTTTCTAAGTCGTTGTGTTTACCACCCGCACGTACACAGCGTTGTGCCGTTGTAGCTCTGGTGTAAGGACGTTTTTCTAAGCCAAGAAAAACATCTTTAAATTGGTTCATACCAGCATTGGTAAAGAGTAGAGTAGGGTCATTTTCGGGAACTAACGAACTACTTTCTACCACAGTGTGTCCTTTACTATGGAAAAAATCCAAGAAGGACTGTCTAATTTGCGATGTTGTTTTCATTCTAATAACGCTCGTTTTAAAATAAAAAGATTGATTCAATCGTTATGTATAACTGTACTATTCTACACATTTTTCAGGTGAAATTGTGAAAATAATACAAGAAAAGCAATGAATTTTATTTATACTGTTATTTATTTGTCAAATTTTTAGCAAAAAATAACCGCTTGAGCTCTTTTATTGCACAAGCGGTTATTCTTAAACGCTACAAATATGCTTGTTTTCTATTCATCATCTAATGGAACAACTAACATATCCACGGTCACGCTATTCATTACTTGGCGAGTTGAAGACATAAATTTGCTCCAGAAATCTTGGTGGTGTCCAGTGATGAGTAAGTCAACACCATATTTAGCCACGGCTTCTTCAATAACTTGAGAGAAATCGCCTGTGCCATTGAGTTTTTCCGAAACTGGGTAATCTATTTTGCTCGCAAGTTCATCTAATGCTTTCGTTGTTTCAACTGAAACGTTATCTTGTACGGCAGACATATTGATATCAATTAAACCCGTATATAAATCGGAAAAATTGACATCAACATGGATAACCGATAATTTCGCTCCACATTTTTCTGCAAGTCCAGCACCTTTACGTAATAAAACAAGACTTTCTTCAG
>RBWB01582997.1_pt1 | contig 13138 bp, 9 predicted proteins | sample 2014201 | NCBI WGS metagenome assembly RBWB01 (sample SAMN10133834, study PRJNA383868) | Human oral metagenome, whole genome shotgun sequencing project. | isolation source: supragingival plaque isolated from 88 juvenile twins | host: Homo sapiens | place: Australia
ACCGCACTTTAAACCCATTATTGATTCATTAAGCTCTCAATATTTTCAGGCACTTTCTTACCTTCGTCTTGCACGTAATGGTATCAACAACATCACTTGCAGCAAAAGTCATATAGGATAATCCCAATAAAAAGAAAAATTTCTTCATTTGGTTTTCCCTGTGTGGCTTCGCTTAGTTTGTAATGGGTTATCTTCATTTTCTGAGCGTAACCTTACTGTCCATCTACGTCAGCCCATTACGTTTTCTATAATAACCAAAAATTTATTTTATTTTTGTGATCTGTGTAACACTTTTGACAAATAACTGAAAATTTGAGGGGATTACACAAGAGAACCGAAGCAACCCCTTTTTATATTTATGAATATTAGTTAGAAATTACTAAGTGCGGTCGGTTTTATCGTTGTTTTTTACTGATGTATCCAACATTGTAGGCTTACTTATGCCGTATATTTTTTACTCTGTCGACATAAGACGCGATTCAACATCCCTTCTTAATGAATACGCCATTTTTTTACCATAGCCCATGCGAAGTAGAATAACGGGATATTCTGCTCCAAGCCCCAGCATTTGCGCCATTTGTTCCGCTAGTTCCGGTATTTCGTTCGGCTGATTGGTATAGGCGTGAGCTATACCCATTTCTGTCGCTTTGAGTAGAAAACGTTCTAGTGTTCTTCCCAGATTAATCCATTGTTCAAGTGTATTGTTCTGCACGGTAAACAGTACAAAATGTGATGAAGCGGCAATTTTCTTTTTATCACTTTTATTTTGCGAGTTGGCATTAATAGTTTGGGAAATAATGAATTTGGCTAGGAAACGGGGTAGATTTGGTGCACCAAAAACCGCATAGCTTAAGCCATCACGTGTGTCATTTTGATGGCTTTTGTTGTAACGCATCCAGTGCTGTAATTCGGTTTTGAACGCATTATCCTGCATTTGCCGATTGTTACCTGCATAAACCTTTTCGGCGATAGCCTGAAACATTGGTGTGCCGTTTGAAAAAGAATAGATATGAATGCCGGGTTCTGCATGAATTGACTCTAATGCGTCGATATCGCTTTGGGGAATAACGTTACCGTTGTAGATGCTACGGTTTGTTTGCCGTTCAGATAACTGTGTGAATAAAGGCGAGGGGACACAGTCTTGCTTGGCAAGTTTTACATGGATTACACCGTTTTCTGTAATGGATACCTGTGCTTGATAACCTTTATGAGAGGCTGCGATACACAGATTTTCTGTCGCACAACCGAGGCTGACGAATAGTTCGCGATTATCAGGATCAACAGCCGGCAGCGAGCAGCTGAAATCAGGATGAATATCAATGCCGTCCTTGTGCAGATGAAATTGCCAAGGTTGGGTATTATGTCCCGATGGCGCTTTTGTCGCATATTCAATCATAAATAAGTAATCGGTATATTGAGGTAAATTTAGCTCGTTTCTCAGTTTCATATAAGACTCCTTTGAATCAAAAAACGGATTTATATTTTCTATGTAAGGCAAAAACACCTTAAATCAGGTTAATTTAAGGTGTTAATCTATAAAGATTCGTTTTAACAAAGAATTAATTAAAGCGATTTTTCCACAGTTTAATTAACCGTCTATAGCGTTCCGAAACAGCATCAATTAGCTGCCTATCATCAAGCTTACCAGCCAACCAGTCTGCCGAAGGTTGTCCGAAAATAGTGCGTCCGACCGCAAAACCTTTTACCAACGGAGCATTGGCCGAGTCTTTGAATACTTTTTCGAAATGTTCTTCCGGCGCATCTAAACCAAGAATCAGAATTCCGCGGCAATAAGGGTCATGTTGCTCAATCACATGGCTGATATCCGCCCAAGTTTTTGCCGATACGCCCGGTAATTTCCACCAGTCGGGTTTAATGCCTAGACTGTAGAAATGAGACAGTATGTCTGTGTAGTAACTTTCTTGTTGTTCCATGTCTGCCGGTAGAATAACTTCAATTAGCAATTCGTGGCCGGTGCGACAACAGGCTTGATATACTTGTTTTAGCGTTGCGTCCTGCTCCGCTTTCATTTCGGCACTGTCTTGCGGATGATAGAACACCAAACATTTCACTACATGTTCTGCCGGCCAACCGATTAACTGACTACCCAAATCTCCGTGTTCCAGACGTAACGGACGGGAGGATGGTAATTCGATAGGGCGTCCAATCCACCATTTTTTACCGGTAATTTCATTTAATGCCGCCTGACCGAAGGTCGTATCTGCCAAGACACCGGCATGACCGTCGTAAATACCCTCTTCGCGTGCGGTTTGTTCTGCAGCATTAACCAATAATGTTTTCAGTTTTGGAATTCGTTTCAAATCCGCACCGCACTTTTTAGCCATATCAACCAGTTGTTTACGGTGGTCAAAAGCAAAAATACACAAATCATTCCATTGTGCTTTGCGGGTGGTTACACGGTGCAGATGGTTAAGTTTTTCATCTAAATCCGGGCGTGGCACTGACTCGGCTCGTGCAAGGTAGTCATCCAGTTCGGTTTTGGTTGGCATGGCAGGTGCGCAACCGTGACGAGAAACTACCAGAGCTCCACAGGCATTAGCGTAACGACAGGCTTGTTCCCAACCTTCATTATTAATATAACCGCGAATCAATCCTGACATAAAGGCATCACCTGCACCAAGCACATTTAATACTTCAACACGAACGCCGTACACGTTTAAACCACCGTCAAGATCGTTCGGAATATCACCTTCAAACACCGAACAACCCAAAGCACCACGTTTACACACTAATGTGGCATGGCTTACTTTACGAACATTCTTCAATGCGGTTAGAGTATCGGTAGAACCGCCGGCGATATGAAATTCTTCTTCTGTACCAACCAATACATCAAAGTGATGCAATACTTCCTGTAAAGATTTGGTTACCGCCTCCGAATCAATATAGCGGGTTTCCCCATCGCCTAAAGACGTTAAGCCCCACAATACCGGGCGATAATCAATATCAAGCAGGCGCTTAGTGTTATTACGGCCGGCATATTCCAATGCAGTGAGTACTGCTTCACGGGTATTCGGGTGGGATAAATGCGTTCCGGTAATGGCTAAAGCTTTTGCTGAGGCGATGTAATCTTCACTGAAGTCATTTTTAGTGATCGCCATATCTGCGCAATTATCGCGGTAGAAAATCAGCGGGAAAGTATCTTGATCTTTAATTCCCAAAATAACCAGCGCGGTTAAGCGTTCCTTATCTGTAATCAGATGGCTGGTATCCACACCTACGCGTTGCAGTTCTTCACGAAGAAAGCGCCCCATATGCTCGTCGCCGACGCGAGCTAACATGGATGATTTTACACCTTGTACCGCCGTACCGTAAGCTACGTTACCGGATGAACCGCCGAGATATTTTGAAAATGACGAGGCATCTTCCAGACGGGAGCCGATTTGTTGTGCGTAGAGATCCACTGCAACACGTCCTAGGCAGATTAAGTCTAAGGTTTTTTCTGTCGTTTTCATTGTATTTTCCTTCTATATTCAATTAATAGTTAGAAACATGGTAGAGAATGTTTAAATTGAAACATATATTTCAAAAAAGTCAAAAAGTAAAATATTTATTTGAGACATTTGTCACAAAATAAAGCAAAACAATGAAAAAAAATTAGAGCTGGATCACAAAATCTTTGTTTCATGATTGGTTTTTCTATCACCTGAATTCATAATAGCACAGTATTCTTCAATTTTGAGAACAGTATAACAAAGGAAATTAACATAGAGATGTGCAATTTCTTGATCTCTATCGCAAAAATGAAATTTTTTTTTCATAAATATTTCATTTGGAATATATGCTTGGTTATACTAAGAGTAGATTGAACACTAAATGGTTAGGAGAAGCGTTATGAAAACAGTCAGACTTACCGTAGCACAAGCCTTAGTTAAATTCCTCGATAATCAATACGTGGAATTTGATGGCAAAGTGACGAAATTCGTTGAAGGTATTTTCGGTATTTTCGGTCACGGCAATGTGCTGGGATTAGGGCAAGCACTGGAACAAGATAGCGGTGATTTAATTTTACGTCAGGGACGTAATGAGCAGGGTATGGCGCATGCCGCAATCGGTTTTGCCAAACAAAATTTGCGTAAAAAAATCTATGCTTGTACGTCTTCCGTCGGCCCCGGAGCTGCGAATATGATTACTGCTGCTGCAACGGCGACTGCCAACCGCATTCCTGTCCTTTTGTTACCGGGAGATACCTTTGCTACCCGTCAGCCGGATCCGGTACTGCAACAAATGGAACAATTCCATGACTTAACCTTAACTACCAACGATGGATTCCGAGCCGTAAGTAAATACTGGGATCGCATTAACCGCCCTGAACAATTGATGACTGCGTGTATTAATGCCATGCGTGTATTAACCGATCCGGCAGATACCGGAGCGGTAACTATTTGCTTGCCGCAAGACGTGCAGGGTGAAGCCTATGATTTTCCTGATTATTTTCTACAAAAACGTGTTCACCGTATTGAGCGTACGCCACCAACGGATGAAATGCTACAAACTGCATTAGACTTAATTAAACGTAAGAAAAAACCATTAATCGTTTGTGGCGGCGGGGTGCGTTATTCCGAAGCGGCAGAGCAACTGAAAGCCTTTGCCGAAGCCTTTGATATTCCGTTTGCGGAAACCCAAGCAGGTAAAAGTGCGGTCGTTTCCGATTATGTTTTGAATGTGGGGGGCGTGGGCGAGACCGGCTGTTTAAGTGCTAACTTGCTTGCCAAAGAGGCAGATTTAGTGATCGGTATCGGTACCCGCTATACGGATTTCACCACATCATCTAAGTGGATTTTCCAAAATCCGGATGTTGCTTACCTTAATATTAATGTGGCACGTTTTGATGCTTATAAATTAGACGGCGTGCAAGTTACCGCAGATGCGAAGAAAACGCTCGAAAAACTGACCGCACTTTTAGCACCGACCGGATATCGGGCGCAATGGGGAGAGCGTATTCAAGAAGTGAAACGGCTTTTCGCAGAAGAGTTACACCGTGTTTATCACGCGACCTATACCGGCAAAGACTTTGTGCCGGAAGTGGATGACCGTTTAGAGCGTGATACGGTATTTGACGAATTTATCAAACTAACCGGCTCCAGTATGACCCAATCCCGCGTGCTTGGTATTTTAAACGAGACATTAGGGGACACAGATGTCATTGTCGGTGCAGCAGGAAGCTTGCCGGGAGACTTACAACGTACATGGCAATCGAAAGGAACGGATACCTATCACTTGGAATACGGCTATTCCTGTATGGGATATGAAATTAACGCTGCTTTGGGCGTGAAAATTGCTAATCCGCAACGTGAGGTGTATGCCTTGCTGGGGGATGGTTCCTATATGATGTTGCACTCGGAATTGGTGACTTCTATCCAAGAGCATAAAAAAATCAATGTTGTGTTGTTTGATAATATGACAAACGGTTGTATCAATAATCTGGAAATCGGGCACGGTATGGACAGTTACGGTACGGAATTCCGTTTTAGAAACAAAGAAACTAACAAACTGGATGGTGCTTTTGTACCGGTGGATTTTGCCATGAATGCGGCATCTTACGGTTGTAAAACTTATAAAGTCACTACCGAGGCTGAGCTTTATGCCGCCCTTGAAGATGCGAAGAAACAAACGGTTTCTACATTAATTGATGTTAAAGTGTTACCGAAAACCATGGTGCATGGTTATGGCGCTTGGTGGAATGTGGGATTGGCATCAGTGGCGGAAAAGGACACCGTAAATGAAGCCTATGAGGAATTACGTCAACGCAGAAGTGAAGCCAGACGCTATTAATAGATAACGTGGGTGGCTATGAACACTCTCTACTCATTTACATTTATCACTTAATTTTACAGAAGGAAAAAATAATGAAAGCGGAAAATGTGAAATTGGGGATTGCCCCTATCGGTTGGACGAATGATGACTTACCGGAACTTGGTGCGGAAAACACCTTTGAGCAATGTGTCAGTGAAATGGCATTGGCCGGTTATGTCGGTTGTGAGGTGGGTAATAAATATCCGCGTGATGTTGCCGTATTGAAACACAAATTAGATGTACGTGGCATTCAAATTTGTAATGCATGGTTTAGTACTTTCTTCGTAGACGGTAAAAAAGAGCAGACCATTAAAGATTTCATTGCTCACCGTGATTTTTTACATGCCATGGGCGCCAAGGTGATTGGCTGTTCTGAACAAAGCCGCAGTATTCAAGGCACGACGAAATCTGTCTTTAAAGAAAAACCGGTATTCAATGACGAAGACTGGCAGCGTTTGGCGGAAGGTTATAATGAGTTGGCAAAACTGGCGGCAGAAAAAGGAATGAAAGTTTGCCTACATCACCATATGGGCACCGGTATTCAAACACCGGCAGAAGTAGATCGTTATATGGAAGTAGTAAATGACGATGTGTATTTATTGTTTGATTCCGGCCACTTATATTATTCCGAAGGCTGCCAAAAAGCGATGTTAGGCGTATTGGAAAAATATATCGATCGCATCATTCACGTTCACTTAAAAGATGTGCGTGATGAAGTTGTGGCAGAAGTGAAGGCTAAAGATCTAAGCTTCTTAGAGGGTGTGAAAAAAGGAACTTTCACCGTACCTGGTGATGGTGTAATTGATTTTAAACCGATTTTTGATATTTTGGAAAAACATAATTACAAAGGCTGGATGGTGGTTGAAGCGGAACAGGATCCGGCGTTAGCCAATCCGTTTGAGTATGCTTTAAAAGGCCGTAAATATATTAAAGACGTTGCAGGAGTTTAATGATGATTAAAGTTGGTATTATCGGTGCCGGCCGTATTGGTCGTGTCCATTCGGAAAGTATTAGTAAATATGTAAAAGGCGCTGAAATCAAAGCGATTTCTGATGTACGCGTGACGGATGAATTAAAAGCATGGGCGCAAGGTATGGGTATTCCTCATGTGTATGAAGATTACTGTCAGATTTTAAACGATCCGGAAATTGATGCGGTGTTAGTGTGTTCTTCTACTAATACTCACGCACCAATTTCTATCGAAGCGGCACGTGCCGGAAAACATATTTTCTGTGAAAAACCGATTGATGCGGATGTGGGTCGTATTAAAGAAGTGTTAGCGGAAGTCGAAAAGGCAGGTGTGAAATTTCAGGTTGGATTTAACCGCCGCTTTGACCATAATTTCAAAGCTATCAGAGATCGTGTCGTTGCAGGTGACATCGGCGAACCACATGTGATTCGTGTAACCTCTCGGGATCCGGATGCGCCACCGATTGAATATGTGAAAGTTTCGGGTGGAATGTTTTTTGATATGACTATTCACGATTTCGATATGATTCGTTATCTATCCGGAAGTGAAGTAACTGAAGTATATGCAGCGGGCGGAGTATTAGTTAATCCGGAAATCGGTAAAGCGGGCGATATTGACACTGCGGTGATTACCTTGAAATTGGCTAATGGTGCTATTGGTGTAATTGATAATAGCCGTAAAGCGGTATATGGTTATGACCAACGCGCAGAAGTGTTTGGTTCCAAAGGGGCTGTACAAACCCGTAACGATACTGATTCTACAGCAGTATATTCCTGCGAAGCCGGCGTAATTAGCGAAAAACCGAAATATTTCTTCCTTGAGCGTTATATGCAATCTTTTGCTGATGAAATGGCTTGTTTCGTTGATTCTGTCGTTAATAATAAACCGACTTTGGTTAATGGTAATGATGGCTTACAACCGGTGCTAATCGCTTTAGCAGCGAAGAAATCCCTAGATGAGGGGCGTCCGGTGAAACTGAGCGAAGTTACTAATTAAAATTAGCTATCAATTAAAATATTAAGGGCTTAATATCAGTTAAGCCCTTATTTTTTATCATTCTTATTTAAATTTGTTGGCGTATTCTTCGCTGTTAATCCAAGCGTGATCTTTTTCCCAAGTAAAACGCCATTTTCGTACCGGGCCTGCCATAACATTGAGGTAATAGTTATTATAACCGGCAATTGTTGATACTGGGTGATAGCCTCTTGGCACCTGTACAACATCACCGTCATATACCGCCATGCATTCGTCTAGAGAACGATCGTCGGTATAAACCCGTTGTAATGCAAATCCTTGTGGTGGATCAAAACGGTGATAATAGGTTTCTTCTAAATAGGTTTCCGTTTCGCTATTTTTATTATCGTGTTTATGACTAGGGAAAGAACTGGTATTGCCCTCATCGGTAAAGACTTCCACCACCAATAATGCATCTGCGGTTTCGGTTTCAGGCAAAATGTTGTGGACCAATCGTTTGTTATTACCATATCCGCGTTTTTCCACACCTACATCTTCAGGAGCAATTAATCGAACAGGTAAATTGCCATTGCTCGGTGCACGACATACTGCAAGTTCCAGATAACTTTCTGCTTGAATTTTTACTTGTTGTCCATGCGGTACATACACGGAATAAGGCGGAATTTTTTCAAATGGTGAAGAACGATTACCAATATCGGAAAAAGTTTGTCCATCCGCGTTTATCGTCGCTTTCCCGGAAACCAGTACAAAGCACACTTCGGTATCTTCGGTGTTGAAATTTAGAATCTGTTGTGCCGGCAAATGATACATTTCAAAACCGACATATTCCCATCCGGCACTTTTTGGGGTGACACATTGCACTTGACCGTTTGCCGCCGGTGTATGTTTACCGGATTTTGCTAATAAACAGCTCATATTCATCTCCTATAGGATTTCAATTTCTCGTCAAAATCATACCGCACTTTAGAAATTTAGCCATAATATTTTTCTAAAAATCCAACCTAGATCACAAAAATGAAATAAACATTTCATTTTTACCCAAAATGAATTGAAAAAATTTTTTTATTGTTTTAATCTGTTTTTCATCAAAACGGATAGTTTTAATGCAGGTACTGAAACAATTTGAAAAGGTTCAGTAAGTATTTGTTAATCTTCACAGTCAAGGAGCAAAAAATGGAAACAGTTTATAACTTTATCAACGGTAAACAGGTTGCAAGCAAAGGTACAAAAGCCTGGCCTATTTATAATCCTGCGACAGGCGAACAAATTCGTCAGGTTATGATGAGTACGCCGGAAGAGGTCAATGAAGCGGTTGAAGTTGCCCATGCGGCATTTCCGGGATGGGCTGCGACTTCTCCGCTGCGTCGTGCTCGCGTGCTATTCAAATTCAAAGAACTGTTGCAAAGAGACTGGGACTCCTTAGCCCGGCTGATTACCGAAGAACACGGTAAAGTATATTCCGATTCCTGTGGTGAATTAACCCGCGGTCTGGAAGTTGTGGAATTTGCGTGCGGAATTCCACATTTGCTGAAAGGCGAATTTTCCGAACAGGCAGGACGTGGTATTGATATCCATTCCACCATGCAACCTTTGGGTGTGACCGTTGGGATTACACCGTTCAATTTCCCTGCAATGGTGCCGATGTGGATGTTCCCGATTGCCATTGCTTGCGGTAATACCTTTATTTTAAAACCGGCTAAGGCCGATCCATCGTTATCTATGCGTTTAGCAGAGTTGTTAAAAGAAGCCGGTCTTCCGGATGGCGTCTTTAACGTTGTTCATGGCGATCGTCATGATAATGAAATTTTACTACGTGATCCGAGAGTGCATGCAGTTAGCTTTGTTGGCTCTACTACAGCCGCAGCTCATGTCCACAAGGTCGGTTCTGAGTTCGGTAAACGTGTACAAGCATTAGGTGCAGCCAAAAATCATGGTTTGGTGATGCCGGATGCCGATATTGAATCCACAGCTAACGCATTGCTGGGGGCAGCATTCGGGGCCGCGGGTGAGCGTTGTATGGCATTACCGTTAGCGGTTACTATTGATGATGCGACTGCAGATAAACTGGTCGCTGCATTGAAACCGAAAGTGGAAGCATTACGTTATGGTCCGGGCATTCCGAAAGAAGGCGAAAAAGAAATGGATTTCGGACCGTTAATTAGCAAACAACATCTGAACAATGTAACCGGCTATATTGATAAAGGGGTTGAAGAAGGGGCAACTTTGGTGGTCGATGGTCGTGGTAAAAAACCTGCCGGATATGAAAACGGCTATTTTATCGGCGGAACCTTGTTCGACCACGTTACACCGGATATGGTGATCTATAAAGAAGAAATTTTTGGACCGGTATTAGGTATTGTACGTGCGAAAAGCTTTGAAGAGGCAATGAAACTAATTAATGAACATCCGTATGGTAATGGGACGGCAATCTTCACTTCCGACGGTGGTGCAGCTCGTGAATTTGCTTACCATGTTCAAGCCGGCATGGTGGGAATTAACGTGCCGATTCCGGTTCCGATGGCATTCCACTGCTTTGGTGGTTGGAAACACTCCGCCTATGGTGCACTAAACGTATATGGTCCGGACGGTGTACGTTTCTACACGAAAATGAAAACCGTCACCTCCCGCTGGCCAAGCAAACTTGTGTCTGAACATGCTGCATTTAGTATGCCGACATTGTAATACAACACATTGATATATAAAGAAGATAGCTATTGCTATCTTCTTTTTTAACTAAACATTGCAAGTAAGGACAGACTATATGAAAAAAGTACGCATCGGTTTAATCGGTACCGGCTATATCGGCCGTTGCCATGCTATTGCCTATGCTCAGGCGTCAACTGTGTTTCCTCTGAAGGGCGAATTAGTATTGGAATATTTAGCTGAAATTACCCCTGAATTGGCTGCGCAGAAAGCTAAGGAATTTGGTTTTAACCGTTCGACGGGAAATTGGATGGATATTGTACAGGATCCTGATGTGGACGTAGTGGATATATGTACGCCAAACTTCTTACATAAAGATATTGCTTTAGCGGCAATTGCCAACGGAAAACACGTTTATTCGGAGAAACCGCTGGCACTTAACGCCGCGGATGCGAAATTAATGTATGAAGCTGCTAAAAAAGCCGGTGTTAAAACATTGGTTGGTTTTAATTATATTAAAAATCCGACGACACAATTAGCCCGTGAAATTATTGAGCGTGGTGAAATCGGAGAAGTTGTACATTTCTACGGAACTCACAATGAAGACTACTTGGCCGATGAAAATACCCCGTTAGACTGGCACTGTATTAGAGAAAAAGCGGGATTAGGCGCATTAGGTGATTTATCCGCGCATATTGTTCAGATGTCGCAATACTTACTTGGACAAGATATTAAAGAAGTGATAGGTGATATGGAAACCGTGATTAAAACCCGCCCTAATCCGCAGAACCTCGCGGAACGTTTGGCAGTGGAAAACGAAGACCAGGCCACCGCACTTGTGCGCTTTGCTAATGGATGCATGGGAACGATTGAAACGTCGAGAATTGCCTGCGGGCGTAAAATGGGACTAAGTTATGTGATTACTGGCACTAAAGGTACCATTACTTACACACAGGAGAGAATGGCAGAGCTCAAACTCTATCTGCATAATGACGATCCCGCTCGGCAAGGTTTTAAAACTATTCTGACCGGACCGTTACATCCTGATTATAAAAACTTTTGTGTCAGCGCCGGGCATGGTATTGGTTTTAATGATCAGAAAACTGTAGAAATCAGAGATCTGGTTAACGGCATTGCTAGTAACCAGCCGATGTATCCTGATTTTGAGGAAGGGTATAAAGTATCTCGAATTCTAGATGCGATTGCGCTTTCCTGCACGGAGAAGCGCTGGGTAAATGTAACCGAAATCGCTTAAAGAATTTTTATGCCATAAATGAAGCATTATTTCGCCGACAAAGTGCGGTCAAAAAATGCTTCATTTTTTTGTTCATAAAATAATCTGCATAGGTAGTTTTTATCGAACAAATCAAAAATTTTTGGGTTAAATTGAACAAAAATGAGATCGGCTTCACAATTTCTTAATTAGGTCGTTGCGAGGAAATTTTGTTGATGATATACATAATGCAATGAAATGCTTAATTCAAAAATACACATTTTGAAATTTATATTCTCAAATTGGCTGTATGCAGTGCAGGCGGTATTTCAGGAATATATTTCCTCACCTAAACAATTACTTTAAAGGAGTAATCTATGAAAAAAACTCTATTAGCTGTGTTATGTGGTGGTCTTATTTTATCTTCAGCCGCAACCGCTAAAAATCTTGTTATCGGTGCGCCGATGGTGTCTTTTGCCGATAAATGGCAAACCTATTTGCAAGATGCCATTCGTGATTTCGATGCCAAACATGATGATGTCGAAATCAAGCTTTCCGACGCAAATGCTGACCCTGCTCGTCAATTAAACGATGTGGAAACTTTTATCGATCAGAAAGTAGATGCTCTATTGGTTGTGCCTACGGATCCGAATATCGTTAAGGTTATCGGTCGTAAAGCGAAACAGGCCGGTATTCCGCTAATTATCGTCAATCGTAAACCGTTAGATGCGGACATGCAGCATATTACCAGCTATGTTGGTTCTGATGAAATTGAAGCCGGTCGTATTCAAGCGGATTACATTGTAAACGAACTTAAAGGTAAACCAGCCGAGGTGCTTCTATTAATGGGAATTTTAGGGCTGGACGCAACGGCTAAACGTAGTGAAGGGGCGAAAGAAACTTTTGCTCGTCATGGAAATATTAAAGTCGTTTCCGAGCAAGAAGGAAAATGGGAACGTGACAGAGGTTTAACCATTGCTGAGAACGTATTAGCAGCAAATAAAAAAATTAATGTAATTGTTAGTAATAATGATGAAATGGCTATCGGTGCGCTTTTGGCGACCAGAAAACTTGGCATTAAAGATGAAGACGTGACCATTATTGGTGTTGATGCAACACCTGATGCGTTGGAATACCTTGGTAAAGGTTTAGATGCAACTGTTTTCCAATCAGCGCAAGGGCAGGGTTATACCGGTGCAGAAATTGCATATAAAGCAGCAAAAGGTGAGAAAGTAGAACACGTTAACTGGGTACCTTTTGAATTAGTTACACCGGATAAAAAAGAGGAATATCAGGCGAAATATAAAAAATAATCGTCTTGCAATGATATGGGGCGGTTTATTCCGCCTCATATAGCAGAATCCGTTGAAAACTCATATCAAATATAATCATCTCCAGTGTTTGGGCCTATAGAAATTAATTCGGCTATATGAACACTTTAACGTTAATTGACAATCAGAGGATAAACGCCATGTTTAAGAAATTATCTATTCTCATCGGTAGTCTATGCTGTATTGCTTCTA
>RBWB01582999.1_pt1 | contig 13126 bp, 7 predicted proteins | sample 2014201 | NCBI WGS metagenome assembly RBWB01 (sample SAMN10133834, study PRJNA383868) | Human oral metagenome, whole genome shotgun sequencing project. | isolation source: supragingival plaque isolated from 88 juvenile twins | host: Homo sapiens | place: Australia
TATCGATTATTGCTGCCATTATATCAATAATATCATTGGTAATTACTTTATATAAATAATAAAGTAAAAGGTGTATCTCAAAAATTAAAAAGTAGATAAAATAGCTAAAAGTTAAGATATTTTTTGACAAAAAAAAGATAATTCTAAAATATAGAGTTATCTTTTTTATTTTGTAAAGTTGCAAAAAAAGTGGAAAATAAAGCAAAAATTATTTTTAAGTTTTGATATTGAAGAAAGTCAACAGAAAGTGACGAAAGACAAATTCAAAGCATTGAAAGTCAAATAACTTGGATGAAGGGTGTTTTGTGATTAGAAGAATTTGAAAAATTAAAATTATTTACAGAAAGTAAATCTGCAAAGGACCCTTATAAGAGGGAAGAGTTTCAAAAACTTATAAGAGAAATTGAAAATATAAATAAAAAATATAAATGAAAATTTGAGTTTGAAATAATTATTTATGCTTGGTGATTGGATAGATTATCAAGAAATCCAGTAGATAGTGGAGTTTTACAGTATAAAATGCAAAAATCAGAAATTCATCAAATTATTTGTTGTGATAGAACTTTTACAATTGTTGATAGTTGAATAATGATGTGACTTTTTAATGCGCTTAATAATCAGTTTATTTTGGATCTTCAAAAAAATACTAAAAGATGAACTAGAGACAAGGCAAATAAAGGTTGATGTATTCAATTAGCTCCAAATGGCTATATTAACAATAAAATCACAAAAGAAGTAGAAACAGATGATAGACTTAAACCTGTTATACAGGAAATTTTTAAGCTTAGAGATGAATGATATTCCTATAGAGGCTTAGTTAAATATTGTAAAGAAAAGTGATATAAAACTAAAAAATGATGAAATTTTTCTAAAACTACAATAGAAAAAATGCTATCTAATCCATTTTATATCTGATTTCAAAAAAATGAATGAATCTTGAAGAAGGCAAAACATGAAGTCTTTATAGATATTGATTTATGGAATAGAATAAATGGGATAAAAAAAGTATGATTTGTTAGAAGGAAAATAGAAGATTTTCCATTAAAATGAATAGTAAAGAGCTATTATTCAAACAAAAATTTACTATGAACAATAAAAACAAAAACATTAAAATCAACTTGAAAAGTAAAAAGTTATGTTTATTACCATACACATGACTCTGAAAAAACAAATAAGCTTTCCATTTCTCAAAGTGAGATTATTTCATATTATGATAATATAATAGGCTTGTATGAGATAAGCTCTGAAATAAAAGAATTAATTTGTGAATCATTAAAAAATACATTTTGAGAGTTTTATAAAAATCTAGAAGAAGAGAGAAAATCAATAAATCTACATATAACAGAAGCAAATAAGAAATTAAATAGACTTTTTGATTTAGTTTGTACATGAACTATTACAGAAGAGAAATATAAAGAAGAAAATAATAAAACAACATTAGAATTAGAAATTTATAGAGAACAATTAGAAAAGATTTCTAACAAAGACCTAAATTTGAACAAAGACAGTTTGTTATTTGTGGAACTGCTGGAAAATCTGATTATTAAGCGGAAAACTTGGGATGATGATAAAAAACTAAGGTTCATAAAATTAATAACTGTGGAACTGAAAATAGACACAAAAAAAGAGCTATATATTCAGGAAAATAAGCTCTTTGAGTTTATAAAAAACCTCAATCTAAAAAATGGTACCTGAGAAGGGACTTGAACCCTTACACCCGAAGGCAGAGGATTTTGAGTCCTCCGTGTCTACCATTCCACCACCCAGGCAAGTGCTATTATTATATTGAAAAAAATATAAAATCAATATTTTTTATTAATTTTATAAAAATTGGATTTTTTTATAAATTTGTGTTATAATTTCTTTGTTTAAAAATATTTTCTAAAATGGGAAAAATATGAAAAAAATTATCTGAGTTTTTGAAGAATCAAAATGATATGGTTTTGTGATTCCAAACGACAAAAGAGAGTATAAAGGAGATTATTATATAAATCAAAGAAATACTTTTTGAGCTAAAAATTGAGATTTAGTTGAAATAGAAGTTTTGAAAACAAATAGGGGAAAAAGTAAAGAAGCCAAAATTGTAAATATTTTGAGTAGTGATTTAAAAACTGAAAAAAAGTGAGAAACAATTGTTTGAATTTACTCTCAAGCTAGGGATTGAGAATATTGATTTATAGATGTTATAGATTTACCAAAATGATACTTTGTTCACCCAAAAAATAAACTTACAGTGATGGATTGAGATACTGTTGAAGCTATTGTAAAGACATTTAATTGAAGGCAAGAAGCTGAGATTTTAAGAATTATAGAAAGAAAAAAATGACTTTTGGTTTGAGTTTACAAGCCAGCAAAGGGAAACTTCTGATTTGTAATTCCAAAAGATAAAAATATTAAAAATGATATTTTTGTAGCATCTACAAACGCATTTTGAGCAAGAGATGGAGATATAGTTTGAGTTGAATTAACAAAATTTTCATGAAAAAATCCTGAGTGAGTTATAAAAGAAATTATTTCTAGAAAGGGAAATTTGGATAAAAGGGAAGAGGAAGTTTTGACTCTAGCTGTGGAGTGATGAGCAAGAATTACTTTTCCAAATGAAGTTCAAGCTCAACTTGATAAAATCTCTGAAGAAATTCCAGAAAAAGAGCTTGAAAAAAGAAGAGATTTGAGAAAACTTTTTACTTTTACTATTGATTGAGCTGATGCAAAAGATTTAGATGATGCTATTTCTGTAGAAAAAAAAGAAAATTGAGATTTTATTTTATATGTTTCAATTGCTGATGTTTCTCACTATATTCCTGAAAACTCTGCTCTTGATAAAGAAGCTTTGGAGAGATGAACTTCTATTTATTTAGCTGATAGAGTGATTCCTATGCTTCCAGAAAAACTTTCAAATAATCTTTGTAGTTTAAATCCATATACTGATAAACTAGCTCTTACTTGCGAAATGCATATTTGAGGGAAAACTGGTCATACTGTAAAATCAAAAGTTTATGAATCAATTATAAATAGTGATTTTAGGCTTACTTATGAAGAAATTGATAAAATGGAAGATAAAAGGATAAATGTTTGAGATGAATTGATGTTTAGATGAACAGTTACAAAAGAGCTACTTGATACTGTCAATAATGCAAATATTTTAAAAGAATTAATTTTAGCTCATAGAGAAAAAGTTTGAATTTTAAACTTTGATTTTCCAGAGACTTATGTTAGTTTTGATGAAAAATGAGAGCCTGACTGAGTGAAAGAATATCCAAAATACAATTCAAATAAACTTATAGAAGTCTTTATGGTTTCAGCAAATGAAGCTGTCGCAAAAGAATTTAGTAAAATTCCATTTTTGTACAGAATTCATGAAGAACCAAAAGATTTTGATATAAAAGAATTGGAAAATAAATTACAACTTTTTGGTGTAAAATTTAAATTTAAAGATGTTACAACTCTAGAATTTGGTCAACTTTTAGAAAAATTTAAAAATTTAGAAGAGACAAAAAAGAGATTTTTAGAAAAAATGACTTTGAGAACTTTGACTCAAGCTATGTATTCAGATGTAAATTTCTGACACTTTGGGCTTGGATTACAATTTTATAGCCACTTTACTTCACCAATTAGAAGATATCCAGATTTGCAAATTCACAGAATTATAAAAGAATATTTAAATAAAAAATATGATGAAAGAAGAAAAAATCATTATGCTTCAATTCTTTGAAAAGTTGCAAAAATTTCAAGTGATAGGGAAAGATTGAGTGAAAAACTAGAATACAAAGTAAGAGATTATTTTATTGTAAAATATTATAAAAATAAAGTTGGTCAAGAATTTGATGCTGTTATTTCTTGACTTATCTCAAAATGATTTTTTGTTGCACTTCCAGATACAGCTGAATGATTTGTTGAATTGAAAAATTCACAATTTGATGAAAAAATGCAAACTCACAGAGTAAAATGAAAAAATTTCACTCTTGGTCAAGATGTAAAAGTTAGGCTTGTTGAAGCTGATGAAACACTTTTGAGACTAGATTTTGAAATTGTTTGATTTGAAGATTTAGAATCAAAAGAACCAAAAGTTAGAAAAAAAATAAAATTGAAAAAATAAAAGGTCAAATTTTGACCTTTTTTTGCTTTTAAAAAATATTTGTGTTAATATAAAATAAATTTTAAATTTATAAATAATTTTTATGCCTGAATTTGGTAATAATGAGATATTTTCTAATAAAAAAAATACAGATAATTTAGCTCAGAAAAAAGAATGAATTAGTTTTAAAGAGATGTTTGATTGAAAAGAAAAAAGCTCTGAAATGATTTGATGAATTGATAAAAGTGCTCTTGAACAAACAATTCAAAACTTAAAAAATTCTATAAATAATTTTAAAACAAGAAATAATTATGTTTTTGAGTGAGGAAATATGACTATTTTTCAAAGAGAAAAAACAGATTCTCTTATCTTTGAAAAAGCACAAACTATAAAAAATCTAGAAAATATTTTGGCTCAATTAGAACAAATAAATAGTGAAGTTTGATTTATGAATCAAAGATTAAATTCATACAATTCAAATTTTTGAAAAATTGATGTTTCTGCAGACAAAGAATATTTTGATATGCAAAATAATATTTCAGTTTTGAAAAACAGAATTTGGAATTTACAAAGTCAACAACATATTTTGCTTAAAAATTTTAATCTTTTATCAAATTGAATAAAAATAAATGATAAACTTAATCAAGCTGAGATATCAGAAATGCAAAATATTTCTTTACAAGAATTTTTAAATAAACCTTTGCCAGATAGACTGAAATCTGTAACTATTTGAAATATTTCAAGTCAAGATATCATTTCTGGAAAAACAAAAGACCTAGAAATAAATCTTTTGTATAATAATGTGTTAAATAAACAATTAAATATAAATTTGCTACCTTCAATGATTTTGCCAAATGAAGTTCAAGAAATAGCTTCTTATTGAAGAATTTATTCTAGAACTCCAGATTGAAGATTTGTTGATGCATCTTGAAATATGTTGAGTTTGCTAGATTGAACAAGAATTAGTATTACAAAGCTATGAGCAAAAGATATTTTCCAAAATAATTCTTTATATACAAATAATCAATTATATTGGGATGAAGGAAATCAAGTTAATAATCTATATTTAAATAGAGAAAAACTTGCTAACAATAATAATTTTTCTAAAAAAATTTGAAATTTAGATTTATCAAAATATTGAGATATTGTTTCTAAAGAAGAATTACAAGAAATTTATCAAACAGAAAAATTTCCGCCATATTCAGAATTAGCAATAAAACTTCTTACAATAGCAGCCAGAGTAGCTGGACTTCCTGAATCTTGGGCAAAAAATAAAAATTTACATTTCATCTTAGATAAAGAATCAAAATGAGAAGTTTTAGTTTTAAATCATACATTAAAGAGTAAAAATATTTCAAAAGAAGAGTTTAAAGAAAAAGCTTTATCATGAGAGTTTATATGAGCAAAATCTACGGCTTCAGGATTATGACAGCTACAATTAGCAAATGTTGATGCATATTATCCAAACTGAAGAGAATGACTTGGTGATCCTATAGAAGAGGCTGTATGACTTTTAAAATATGTGAAAGATAGGTACTCAACTCCAGAAAAAGCAGCTAGCTTTTGGAGAAGAAATAAACATTATTAAAAAATACTGTAAATCTACAGTATTTTTCTTTTTTGTATAAAAACTGTGTCATTTTTTGCATTTTTTGTATATTTATGTTAATGTAAATATATTATCATATAAAAAATAAATTATGACTAAAATTGAGTGAATAAGAAATGAGACCTCAAATCTTAGATTAGATAGCTCAAAAGAATTCATTTGAAATATAAACAAATCAGAGCTTGAGCAAAGAATTCAAAAGCTTAAAACTTCTATAGAATCTTTTAAAACAAGAAAAGATTATGTTTTTGAGTGATGAAAAAAAATGACAAAGGCTCAAAAAGAAAAATCTGAAAAAATTATTTCTGAAAAGGAAACTGTTATTAAAAATTTAGAAAAGATTTTAAACCAATTAATTCAAATAGATTCTGAATTAACAGTTTTAAATCAAAGATTAAATTCATATAATTCAAATATTTGAAAAATAAATAAAACTCAAGATAGAGAATATAAAGAAATTCAAAGTAAAATTTGAAATTTACAAAGAACAATTTCTGCTTTAAATAAACAACAAGAAATACTTGAAAGAAATTTTGAAGCTCTTTCAAAGTGAAAATTATTAAAACTAGATAATTCAAAATCTAAAAATAATTTCATAAATTTAAAATATGAAGGATTAGATATTTCTTCTGAAAAAATACAAGATATTTACAAAATCAAAAAATTTCCTCCTCATTCACAAATAGCAAAACAACTTTTGAAAATAGCAGCAAAGGTGGCTTGATTACCAGAGTCTTGGGCTACAGATAAAAACATACATTTTATTTTAGATAAAGAATCAAAATGAGAAGTAGGAGTTTTAAACCATAAATTGAGAAGTAAAAAAATTAGTAAAGATACATTTAAAAAGAGAGCTGTTTCAAGACAACGTATTTGATCAAGATCTACAGCTTCAGGATTATGACAACTTATTTTAGCAAATGTAGATGCTTATTATCCAAGTTGAAGAAAGTGAATATGAAATCCTATTGAGGAAGCAGTTGGTTTTTTGAGATATATAAAAGCTAGACATAAAACTCCAGAAAGAGCAGCCAGTTTTTGGAGAAGAAATAAACATTATTAAGAAAAATACTGATAATCTCAGTATTTTTTAGTTTTTAAAATATTTAACTTTTAATTAAAAAATCACTTTTTTTGCTTTTTTAAAATATTTATGTTATGATTAAATTGTATTAATTTTTAAAAATAATTTTTATGGCTGAAATAAATAATAATTCAAATGTTGAAAAAAAGGAAAGTTTAACAATACAAAATGATTCTTTTACTCTTTGATCTTTAAAAAATTGAGCTGAAATAAGCAAATTCTATGAAGATGTTCAAAAAGATATTTCTGAAAAAAAATGAAAAGTTTTGTTTTTTGTAGGATGAAAAAAAGAACTAGAATCATGAAAATCTGCTGAAGAAGTGATTGACAATATAAAAAATTTTAGAGCTTTGGCAGAAAAAAATTGAATAAAATTTGTTCCAGGAACTATTCTTGGGTTTTCTCCAACTGAAAAAAATAAAAATAATGAAGTAAAAAAAGTAAATGATTTTATTAAAAATAATTTTCAATATTTTGTAGATTATCATGATATTTATTCAAAACATTGAAGTGAAGCTGCTCCTATGCTTGAACAAACTGTAAATTCTGAAAAAGAAAAAAAATTTAAAGAAATCTCGCAATCAAAAGAAGCTAAAGCAGAAATGATTGCTTGAGTAAATAAAAGTGAACTTGAACAAACTATTCAAAATTTGAAAAATTCTATAGATTCATTTAAAAAGACAAAAGATACAGTATTTGAATGAACAGAAATGACTGTAGAACAAAAAGAAATAACAGAAAAAATTATTTCTGAAAGAGAAAAAATAATTTCAGAATTAGAAAGTATTTTAAAAGAATTAGAAAATATAAAAAATGAATCTGAAGTAAAAAATAAAGAATTAAATGTTTATGATTCAAAAAATAAAAATGGTGGAAATCTGGATGAATCATTAAAAACTAGAGTAGAAAACTTACAAAAAAGAATTCAAGAACTTGTTGATAGACAAGACACTTTACTAAAGGAATTTAGATCTTTATCTAGATGAGTAAAATTAAATGATAAATTGTCAGAAAAAGAAATTAATGAAATGCAAGAAATAACTTATGAAGATTTCTTGAAAAAACCAAAATCTGAAAGATTGAAATTTGTAACTGTTGGAAATATTTCAAGTGAAGATATTCTTTCATGAAAAACAAAAGATGTTGAAATCAACTTTTCATATAATGAAAAATTGAATTACCAATTATGAAGAGATTTGGAAGCTTGACAAATATTGCCTGAAGAAGTTAGAGAAGTAACTGTTGATTGAAAAGTTTATTCAAGGGATTCAAGAGTTGACTGAGAATTCTTTGATAAAGACTGAAAAATGTTGAACATAAAAGATGGAACAAAAATAAGCATCACAAAAGTTATTTCAAAAGAAGATTTAGAAAAAAATTATACAAGCAAACTTAGCAAAGACACTTCAAAATACGAAAAAAAATCTGATAAAGAAATAGCTTTAGAAGCTGAGAAAAGATGAGTACCCAAAGAAGTTGCTGTAAAAATGTACTCTAAATGACAATCAGAAATAAAAGATGATTCTACAAGAACAGCAGCTTTGGAAGAATCATTTACAGATTTGGATAGAAAAAAAGGAGAATATGCAGAAGATACAAATAAAAAAGCAGTAGATAGTGATGGGAAATTTTCTTTAGATTTCCTTGCTTACCTTTTTGGTTGAAATTTCAATTTATTTGAATTTATAGCAAAATTATTTGGATTTAAAGGTTCTGAAATAAAAAAATCAGAAAAGCTAGTTGAATCTTATGACCATCACTGAGATTTAGACTTGTCAAAATATATTGATTCAAATATTACTAAAGAAGATGTTGAAAGAATTAGACAAACAAAAAGATTCCAACCAAATTCTGAAGATACTGTAAAACTTTTCCAAATATCTGCAAAAGTGGCTTGATTCCCAGAATCTTGGGCTTCAAATAGCAATTTACACTATATTTTATGAAGAGAATCAGGATGAAAAGTTTGAATTTTAAACTATACATTGAAGTGAGTTTCTACAGATAGATTTAGAAAATTGGCAATGAGTTCAAGTTCAAAAAATCCAGTTTGAGCAAAATCTACAGCTTCAGGATTATGACAACTTCTTTTGTCAAATGTAGATAAATATTATCCAAGCTGAAGAAAATGAATCTGAGATCCTGTAGAAGAAGCTGTTTGATTTATGAAATATATAGCTGATAGATATGGAAATCCAGATGTAGCAAGAAGTGTTTACTGAAAAACATGAAGTTATGTGCATCCAAAAAAGTGAAAACAATACAAATGATTTAAAGAGTGATATTAAAAAAATACTGTAAATGCAGTATTTTTTTTGTTTTTTTTCTAAAAAAACTTGACAAATGTTTTTTTTTTAGTATAATTTAAGTACACTTAATTTTATATTCTAACATAAAAATTATGGCAAATATTGAAAATAAAAATTATGTAGATCAAAAAGACGAAAAAGTTTTAAAATGAACTAAAGGTAATGCTTTGAAAGCTGCTTTAGCTCTAGGTTTAGCTACTACAGCAGTACAAGATGTACATGCAGAAACTAGAGGTCAACTAGATAATGTTTTAGATAATAAAGTAGTGGCTTCACTAGATAGTAGCTCTTACACAGCTTGAGTAGAACATGTAAATGATTCTCAAGTTTGAGTTATAGAATACAAGAAAGAAGCTGGAAACTTATGAGCAGTTGTAACTCTAAAATGAGGAAAATACAACAAATCAGCTCTTTGAACAATAGCTCATACTAATTGAGATGTTTCATCAAAAGCTACAGCAGGTTTTGCTAGAATTGGTGATGTAAACCAAGGTTATGTTGGGGCAGAAGTAAATAAAAAAGTTTCAAAAAATGCTACACTTTGAGCTTATGCAAATGCAACAACAGCTTGAGATACTATTCTTAGCTCTACAGATATTACAGAAATAAAAAAAGAACCTAGATCAGCTGAAACTACATTTACAAAAAATACTACTGAAGAACTTAAATGATTAAACACAGCTACAGCTTGAGTTCAAGGTGAATATTTTATAAATCAAAGAAATAAAGTTTCTGGTTATGCAGGTGCTACAAATATGGGAGGAAAATGGGGACCTTCTACTTGAGTTGCATATGAAGGATTATCAGGAGACAATAAAACAAAATATGGAGTTTCATATGACTATGAAAAAACTTCAAATTTTGGAAAACAAGAGTTTACTGCAAAAGTGGAAAGAATTGTTGCTCCAGAAGTTGCAGTATGAGTAAAATGAGTTCATACAAAAGTTGATGGTAGAAAAAGTGATAATGCTATAATGGCTACAGTTACTTATACTCCAGGTCAAAAGGAATATTCTTCATTTAAACCTTCTAGTTTAGATACAACTCATGCTAAATGAGCTGAATCAGCTATGAGAACTGTAAAAGCTAAAAAAGTAGTAAAAGAAACAGCTGCTTCTTCAACTACTGTTTTAACTCCAGAAATGGAAAATGACACTTCTTCAAGAAATACAATTTATAAAAAAGAAGTAAAAAATGTAAATTGAAAGAAAATCATAAAAGAAACAGCATCTTCTTCATCAACACCAGAAATGTCAAAAACAGCTTTAGGTGAACCAATGGTTGCTCCAGATTCTAAATTAAAAAGTTCTGAATGAGTTTTCCCATCAGAATTAAAAGTTAGAAATGGGAAAGATGTTGTAGTTTTAGATGGAAAAGAAGTAGAAATAACAAGTAAAGCATCTTCAGCAATTGCTGATGAAAATGGAAAAATTAATTGAAGTTATACTACTTATTATTCATGAGACAAACTAGTATATGAAACAGTTTCTAAAGACAATAAAATATATAAAGTAACAGGTGTAGCTTCTTCTAGTTCAAAAGAAGGAACATCACTTTCTTATCATTCTTGAGATAAAGTAGTTTATGAAATAAATTATAATAAATAATATTTTATAAAAATCAATACTAAAAAATACTGATTAAATTCAGTATTTTTTATTTTTTTTAAAATTATCTTGACTTTTGAAATATTTTATTTAATATATATTTGTTTTTAATTTATTAAATTATTATATATGAGTGATAAACAATATTTATTGCTTCCTGAGTATTTGTATTTACAAGATAGTTATAAACAACAAACTAAAAATTTAGGAGCAGCTGTAATTGAATCTTGAAAACAACAAGCTGACAGATTGGATAGAGGAGCTTCTCAAGAGGTTGTTAATACAACTAATGGTATAGTAAAAGCTATAGGAAATATTCTTGCAAATTCAATAGTTATTCCAAATGAGCATATACAATTTGAGAAACATGATGAAGTTGGAATTTGATGTGAAGTTACTATTAAGCTTAATGGAACTAATGAAACTAAAACTTTTAACATTTGTTGAACTCATCCATTGAGTTGAGATGATAACTCAGTAACAAATATCTCTTATTTAAGCAAGTTGGCTACTTCTATGAGATGAAAGGGTGAATGAGATGAGTTTTCTTATGAAGTTCATTGAAAAAGCTTTTCTTGAAGAATTCTAAGTATAAAAACAATGGATTTAGATAATTATGGTAATTCAAAATATTAATATAATTTTAATTTTTATAACTTAAAAAATATATATGAATAATAGTATTAAAACAACAACTTTGGCAGTAGCTATGTGAGCTGCAGTTTCTACTTGAGCAGTAGCAGATGCAAAAACTCAAAATCAAGTAAATAGTATTTTAGATAATTCTCCAAAAGCTACTTTGGATAACAATTATTTAATGGATTCAAAAAAAGATAATCTTTATTTAAATCTAAATGAAGGAAATAATTCTTACTGAGCAAATGTGGAATTTATAAATAATTCTACAGTTGTATGACTTGAATACAAAAAAGTATGAGATGTCTTTTGAACTCTTGCTACCTTGAGAGTTGGAAAAGAAAATAAATCATTTTTCTTGACTTGAGTTTATGATTGAGTAGATTTTTCAGCAAAAGCAACTCTTGGTTGAGCTAGAATAAATTGAGTAAATCAAAGTTTTATTTGAGCAGAAGTAAAAAGAGCTATTTCAAAATCATTGGCTGTTTCTGCTTATGCAAATGGAACTCACACTTGAGACGCTACTTTAAGTGTTACTGAAGTAGAAAGAGTTGTAAAATGATGAAAAGAATTCATTTCAAGAGTTGAAAGATTTGAATGATACAATACAAATTCTTTTGGAGTTTGAGTTGAATATTTCCCAACAGAAAGAAATAAATTGGCTGTAAACTGAGGTAGAAAAAATATGTGAGGTGAATCTGGTTACACTTACTGAGTAGATGCTTCTCACTTGACTTCAGATAATAAAACAGAATTTAGTGTTTCTTACAATGATAATAAAACTTCAAATTATAGAAATCAAGAATTTAGTGCAAAAGTAGAGACAATTGTTGCTCCAGAATTTGCAGTAGGATTAAAATGAACACATACAAAACTTGATAGAGAAAGTGATAATTCTATGATGATTACTTTTAGATATATTCCAGGACAAAAAACATATGCTTCATATACTTCAAACTGAGCTAGAATGAATATATCTCATGTAAGATGAGCAGAATCAGCTATGAGAAACTTAAATGGTAAGACAGTTGTTTCATCAAGTTCTAGATTTGTTCCTGATGAAATAGTTGATACAGAAGCTCCTATTTTTGCAAACTGAGCAAAAAATGAAACATTTAGATTACAAGTTTGAGATACAGTTCAATTGAGAGAATTAACTGCAACTGATAATATTGATTCATATGTAATAGTTACTAGAGTTGGTCATGTTGACACTTCAAAAGCATGAACTTATACTGTTACTTACACAGCAAGAGATAATGCAGGAAATATTTCAACAATAGTTGATACTTACATAGTTTCAGCTAAAGCTGTAATTCCAAGTACTCCATCAACTCCTTCTACACCTTCAACTCCTGCTCCAGCACCTACACCAACTCCAACACCAACTCCAACACCAACTCCTACTCCAGTTCCTCCTGTAACACCTCCAGTTACTCCTCCATCAACACCAGACACAGTAGCTCCAACATTTAGCAGAGCAGGAAAGACTTACACTATAAAAGTTTGAGCAGCTGTACCAAGTGAAACAATAACAGCAACAGATGATAAAGATGGAAATGTAGCAGTAACAAAAACATGAACAGTAGACAATACAACTCCATGAACTTACACAATCACTTACACAGCTCAAGATAAGGCAGGAAATACAGCAACAGTTACTGATACTTACACTGTTGAAGCTCTGACTCCAGCTGGAAAACTAGAGTTCATAGGATGATACTATGATAATCAAGTATTTAAATTTAATATATGAGATACAATAACTTATCCAGATATAAGAGCAAAAGATGTAGATGGTACAGA
>RBWB01583010.1_pt1 | contig 13101 bp, 10 predicted proteins | sample 2014201 | NCBI WGS metagenome assembly RBWB01 (sample SAMN10133834, study PRJNA383868) | Human oral metagenome, whole genome shotgun sequencing project. | isolation source: supragingival plaque isolated from 88 juvenile twins | host: Homo sapiens | place: Australia
ACAGTTCAGATGTTTTTGAAAGATAGTACTAGTCTTGGTTTTAAAATCTTAGATGCTTGATTTGATATTTTAAAATCCTAACCTTAAACCCCAGTTCTTAATGAAGTAGTACTGGGGTTTTAATTTGTTTATTTGACCGAGGCAGAAATGGTTTCTTTGAGGTTGAATTATAAATATTATATTTTAAATTTTAATGAATTCTTTGGGATTGAGAAGCATAACTCAAATTCAAGGATATTTTTTATCTATAATTTCTGAGGACGGCAAGATTATTTGTTTTCAATAAAAATGCTTATAATTTATAGTTTTAAACTTGATTTAGCTTATGTAAACGGTATTCATTAAAGGGTTTTTGTGGTATAATTATGGTATATCCATAGGGGTGTTTGAAGCTATTTTTATTTAAAATTATAAGGAAAAAGAATTTTTTAGACACGATGACAGCCTGTTTTGATACTTAATTTTATCAAATTACTAAGCTTTGTACATTTTATGTGGATTTTGGGCTGATATGCTTGCTATTTTCCCTAATTAGTTATATGATTTTAAGTTGAGTGTAGAGAAATACGATACATAAAAGTATTTTAAACATAAATCTTGTTTTTAAAATGGGAAAATGATATTTAAAGGAGAAGAAAGTGAAAACTTTACTATTCGGAAACACAGGTTACATATCTAAAGAATTTATTGAGGAAGCTTTCCCAAATAGTGACGTTTATATTTTTGGAGATACGCACTTAACCAAGCTAAAAAAGGTGACTGTTTTTAAACAATCTGCGTCAATTGGTATCTCTGAAATCTTAGAAAATTATCATTTTGATCAAATTTTGTATCTCTCAAATTATTTGACCTATAAAAATCAACAGATTGGTGAGTTGGAAAGATTGCAAGATTTCCTGAAAAATACTACGAAGTTATCTTGGTCAAATATTCTATATGTCACAGGACCGGAAATTATTAATCTCCCTCAGGATTTGGAAAGAGCAGCAGAGAATCTTTGCTTACATTGGGCAAGTACATACAGTGGTTCTCTGAAAATTATTCGGAGTCCCTATGTCTATTCTGCAAAACAACCAGAGGATTATTTCTATGGTTTAATGGACAATCTTCGGCGAAATCAGCCAATCAGTTTTGATGAGCAACCAGACGAAGTACTGAATTTCATTAATTCAGAAGATTTAGCGGAGCTTGTATATAAGGTATTTAATAGTTGGACGGATGAGGCTGAAATTTTGACAATAGCTAATCCTTTTCAAGATACTTTCAAACTTTTAGCAAGCAAATTACAGGATTTAACTCTGACACGTAGTTCGATTACTTTCCAGCCATCCAATAAGTTATCTCCTGTATATCAATCAATAGACAAAAATAATCTGCGCGGTCGGTATGGATGGTTTATCCATTATTCTATCGTAGATGATTTATCAGATCTGTATGATCAATTTATTAGTGAAGGAAAGCCGTTGAGAAGGCTTGAATTTCGTAGTTTGAAAAGAAATGTTTATAAACTACGTTCTCACAGTGATTTTCAAAAAATCGCGGAAGTCTTCCTTGCTTTTATAGTTTCAGAAGTCTTAAGTTTAGTCGTAACAAGGTTCAATCAACTAGGAATGATTGATGTAAGGCTCTTATTTGTAACTCTAATTAGTACTATTTTTGGTACGGTTTACGGTATATTTGCTGGTGTTCTATCTGTTTTAGGATTGTTTACGATGAGTCTAGTGGCAGGTAATAAATGGCAATCTATTGTTTATAATACTGATAGATGGCTTCCATTTGCTGCATATATTTTTGTAGCGCTTATTTGTGGTATTATCCAAATGAAATATCAGGATGAGAAAGAATTACTGGAAAAAGAAAATCAATTGTTGAATGAACAGAATGAATTCTTAACACTTTCATATGAAGATGCGACTCACGATAGAGATGTGCTAGTTCAAAAGGTTGTTAGTAGTCATCATGGTAGCAGTCAACTTTATGATGTTTTCAAACGCTTAAACAAGAGAACGGTTGAAGAGATCATTGTTGAAGCTGAAAGAATTATTGGAGAAGAATTTTCAACTGACACAGTGCATTTTTATCCTCTATCACAGTTCTCTGATTTTAAATTAGAGTTCTATCCTCAGTTAAACGAAGGATTGGAAAATGAATCCGTTTGGATTAATAGGAAATTACTCCCAGATTATCCTACTATTGCTGTTGAGATGAAGAGTGCTTCGGGCCTACGCTATCTTATATGGATTGAAGATGTTGCTTATGATAAGTTGACCTTAACAAAACTTCATTTCTTGCAAATGGTTAATGAATTAACAGCTTCTATGGTGGACAAAGCTGGTTATTATCAAGTCTTCTCTAATATGAAGAAGAACCCCGGTTTGGCGGCACATATTAGTCCAAGTGAAATCAGACAAGGAAACTAAAATGGAGTGGATGATTACTAGTTTTTTCGTACTTTTATACGTGGCTCTATCTATGCATTCGTTTGTTTCTTTAAAGAAAAAACGAATTCAGTTACCTATGTTTTACATTATTTTCCCCATTTGCCTACCGTTTTTAGGCTATATCATGCTTTGGGGGTTGAATCTTTCTTTAAATAAAGAGGAGACTGACATCTCTCTGGATCAAAAGGATCCAGATGAATGGTTTGAGGTAGATGATACTCAAAAAATGAGTAGAGTTGAGAGCGCTTATAATCATGTTGAAGAAGTCATTCCATTAGAAGAAGCTCTAGTTTTGAAAGATAAGGAAGTTTCTCGGTGGATGCTAATGGAAATCGTCAGTCGGGCACCAGCTAAATTTATCGATTTATTATTCTTAGCTCGGCAGGATGATGATACTGAGGTTGTCCATTATGCAACAACCTTGATTGCAGAAATTTCTCGACAATATGATATTCGATTGCAGGCATTGGAAAAAAAACACCAAGATAATCCGACTGATTATCGTGTTCTAGCGGAATATTGTGCTGTATTAGAAGCATATTTGCAAAAGGATTTGGTAACTAAGAGGATGGGAGAATTATTGCGAAAAGATTATTCTAATCTCTTAGAAAAGAAACTTCATCAAAAAGAGCAGCTTTCTGATTATATAAAACTGATAGAGAATGATTTTTTGCTTAAGCGTTATGAGCGAGTTAAAGAATATCTGGACTTCGTTTCTCAAAAGTGGCCTCACCAAGAAGCTATTTATATGCTTTATTTAAGATATTATTTTGAAACAAGCCAGGGAGAAAGGTTAGAAGAATTGGTAGAAATAATCCAAAATGGTTCTATTTATCTTTCTAAAGAGAATCGTGAACGTCTCGCTTTCTGGCAATCGTAGGTTTTTGTGATGACAAAGAAAAAAAGAAAACTATTATATTCGAAAGAATCTATTATTGTAATTGTTATCTTTCTTTTGCTATCTGCTGTTTTGTGGATTCAAAAGAGTGGCGAGCAATATACAGTTACTTCAGAAAAGGATACTTATCTTAAAGATGTTCCTTCATCCAACGCGGTTTTTGACAGCTTAGCTAAGGATAGCCTAATTCTTTATGATGAAAGTAATGACACAAGCCGACGAGCGAAAGAGCAATTTTCTCAAATCCTTAAAGATATGAGAATGGGTTATCAGATAGTTGATATTTCAAAAGAGACCATACCAAATTTTTCTGACTATAAAAAGGTAGTTGTACTTCTGAGCGATTTGGAAAGTTTAGGAGATAAAGCTATTGAAATGACCGACTGGGTTGAGCAAGGGGGCAATGTTCTTTTTGCTGTAACTCTGGCTAAAGATAGTCGATTGGCTGAAATAGAACAAAAATTAGGCGTGGCAAATTCAAGCTTTGAGAATGCTTATGTTAAGAAAATTTTTATCGATAAAGATTTTATGATTGGTGGAGGAAAGAGTTATTCCATTGATGGTGCTTTCCATTCTGCTTGGGCAGTTACACTCTCATCTGATGCCAAGGTTCATGCTTGGACTGATGATGAGGCAAAAACACCTTTGATTTGGGAAAAAAAGCATGGCCAAGGGAAATTTGTTATTGATAATTTTGGAATTTATGAAAGAGCAGTGCGTGGTTTGTATGCGGCTTCTTATAGTTTGATGACGTCTGTGACAGCTTATCCAGTTATCAATGGAACTGCTTTCTACCTTGATGATTTTCCTTCACCAGTTCCTGCAGGAGATGCTACTTATATTAAGCGAGATTATAATATGAGTATCTCTGATTTTTATACCAATATCTGGTGGCCTGATTTGCTAAAGTTATCCGAAAAATACGGAGTTAAGTATACAGGTGGTGTTATCGAAAATTATGAGGATGATACCTCAGGTAATGTTCATAGTCAAAAAGATATAGATCGTTTTAAATATTTTGGGAAATCACTTTTAGCTAATGGAGGAGAAATAAGCTATCATGGTTATAATCATCAACCCTTGACCCCTAAAGGAGTTGATTATGGAGATGAGTTTCCTACCTATAAAACTTGGAAAGATAAGAAAGCTATGTCTTCTTCGATAAGTGAGTTACTTCGCTTTACGAAAGAGCTTTTTCCAAAAGGAGAGAAATCTATCTATATTCCTCCTTCAAATGTTTTGTCTAAAGAAGGAAGAGAAGTTTTACGAGAAAACTTTCCAGAAATTAAAAGTATTGCAAGTAATTATTTTCCAGGGAAATTTACTTACTCTCAGGAGTTTGAAGTCGCAGATGATGGTTTGATTGAGCAACCCCGGATTGTTTCAGGTGCTTCGTGGGATGCCTATTCAGACTTAACTGTGTTTTCTGAACTTAATATGCACTATGTTACAACTCATTTCCTTCATCCAGATGATGTTATGGATGAAGATAGAGGTGCAAAATTAGGCTGGTCAAAACTTTATACAGATTTCACTAATGAAATTGAAACATTGTATAAGATTGCTCCAAATATTAGGCGTTTGACTGGTTCTGAAATGGCGGGTTCTATCCAACGTTATGCTATACTGACCATTAATCAAAGCAAAACAGATTCTGGATTGGAATTAGAACTAGGGAATTTCCATAGCCAAGCTTATGTGATGCTTCGATTTAATGAAGGTCAACCAGGTAAAGTGACGGGTGGAGATTTAGAACATTTAACAGGCAATCTCTATCTCCTGCATGCTACATCTGATAAAATATCTATTGAGGTCAAATAAATATAGAAAAGAAAGTAAAAATGAGAATTTGTTTGGTTTTAGAAGGATCATATCCCTATGTTCATGGTGGTGTCTCTACATGGATGCATCAATATATAACTGAAATGAAAGAGCATGAATTTATTGTATGGGTGATCGGAGCAAATGAATCTAAGAAAGGAAAATTTGTCTATGAGTTACCCCAAAATGTAGTTGAGATTCGAGAAGTCTTTCTAGATAGTCTAGCTGGAACTGAAATAAGGAAAAGCAGCGCTGAAGATTTAACTAGTGAAGAATATGAATCTTTAAGACAGTTGGTCTTCTGTGCTAAACCAGATTGGTCCTTAATCTTTAACATGCTTCAAGATGGAAAAATCCAACGAGATAGTTTTTTGGCTAGTGAAGATTTTTTCCATATGATTCAGGAATTGTGTGCAGAAAGATACGCTATGCAGCCAATGTCTGATGTCTTTCATACCATTCGCTCGATGCTGTTTCCTCTGTTGACCCTTCTTTCCAGTGAAATACCGATTGCAGATGCTTATCATGCCATTTCGACAGGTTATGGTGGTATCTTGGCGACATTGGCAAGCGTTCGAACAGGTAAGCCCCTTCTTTTAACAGAGCATGGGATTTATACACGGGAGCGCGAGGAAGAAATTATTCGTGCAGATTGGATTTTGCCGTCTATGCGAAAACAATGGATTGATTTTTTCTATACTCTTTCAGATGCAATTTATTCAAAAGCGGACTGTATTACTAGTCTATTCTCAAAAGCCAGAGAAACTCAGATAGATATGGGCTGCGATCCGGAAAAGTGTCGAGTCATTTCAAATGGAATTGACTATGAGTCTTTCTCTGCGATTCCTTTTGAAAGTGATGGTTTCATCAATGTTGGTGCAGCTGTCCGAATGGCTCCTATCAAAGATATTAAAACCATGATTTATTCTTTCTATGAGGTATCCGTCCAAATTCCTAATGTTCGCCTCTATGTCATGGGGGGTGTTGATGATAAAGGCTACGCTAGTGAATGTTATGACCTGGTTCGAAAACTGAAGTTAGACAATCTGATTTTTACCGGCCGGGTTAATGTCAAAGAATATCTTAAAAAGATGGATTTTATGATTTTAACCAGTATTTCTGAAGGACAACCTCTCTCTGTTTTAGAATCAATGGCAGCAGGAAAAGCGTGTGTAACGACAGACGTAGGTTGCTGTAGAGAATTGCTTGAGGGGAGAGAAGATGATAGTTTGGGTCTTGCAGGATACTGTGTCCCTCCTACTGATTTAAATGGTTTAGCAGATGCAATGCTATCTATGGCTTCTTCAGAAGAGAGGAGGATGGCAATGGGAAGAATTGCGAAAAAACGCATTGAACAGTTTTACCAGTATGGTCAAATGATTGATCAATATAGAAAAATGTACAAGGAGTATGTGAAGGGATGGCAGGATTAGGTTTCGAGCTAAGAAAGGTATATAATAAGGGAAATTTCCTTGCCAAACAAAAGGCATATGGCTATGCAGGTATAATCTATGTAGGGCCTATGATTCTTGGGATTCTACTTATCCTTGCTGTTGTATATCTTAGCGTATTTGGACGTTTTGATAATGGTGAGCGTGACCATCTTTTAGGGTTGATTTCCTACTCAATTCTGGCTTCTTTGGCTGTAACTAATATATTTTCCATGGTAGTAACTCGCTATGTCTCGGACATGATCTTTGAAGAAAAGTTTGAAAAAATTCTGCCCTCGTACTTTTCTTCAGGGGCTATGATGTTGGGGATTGGACTTGTGTCCTATGGCTTATTCTTATTCTTATCTGGAATTCCTTTGCTGGAGATTTTCTTAAATCTTCTTTTGTTTAGTGAACTATGCTTAATTTGGCATGCAGTTAATTATTTAACAGCTGTAAAAGACTATCGTAGTATCTTAAAAACATTCGCAGCAGCTATTTTGATTATGCTTGGAACAGGTTTCGTTTCCATATATTTATCTATTCCATATGGTCTGTTGTTGAGCACTTGTATTGCTTATGCTTATATTTTGGTTCAAATGATTCGAATTATGTATCGTTATTTTCCGAAAAGTTATGAGGCTAATTTCGAGTTCTTGATTTGGTTTGATGAATATTTTAATCTTTTTAAGGTTGGTATCTATCTGTTTATAGGACTCTTTGCACATATCGTTATTAACTGGTTTGGACCATTGAGTAAGGGGATAGGAGGACTTTTTCGTACAGCTCCTGTCTATGATGTATCAGCCATGTTGGCTTATCTTGTTACTTTAGTTTCTACTGTAAGTTTTGTTGTCTCATTAGAGGTTGTATTCTATCCAAAATTCAGGAAATATTATCAATTATACGATGGAGTAGGAAGTGTCGATAGAATCAATCAGACGGAAGTAGACATGCTTCGGACTCTTAGAAATGAATTAAAGTATTTATCTTGGAAACAACTTTTAGCAACCTTGCTAGCGATGTTTGTTGGGATTGTCTTGTTGGCTGTTTTACCACTCGGATTTAATAGTCAGATGAAAGGCTATTTTCAGACCTTGTGTTTGGGCTATGGGCTTTATGCGGTAGGAAATATTAATTTACTGTTGTTGCTCTATTTTGTTGACTATGAGGGGGCTAAAAATTGTAGTAAGTGGTTTGCTGGAATTTCAGTTATATTTAGTATTTTAACTCAATTTATAGATACTTCTTTCATTGGTTATGGGTTTTTGTTAGCTTCATTGGTTTTATATTTCACCACAAGTGCTCGTCTGGCTGAATATACCAAAGACCTTCCTTATCGAGTCTTAGGAAGTCAAGATATCATCGTATATGAAGAAACTGGATTCTTTACTAGACTTTATAATACTTTAGAAGCGAGGAGAAACGATGGATAATAAATGGGGTAAATTTTTACTAGTCTTTGGCTTGATGTCCCTCGCATTTATTCTTTTGGCTGTGTTTGATAATGGAGGTGGCAATGGAAACGAGAAGGTAACTCGAAAGGTCAAAAAAGAAAAGGTGCAAAACATTAATGATTTGCATCTTTATGATAAGGAAACCTTGTATAACCAAGGGGATCCGGATGTGATCACCATGTATTTGACTGTTAGACGGGGGAATACTGTTGAAAATACTAATCATTCCTGGAGTGAAGTCAATCAGTATTCGGCTTACGACTATGAAAAAATGGGAGTTAAACGCTATCAGGTAGAAGGACTTTTACAAGTTGGGAATGAAAAGGGGCCTGAATCAGGGCAGTTCGGCTTTGGTGAAGAGGTTCCCAATGCTACTGTTCAAATTAGAGGACAAAGTTCCAGTCGAGCTAGCCAAAAAAATTACAAGATAGAAATCAAAAGAAGTAAGGGAAGATGGGAAGGCCAGCGGACTATTAACCTAAATAAGCATCCCTATGACTATCTTCGATTTCGAAATAAACTAGCTTTTAAGCTGACAGAAAGTATTCCACAAATTGTAGGACTTCGTACTCAATTCGTCCATCTCTATGTTAAAGATGAGACAGGTGAACAGTCCAAAGAGTTTGAAGATTATGGGATTTACACTCAAGTTGAGCAATTAAACAAGACCGCTCTCGAAGCTCATGGACTTGATCAAAGCGGTCACCTCTATAAGATTAATAATTTCGAATTTTTTAGAGAGCCGGATGTCATTAGAAAAGAAGATGATCCGAAATTTGATAAGAAAAAATTTGAATCTCGTTTAGAGGTTAAAGGAGACAATGATCATACCAAGCTGATTGACATGTTAGATAAGCTAAATGACGAATCAGTGTCTAGTGATGAATTTTTAGAACAGTATTTTGATGCACAAAATGTTCAATATTGGATGGCCTTTCAAATCTTGATGGGCAATATTGACAGTCAAAATCGGAATATGTTTCTTTATAGCCCTAAGAACGGGACGCGCTGGTATATTTTGCCTTGGGACTTGGATGATTCTTTACACAAAAGCGAGTATGAAATCCGAAAACCAAGTGCTTTAGGAGAGAATTCTTGGCAGTATGGAGTTAGCAATTACTGGGGAAATCATTTATTTCAGCGCTTGCTTAAATCAGAACGATTCCGAACTGGTTTAGAGAGGACTGTTGATGAATTATATAAGAATCAGCTGAGTCCGCAGAATATTGGTGATTTAAGTAAGGAATATGCAAAAATAGTAAAACCATATTTGTCGCGTATGCCAGATTTAGGGCATCTATATTTTAACGAAGACCAGTATAATCAGATTCTAGCTGCTCTTCCTAAGGAAGTTGAGACGAACTATCATGCTTATAAGAAGAGCCTACAATCACCTCAACCGTTTTATATTGATCAACCAAAAGTCGAAGGAAAGAAACTTATCTTAAAATGGCTACCATCTTATGATTTTAATAATCAGCAGATAACCTATCATGTAGAATTAGCTAAGGATCCAAGCTTCAAAGAAAAAATATTGGATAAAAAAGAGATTTCAGAGCTCAGTATTGAGACAGATCGCTTACCTAAAGGTCAATACTTTATAAGAGTGTTCGCAAAGAATGAAACTGGCAATTCTCAAGCAGCCTTTGATTATTATCGTACAGATACCACGAAGGAATTTGGGGTTTCAGGATTCTATGTTATGGAAGACGGGGGAATAAAGGTTGACACTTATGAAAACAGATAAAAAAGAGCAATTTCGCCATGAGGCGAAGTATCTCATCGGTTTAAAAGAAAAAGCCTTATTAACACAACGTTTTGAGTCCATTCTTAATTTAGATAAACATGCCCAAAATGGAGGATATACTATCCGAAGCCTTTATTTCGATGACTACTGGAATAGTAGCTATGAAGAGAAGGATGCAGGGATTTTGATGCGAAAAAAATACCGTATCAGAATCTATAATTTTAGTGATCGTAGCATCAAGCTAGAAAGAAAGAAAAAATTTGAGAATTATATCTATAAGGAAGCAGCGCCTTTAACACGAGAAGAGGTAGAGAAAATTATTGAAGGTGACTATGGATTTTTACTTCATAATCCCTATCCTCTTTGTAGGGAGTTTTATTTTGAATGTATGACAAATGTTATGCGTCCCCGCGTAATCGTTGATTATGAACGTGAGCCATGGGTCTATGATGCTGGTACTGTTCGACTGACTTTTGATTCGGATGTACGAGCTGCTGTTGGTAGTTTGGATATATTTGATTCCAACTTGCCAACTATCCCAGTTCTTCCCCCAGGCAAGCTAGTTTTTGAAGTGAAATATACGGAGTTGCAACCACAGATTATCAAAGATATTATTCCACCTCAGGCTTCAGAATTTATTGCGGTATCAAAATACGTCCTTTGCTATGAAAAGACAAGATATTTGCATGATTTTGAATACTGGTATGATACAGATTATTAGGAGAGATTGGAGAGAAGAATGAGTGTTCAAGATATGATTAAAAAATCAATACTAAAATCGGAGAATTTTACTTCCCAAAATGCTGTAAAAATTCTTGCCACTCTATTATTAGCAATCGCTTTAGGAGCATTTATCTATTTTGTTTATCAGAGATTTTTCACTGGAGTTGTCTATTCTAGAAGTTTCGCAATGACCTTGATTGGGATGTCTATTCTAACGGCTATGGTAACTTTGGCAATTAGTACCAACGTGGTTATCTCTTTGGGTATGGTTGGTGCCCTTTCCATTGTACGTTACCGGACGGCTGTAAAAGATCCCATGGACTTGCTCTACCTGTTCTGGGCAATTACCACAGGAATAACCGTTGGTGCTGGTATGTACATCTTGGCAATTGTGACAGCAGTAGTCATTTTTGGAATGCTACTGATTTTTAGTCGGATGCAGCACCAAGGAAAGGTTTACATTGTCATCATTCATTACCAAGGTGATGAAACAGGTGATCGCATCATTCAATCCTTCGGTAAAATAAAATACTTTGTGAAATCAAAGACACTTCGGGGTGATACTATTGAAATGGCAGTTGAAGTCCTCTGTAAGAAGGAAGATTTCACTTTTGTAGAGAGAATTCGAAATCTTGAACGGGTTTCAGACGTGACGCTTATCCAGTATAATGGTGAGTATCACGGTTAACATGATTGGAAATGGAATGAATAAAAAATTGAGATATAGTTTAATTTTTGTAGTAGTAGCTACTATTTGCGGCGCTCTTCATATTACTTCTTTTAATAAAAAACAGGTGGATCGTGCTTTTACATATTCCACTGAAGTCCTTCCTAATCCCTTGATGGGCTATGCTCCATCAGCAGAAGAAGAAGAACTTCCAGAAGATGTTCAGCTTGTATATATGGATGTTACGTGGAAAGAACTAGAGGCTCAAAAAGGTGTTTATAATTGGGAAAAGATTGAAGAAAGTAATCAACTTGAACGTTGGAAAAAAGAGGGAAAATATATTGTCTTACGATTTGTATTAGATTACCCTTCAGATACTCCCCACGAAGATATCCCTTCTTGGCTCATAAAAGAAATGTCTGATCCAGGGGATCGCTACGCTTCTGAATATGGTAAGGGTTTTTCTCCTAACTATTCAGATAAAAACTTGATATCCTATTATCAAAAGGCTGTTGCCGCCATGGGGGAAAGGTGGGCTAAAAGTGGGCAAATTGCCTTTATTCAGCTTGGAGTTCTTGGTCACTGGGGTGAATGGCATATCAATGAGGAAGCGAATATCCGGAAATTACCAGAAGCAGAAACTCGAGAGAAGTTTATTACTCCATGGATTCAAGCTTTTCCAAAAGCCAATATTTTAATGCGTCGCCCCTTTGCAGCTGCTAAAAAGCATGGATTCGGACTGTATAACGATATGGTTGGAGAAGAGGAAAGCAGAGAAGTTTGGTTAGGTTGGGTTCGATCTGGTGGAGACTATGACCAAGAAGATGCTAAAAACGGACTAGTTGCGATGCCTAATGCTTGGCAAACGTCACCTATTGGTGGTGAATTTACTAGTGCAGTAAGCATGGAGGCTATTTTAAAGAAAAATTTATCCCAAACGGTTAAAGAAGTTCGACAGTCCCATACAACTTTCTTAGGACCAAAAGTAGCTGAAATCATTGATGAAAAAGATGATAAGGGCTATAAAGAAGTTTTGAAAAATATGGGATATAGATTATGGGTTCCTTCGGTATCTTTAAAACCAGAAAGTGAAAAGACCCAGCTGACCGTTACCTTGTCAAACAAAGGAGTGGCTCCTTTTTATCGTAATTGGGAAACGAAGATTTATGTTTATAATAAAACAGGCAGGGTTGTGGAGACAAAGAAACTGCCAGTTGATTTAACTAAGATGTTACCTGGTAAAGAAGAGAAAGTTGAATTATCACTGTCAACCGTAGGAATAACAGATAATGATAAAGGTTATAGGGTTGCTATAGGGATAGTTTCTCCTTTGACAAACCAACCATCAATACGTTTTGCCAATAAAGGTCAGGAGAATAAAACTGTTTTAACATTATATGATTCAGCAGTAGATAGATAAAAAGAAGTGAAACGGTTGTTTCACTTCTTTTTTCGTCCTGTTACTTATATAATATGAGAATGCAAGATTAGATAGTAGCTAATAGGATATTTAGGAGAGAATCATTTGACAAAGGTAGAGCTTCTTGGTAGAATAAGTATGTCGTAAAGACAAATAACTTCTTCTTGGTTGCAGGCCATGCCAAACCTGCCACTCGGATGAAGCGTAAAGAAAAGGAGTATATCATGGCAATCTCAAAAGAGAAAAAAAATGAAATCATTGCACAATATGCACGTCACGAAGGTGACACTGGTTCAGTAGAGGTACAAGTTGCTGTCCTTACTTGGGAAATCAACCACCTCAACGACCACATCAAACAACACAAAAAAGACCACGCTACTTACCGTGGTTTGATGAAGAAAATCGGTCGCCGTCGTAACCTCTTGGCTTACCTTCGTAAGAACGACGTTAACCGTTACCGTGAGTTGATCAACTCTCTTGGACTTCGTCGTTAATCT
>RBWB01583019.1_pt1 | contig 13067 bp, 14 predicted proteins | sample 2014201 | NCBI WGS metagenome assembly RBWB01 (sample SAMN10133834, study PRJNA383868) | Human oral metagenome, whole genome shotgun sequencing project. | isolation source: supragingival plaque isolated from 88 juvenile twins | host: Homo sapiens | place: Australia
TGGACCTTGCCATGAAGATGGGCGCACCCTGCATCGGCATCAACGATTCGGGCGGCGCGCGTATCCAGGAGGCGGTTGACGCACTCTCCGGCTACGGCGGCATCTTCTATCGCAATACGAAATCCTCCGGCGTTATTCCCCAGATCTCCGTTATCATGGGACCCTGCGCGGGCGGCGCGGTTTACAGCCCGGCGCTCACAGACTTCATCTACATGGTGAAGAACACGAGCCAGATGTTCATCACCGGCCCTGCTGTTATTAAGTCCGTTACGGCGGAAGAGGTTACGGCAGAGGAACTCGGCGGCGCGATGACGCACAACACCCGTTCCGGTGTTGCACATTTCGCTGCGGAGAACGATGAGGACTGCATTGATCAGATCCGCTATCTGCTCTCGTTCCTCCCGAGCAACAACATGGAGGAGACCCCGCATGTTGAGACGGGCGATGATCCGAATCGTCAGGATGAGAGCCTCAACACGCTCATTCCCGACAATCCGAATGCACCGTACGATATGAAGGACGTTATTCGCAGCCTCGTTGACAACGGCGAGTTCTACGAAGTACATGAGCATTTCGCAACGAACATCATCTGCTGCTTCGCACGTTTTGACGGCCGTTCGGTCGGCATCATCGCGAACGAGCCGAACGTCATGGCAGGCTGCCTTGATGTCGACGCGTCCAACAAGTCGGCGCGCTTCATCCGCTTCTGCGATGCGTTCAACATTCCGCTCGTCAACCTCGTCGACGTGCCGGGCTTCCTGCCGGGTGTCGATCAGGAGTACAGCGGCATCATCCGCCACGGCGCGAAGATGCTCTACGCATACAGCGAGGCGACGGTGCCGAAGGTCACGGTCATCACGCGCAAGGCGTACGGCGGCTCCTACATCGCAATGTGCAACCGCGAGCTCGGCGCGGATCAGGTCATGGCTTGGCCGACCTCCGAGATCGCCGTTATGGGTCCGGCAGGTGCTGCAAATATCATCTTCCGCAAGGATCCGGACAAGGAGGCACGCACGGCAGAATACATCGAGGAGTTTGCAACCCCGTACAAGGCGGCGGAGCGCGGCTACATCGATATGGTCATCACGCCGAGCGAGACGCGCCCCTACATCATCACAGCGCTCAACGCACTTTCCAGCAAGCGCGAAGACAATCCGGCAAAGAAGCATGGGAACATTCCTCTCTAAAAGAGCGGGAGGTATCACAATGGCTACAAACGCTGTGGCACCGGAAATCGTCGCAGCGATTACTGCTGCCGTTCAGACGGCGGCGGGCGGCAAGGTCGTCGCTGTGCGCATCAAGCCTGCAGAGGTTTGGACGCTTGCCAATCGCAGCAACCTTTGAAGGGATTCTGCATGTGCAGATTTTCTTAGGAATATAAACGTTGGAGGAATTACACATGAAAAAGTTCAACATTACTGTCAATGGGACCGCTTATGACGTAGAGGTCGAAGAGGTACGCGCAGGCGGCGCTGCGGCTCCGGCTGCACCTCGTGCTGCTGCGCCGGCTCCCGCTGCTGCTCCGGCTCCGGCTGCAGCACCGGCAGCTCCGGCTCCGGCTGCTGCTGCAAAGCCTGTTTCCGCGGGCGAGCAGTCCATCGACGCTCCGATGCCGGGCAAGATCATCGAGGTCAAGGTTTCGGTCGGCCAGGCGGTCAAGGCCGGCGATACGCTCCTCATTCTCGAGGCGATGAAGATGCAGAACGAGATTGCCGCTCCGTCCGACGGTACGGTCAAGTCGATCAGCGTCTCTGCCGGACAGTCGGTCAAGGTGCGCGATCAGCTCGTCGTCCTCGGCTGATTTCATCGATAAAATATATCGGGAGCCCCAGACGGGGCTCCTTTTTTGTATCCTTGTCAACACGGCGTGAAAATGATAAAATAGAGCGGATATCATCTATTTTCTGAAACGATCAGAGGAGAGCTCTTCATGCATCTGAAGATCCGGATTCTTGACAAATACATTTTCCGGGAGGTCTTTTCTTCCTTTCTTTTTGCTATCTGTGCGTTCTCGGCGGTCTTCATCGGCTCGGGCACGCTTTTTCGCATTGCGCAGTATATTACGGACTACGGCGCGTCGCTGCCGTCGGTCATCAAGATCTTTGTGTTCAGTCTGCCCGGCGTTGTCATGTGGACGTTTCCGATGGCCATGCTGCTCGCGAGTCTCCTGACGTTTGGCCGTCTGTCGTCTGCGAGCGAGATCACCGCGATGAAGTCCTGCGGCATCGGTTTCGGACGCATTGCAGCCCCCGCCATTCTGCTCGGCTTTATCGTGAGCGTCGGAGCGATTTTCTTCAACGAACATGTCGTTCCCCGTGCAAATACGGCGTACCGCAACGTCATCTACTATGAGATCGAAGGCAACTCCGGCATGAAGTCGCAGGAGCATGTTATCATCAAGGAAATCGAGGAAGGACAGATCCGCCGCCTTGTCTATGCGCGCTCCTATGATGCGGAGCAGGAGCGGCTGACGGGAATCAGTCTGCAGGTATTCGGCGATGACGGCAAGGTTACTCATGTCGAGAATGCGGAGTATGCGGAGTGGACCGGCACAGAGTGGATCATGCACAACGGCGATGTCTACGACATTGCGGATGAGCATCTTGAGCGCCGTATGCGGTTTGAGACGCAGGTGCTTCCGGTGCAGAAGGATCCGCGTCAGATCATCCGGGAGCAAAAGGCGCCCGAGGAGATGACGATGCGTGAACTGCGCCATCAGATCGCCCTCATGCAGACGCAGTACGTCAATACGAGCAAGTTGGAGGCGGAGCTCTATCAGCGTGTTTCCGTTCCGATGGCGAGCCTCATCTTTACGCTGATCGGCGTTCCGCTCGGACTGCAGCCGACGCGCAACTCATCGTCGGCAGGCTTTGCGATGAGTGTCATCATTATCTTTTTCTACTATGCGCTGATGACGATGGGCAATGCGTTTGCGCGCGGGGAAGTCCTGCCGCCGATGCTTGCCGTGTGGATTCCGAACATCGTCGGCATCATTGCGGGAACCATTCTTTTGCGCCGCGCTTCGCAGTAATGAACGATCGTTTGCAGCATATCAACTGCAATTTTTTCACAAAGGGGTGACGCTTCTATGTACGGTATTACGCTTATTCTCGTCCTCGCTGTCGTCGGCGGCGTCATCGCATTCATCGGCGATCGTCTCGGAACACGCATCGGCAAGCGCAAGCTGTCGATTTTCGGACTCAGACCGCGTCACACCGCGGTGGTTGTCACCATATTCACGGGCGTCTGCATTACGACGGTCACATTTGGCATTATGGCGGCCGTGTCCGAGAATGTGCGCACGGCGCTCTTTGGAATGGACCGGCTGAATGCCATGATCGCGGATACGCGTGCGGCGCTGGATTTTACTTCGGGAGAGCTGGAGCGTGCACAGAGCGCTCAGGAGAAGGCAAGCAGCGAGCTGGCAAAATCCGAAGAGGAGATTGCGCGGCTTGAGGGGGAGCAGTCTTCTTTGCGTGCAGAGTCCGACCGCCTCTCGGCGGGGAACCGGGCGCTGATGATGGAAAAAGAGGGACTGGTGTCGATCAACGGGCGCCTTGCGGGGGAAAACCAGAACCTGCAGGAAGACATTCGCACGCTCGGCATCCGTGCCCAGGAGCTGCGCGCAGGGATCCTCAATCTGCGCGAGGGGAATATTACCTATCAGGCAGGGGAGATCATCGCGAGCGGCATTATCCCGGCAGGCCTCAGTCACGATGAGATCGAGCGCGGCCTTGCAGGCATCGCGCAGCTCGGCACGCGCAACATCTCCGCGCGTCTCGGCGAGAACCATACCGATCAGGACATCTGGATCTATAGACCGGAATACGAGGCCGCCATCCGAGCGATCGAAGAGAGTTCCGCCGACATGATCGTGCGCATTGTCGCGGCAGGGAATCTCGTGCGCGGCGATGAGATTCGCGCCTCTATCGAGCTCTATCCGAACCGCGTGATCTACCGTGACGGGGAGCTCATCATCGCGCGCGTCTACGCGCCCGAGGTGCTCGGCAGAGGCACCGAGCAGTCGGTGATGGCGTTCCTGCGCGAAGTCAATGCGGCAGCTGCGGCGAAGGGGATCCTTCCCGATCCGATCCGCGGAACGGTCGGCGTCATCGAGGGTGCCGAGTTCTACGCACTCGTGCAGGATCTTGCGGGGCGTACGGGGGCAGTCGTTATCTCGGCCTATGCGGACGGCGATACGGATGCCATGGGCCCCCTGCGGCTGAAATTCAAGATCGAAAATGAGAGCGGGGGCGGCACATGAGCGGTCCTGTCCTTGCGATTGACCCCGGCAGGGAGAAATGCGGCGTCGCTGTTCTCTCTGCCGAGGGAGCGATCCTCGTCCGGAAGGTTGTGGCAACTGCGGATCTCGGAAGCTGTGTCGGCGGTTTAATCGCGGCACATGAGCCGGCTGTCGTTATGGGCAACGGTACGACGAGTGCGGAGGCGAAGACGCGTGTAGAGTGTCTCGGCGTGACGGTAACTCTTGCCGATGAATACCGCACGACGGACGAGGCAAAGCGTCTCTATTGGGACGTGCATCCGCCGCGCGGATGGCGCCGCTTCGTGCCGCGCGGAATGCTTGTGCCGCCGGTGCCGGTGGATGACTTTGTCGCTGTCATTTTGGCGCGGCGGTTTTTGGCGGAGCAGCAATCGCATTCTTCAATTGACAGCGTCTCTGTCCTGCGGTAAGATGATCAGAAGTGTATTCTATGGACTTCTGTTAAGGAGAACAATATTTCATGCCCGATCATGTTTTAGCATTTATGATTGCGCTTGGCATGGCGCTCATACTGACGCCCGCCGTCATCGCCTTTGCACGGCAGACGGGAGCGCTGGATAAACCGGATGCGCGCAAGGTACATGTACGCCCCATTCCGCGCATCGGCGGCATTGGCATCTATGCTGCATTTATGGCGTCGATTCTCGTGCAGCTTATTTTCGCTGACGTCACGCCGGAATTCATGACGAGTCTCATTGGACTCATGATCGGCGGCACGATCATTGTCGCCATCGGAATCATCGACGACTACTGCGATCTGCCGGCAAAGGTGAAGCTGCTCGGTCAGATCTTTGCGGCAGCGGTGCTTGTCATCGGCTTTGATGTGCGCATCGACGTCATCACCGATCCGTTCGGTGATTACATCTACCTCGAGTTCCTTGCGATTCCCGCGACGATTTTCTGGGTCGTGGGGCTGACGAATACGGTCAATCTGATTGACGGACTCGATGGCCTTGCGGCGGGCGTCTCTTCGATCGCCGCCGTTACCATTTTCCTCGTGGCGATGGAGGAGGGGATCCCCTTCGTTGCGATGGTCACCGCGGCGCTCGCGGGCGCTGCGGTCGGCTTTCTTTACTACAACTTCAATCCCGCACGCATTTTTATGGGGGATACGGGGAGTATGTTCCTCGGGTTTATGCTCGCGGGAATCTCCGTCGTCGGCGCGGTGAAGAGCGCAGCGACCATTGCACTTATCGTTCCGATTCTTGCGCTTGGCCTGCCGATTCTCGATACGACATTTGCCATCGTGCGGCGTGCACGAAACCATCGACCGATCTTCAAGCCGGACAAGGGACATCTGCATCATCGTCTGCTCGCACACGGGTTCACGCAGAAGCAGGCGGTGCTCCTCATGTATGTCGTCAGCGCGCTTTTCGGCCTCTGTGCGATCGCTCTTACGGCAGTCAGCACACAGGCGGCGGCTCTCATCATTCTGATCGTTGCCGCTGCGGTACTTGTCGGCGCGCGCAAGCTGGGCATTCTCCAGCTGGATGTGCCGCAGCAAAAATAACCTTTACGATTTCATTCCAGAGAGGAGCAGAGGAAGAATGACCGGCAAAATCAAAGTCATGTCGATCTTTGGCACGCGTCCCGAGGCGATTAAGATGGCGCCCGTTGTCATGGAGCTCATGCGTCATGCAGATGAGATCGAAACGCGGACGCTCGTCACGGCGCAGCACCGTGAGATGCTCGATCAAGTGCTGCGTCTCTTCCACATTGTTCCCGATTACGATCTGAATATCATGGCGGCAGGGCAGACGCTCTTTGACATCACAACGCGCGCAATGATGGGCATCAACGAGGTGTTCCAAAAGGACCGCCCCGATCTTGTCCTCGTCCACGGCGATACAACGACGACCTTTGCCGGCGCGCTCGCCGCGTACTATCATCAGATTCCCGTCGGGCATGTTGAGGCGGGACTTCGGACGCACGATATCTATTCCCCCTTTCCGGAGGAGATGAACCGACGCCTCACGGGCGGCATCGCGACACTGCACTTCGCGCCGACTTCGACGGCGCATGCGAATCTTGTCGCGGAGGGCGTGCCGGAGCGCCGCATCTTTGTTACGGGAAACACGGTGATCGATGCGCTGCATCATACCGTTCGCCCGGACTATGTGCTCCCCGAGGGACTTGCACAGGTCGACTTTGCGAACCACCGCGTGCTTCTCGTTACGACGCATCGGCGCGAGAATCTCGGCGAACCCATGCGGCATGTCTATCGCGCGATCCACGATATTGTCGACGAGCTGGACGATGTGGAGGTGATCTTTCCCGTTCACCGCAATCCGAAGGTGCGCGAGATCGTTCGGGAGGAACTCGGGGGGCTCGCGCACGTATATCTCATCGACCCGCTTGACTATGAACCGTTTGCGAACCTCATGGCCCGTGTTGATATCGTGCTCACGGATTCAGGCGGCATTCAGGAGGAGGCTCCCTCGCTCGGAAAGCCGGTCCTCGTGCTGCGCGATACGACGGAGCGTCCCGAGGCAGTTGCTGCGGGGACGGTGCGCCTCATCGGGACGGACGAGCAGCGCGTCTACAACGAGACGATGCGTCTCCTCACCGAGCCGACCGCGTACACGCATATGGCGGAGGCGGTGAATCCCTACGGCGACGGAGAGGCGGCACGCCGCATCATCGAGGCGATTCTCTACCACGCGGGGAAAATCGCCGCACCGCCGGAGCCGTTCCGCAGCGAATAGGGCGGCAGCGGCCGGAAGGAGGAGCTCATGGAGCAAAAGCCATCGCAGACACCGTCGGGCATGACGGATGCACTGCGCGCCTTTGGCCTCTTGTCGGGCGTCGGCATTTATTTTCTCGTCTTTCTCGGCATCTTTATCTATTTTGGGAAATGTGCAGACGACTTCCTCGGCACGGGGCGCGTCTGCACCATCATCGGCATTATTCTCGGTTTCCCTGCGGCGATCTATTCGCTCTATCGTCAGCTGAAATACTATAAGCTTTTATAAGTCAATATGATGGAAGATGTAACAGCTTTGAAAAGTAATTATGGAAAGTATAAAAAATGTTGTGAGGCTAAGATAATCCGTATATTAGAGTAGCCTCTTTGAAGAAAATAAAAGAAATTTTATCTTTTAGATATTATTAGACGATATAACAAACGGATCCGAGCCTTCATGTCAGTTTAAAGTTATGTTTGAGGCGTGGAGATGGACGCTTTTGTGAATCTGGAAGTGTGAGTTAAAGAGAAAATGAAGCATTATTGCTAAAAACCTTTAATTTGCAATACAGAGATCGCTTTGTACACTCGGGGGAAAGAACTATGAAAATCAAGGCGGTTGATTTATTTTGTGGCGTAGGTGGGCTTACATATGGCCTTATGAAAGCAGGGATTTCCGTCGTCGCAGGGATTGATCTTGACGCCTCGTGCGAATATGCTTATACGCGCAATAACAACAGCCAATTTGTTAAAAAAAGCATTGAAGATGTGACAGGCAAAGAAGTTAGACACCTTCTAAAGGGAGCGGATGTTAAAGTATTGGTTGGATGCGCTCCATGCCAACCGTTTTCAAGTCATCGAAAAGACAAACAACATCGATCACGTCATAAGGACTGGAAATTGCTATATCAATTTGGTCGCCTTGTGAAAGAAGTGCATCCTCATATCGTATCTATGGAAAATGTACCGGAATTAGCTAAAGAAAAAGTATTTGCAGATTTCGTTTGTATTCTTAGAATGGAAGGATATAGGGTTTCATGTAAGGTGGTTAACGCCGCTGATTATGGCGTTCCACAAAGGAGAAAGAGGTTGATTCTATTAGCTTCTCGACTCAAAGATATTTCCATACTTCCTCCTACTCATATAAAGTATGTTACCGTTAAAGACGCTATTGGTAGACTGCCTCCTATTGCAGCTGGAGTTCAAAATGATAGTGATAGATTACATATTGCACCCGTACTATCAGAAAAGAATCTAAATCGTATTCGCCATTCCGTACCTGGTGGAACATGGAGAGATTGGCCTGATGATTTAATTTTGAAGTGCCACAAAACAGAAAAAGGGAGTTCGTACGTTTCTGTTTATGGTCGTATGGAGTGGGATGCGCTTTCGCCGACAATTACAACCCAATACATAGGATATGGAACGGGACGTTTCGGACATCCGGAACAAGATAGAGCGCTTACCATACGCGAAGGTGCTATTCTTCAATCCTTTCCAGCAACTTATTCTTTCGTAGAAAATGATGAGCCTGTGTTGATGCGTAGTATTGCGCGTCATATAGGGAACGCTGTTCCTCCGCGTTTAGGGGAAATCATCGGACTTAGCATACAGAAACATCTAAAGAAAAGAAAATATGTTAGGAGAAATGTCAATGGATAATAAGCGATATTATGTTGACTTTGGCCCAGAATTACTTCAGTTGCTTGGGCCTAATTTGTACACAAATATTTATTATGTCCTTGGCGAGATAATCGCTAATGCATATGATGCTGATGCTCAAAATGTATATATCCTTTACGATACAGAAAAAAACACCATTATTGTTGAAGATGACGGGACGGGCATGACTTATGACCAGTTTAACGACAAGTTTTTGCCTATTGGTATTACCAGTCGTAATAGCAGTGAAAATACTTATACAGAATCTGGAACAAGAAAAAGAATGGGGCGAAAAGGTATTGGAAAACTTGCCGCCCTATCTGTAGCAAAGCAGGTAAAAGTGATATCTGTAAGGAACGGCGACAAGTCTGGATGCATTCTGTCTTTAGATATTTCTACGAAAAATTCTAATGGCAAATATGAGATACCTTCAATACCTGAAGATCAAATCAAATTCCGAAAAATTGACAGCTCCCAAAATGGTTCGGCAGTCATTATGGAAAATTCAAGATATTCGATAAATAAGACAATTGATTCTGCTAAAAGAAATATAGCGCTCATTTTTCCATTTGCTTGCCAGACATTTAAAATCCATATAGAAAATCTTACTACTGGAGCGACAGCAATTATAGACGATACGACAATGGATATTGTTAAGTTGTCCGATGCTTTGCTTACCTTTTCCGATGCCGATAGTAAATATAGCGAATATCTTAACGCACTTCATGATACCTTTGACGATGGCCGATACTATAGGATATTACAACATAAGTTACCGTCGGACCAACTTCCAGAGCAAAAGGTTTTACACAAGGTGTTGCCTGCAATAAAAGAAAAAATGCAGTTAGTTACTAATGCTGATGAACGAAAGACCTTTGATTTGTCTATTTGTGGTTGGATTGCTACATTTGCTTCATCAAGCGATAAAAAAAGGAATACAGATTTTCCTGTTAACCATATTTCAATCATTGCAAATGACAAGTTGGGGCAATTTGACATATTACCGGATATTTCCACGGACAGAATGGGCGAAGCATATGTCGTAGGTCAGTTTTTTGTGGACTTGTTAGAAGAAACGGAGCTGCCAGATATTGCCGCTAGTAATCGTCAAAAATATAAAGAAGACGACCCCCGATTTGAGAAAACTTTGGAATTGATTCGAAAAAACGCATTGCGACCGATTCTTGAACTCAAGGATGATGCTACAAAGGAAAAGAATTACATACGAGATTTAGAAAAAATCAATGAGGTAAAGAAATTAAAAGACTCTTTTGATAGATCAATTCGAGAGATAATAGAACATCCAGATTTCAAAAAAGTTATTCACGATTCACAACCTGTTAGAAAAGCATTAGAGACTGCTTGGGGATTGAAAGACGTTTTGAAAGATACTTACAGAAAAATAATGATAAGTCATAGTAGCGCTGATAAATCTTTGATTGATGAATTAGAACGAGTGCTTCATTTTTGCGGATTTAAAAAGGAAGAAATATTATATTCCAGCTCGAATTATTATGAGTCGGGATTTGAAACCTATGCGGACATATATGATTACCTTAAGGAGTTTTTTGTAAATACTACTCGAAAAACAGATCTATGCGTGATTTATATTCTTAATGAAGATTTTGTTAAAAAATGGGATCCTGTTTTAGAAGCTGGAGCCGGATGGGTATTAAATTCAAAATGGTATCCTATGTACACAGATACTTTTACTAGTGTGAAGAGACCATTTTCTGGAACTGAGTATACTCCAAAATTAAATTTTAACATGAATCAAAAACAATCTCGTACCTTGGCATGTGCAATTTATCACATAGCCCAGCATGCTGGTAAGTTTGAACAAACAGAAGAAACTATTTTCCAGTTTATTAAAACTACGAGACTTTATCGTGACTGATAAAACGGGAGGAGTTTTTCAGGAGAGTGCCCGACCATCATGATTGGTAAGGCATATACCTGCTGATCTGCTGTGATGATCTTTGGCCTACCTTTGGACGGTTGGAACGAAAGAATCGGGAGACATGGGAATCTACGGCATCATGGTCATACCATATTCACCTGTGGATATTGCTGTTTCCTACGTTAATGATGTGATAAAACGGCGGTACTTTCGTAAGGGAAAAACTTTGCGGGTGTACTGCCGTTTTTTATGCTATACTCATAGAAAAGAGTATGGGCATGAGAGGCAAAGATGCGTACAGCGAGGAAGTATGGACACAAAGTCCCCGCGGCGATTCAGGTACGCAATCTGAAAAATATATCCGTGGATATACCGCTGCACAAGATCATGGGAATTGCGGCCGTCTCCGGCTCGGCAAAATCCTCGCTCGCACTTGGCGTGCTCTACGCGGAGGGCTCGCGGCGCTACATCAAGATGCTGTCCACCTACACATGGCGGCGTGTGTGCAGAGTGTGGCGATACGGGCATCGTGCGCGTAGTGGATGAGTCGACGCTGGTGCTGGACGACTCCATCTCGATTAATGAGGGGGCGGGGCTCCCATGGTAGACGCTTATGTGGTTGCTGGTGCAGGAGATTGCGCAAAAACTAGGCGTGTGGACGAATGTGCCGTTTCGTGAGCTCACGGCGCAAAAGGTGTACATGGTCTACCAGATCCAGAAGACCGGCGAGGCGGGGAAGATGGACTTCGCCTAATTCAACGCCATCTATACCGTGGGGAACGCGCTCACGAAGGTCAAGGACGAAAAGGGGATGAAGCGCGTGGAGAAATTCCTGCGGCAGGATATCTGTCCCTCCTGTCACGGCACGTGCGCCGCGCATCGGCAAACGCTCTCTCGCGGATGTCTGCCGCATCATGACGCTCACAAAACTCTGCGTGTGGGCAGAGGGGATTCCAAAGACTGTCCCTGCGGATATGGTGTCGATGGCACGGAGCATCTGCGAGACGTTCCGTCACACGGCGGCACGCCTGATGGACCTGGGGCTCGGCTATCTCACACTTGACCGCGCGGCATCCACGCTTTCTACGGGGGAGCGTCAGCGCATGTAGCTCGCACGCGCCGTGTGCAATCGAACGACGGGTGTGCTCTACGTTCTCGACGAGCCGTCCATCGGACTGTACCCTGCAAATATTGACGGGCTCGTGCATGTCATGTAGGGACTGCGTGCGGATGGGAACTCCATTGCCCTCGTTGACCACGATGTGCAGATTTTGCGCACGGCTGACTATTTCATTGAGCAGAGCCCGGAGGCAGGCGCAGGCGGCGGTATGATCATTGCGGAGGGGACGCTCACGGAAATTGAACAGAATGCGGCGCCGCGCATTGGTATCTTCCTGCCCGGCAGGGATGCGGTGTGCGTCCATACGCCCACGGATACGGCGGAGATTTTCACGCACGGGAAGATCGAAATCCAAACGGAACAGATTCACACGGTGAAGCCGCCGCATGCCGTCTTCCACCAGGGACGGCTGAGCGTTGTGACCGGTGTGTTGGGTTCGGGCAAGACGACATTGGTACTCGAGAGCCTCATCCCGGCGCTTGCAGCGCAGATCAGTGGAACGCTGCTCCCTGCACATGTACGGGAGCTCGCCGCAGACGGTGCCCGCCAGGTTCGTCTCATTGACGCTGTGCCGATCGGTGCCAATGTGCACTTGACTGTTGCAACCTATGCGAACGTGCACGATGAATTGCGCAAGATTTACGTGTGTACAGCGGCGGCAAAGGAATCCGGTGCAAGGCGGGAGATTTTTCCTACAACACGGGGAAGCTTCGCTGCCTAATCTGCGACGACATGGGAGTCATCAATCTCGACGTTCAGTTCCTGCCCGATGTTACCATTGACTGCCCTGACTGTGGCGGCTCGCGCTATCAAAAGGCGGCAGCAGATATCGTGCGTACGCATAGCCAGGGGAAGAACGTGTATTCGTTGCCCGCGCTCATGAAGCTGAGCGTCAATGAGGCTTTGGATGCCTGCGATGATTTGGCGGCAGTACGGCGGCACCTTCAGATCCTGCACGATCTTGGCCTCGGTTATCTGACCCTCGGCGAGGCGCAGCGGCTGAAGCTTGTGAGTGATATGGGCAAGGGGCAGGAGGACTTCGTATTCGTCTTTGACGAGCCGACGATCGGTCTGCATCCGCTCAATACAAAGATGCTGCGCGGCGTCTTTCAGACGCTCATGGAGAGCAGTGCGACCGTCATCGTTATTGAGCATGATCTTGACGTCATTCGGGGTCCGACTACATTCTCGACATGGGACCCGGAGGCGGCACGGAGGGCGGTAAGATTGTCGCCTGCCGAACGATCGCGGACATCCGATAGAATCCGCAGAGTATCACGGGGCGATATCTTTGAATTGATGCCGGGACAAACACGGAGGTGCCGCGCTGTCCTTTGTCCCCACAGGAGACGTATTTTAAAAAATATCATTGGATGATTGCCGCGTCATAGTCGGCCTGAGAGGAGTATGCAGGATGTTT
>RBWB01583024.1_pt1 | contig 13049 bp, 9 predicted proteins | sample 2014201 | NCBI WGS metagenome assembly RBWB01 (sample SAMN10133834, study PRJNA383868) | Human oral metagenome, whole genome shotgun sequencing project. | isolation source: supragingival plaque isolated from 88 juvenile twins | host: Homo sapiens | place: Australia
CGACCCGTCGGTGGCCGTGTTCGTGCCCCGGGGCGTGGGCAACGCCTACCAGACGTTGGAGCCGGGCACCGCCTACACCTACCTGGTCAACGACCACTGGTCCGCTGAGGCCCGGTACACCTTCCTCAACTTGGCCGATGAGACGGCGAACGTCCCCTGGCCGATCCCGTTGACCGAGGCGATCCTGTCCGACAAGGACCGAGCCCACCCGCGCCTGGCCGACGTCACCCCCTTCCCGTCTCCTACGGCGGGCAGCTAGGACAGGTCCGAGATAAGCCCGAGTACTGATCCCGACGGCGCCGCGAGCCCCACGAGGCTCGCGGCGCCGTCGTCTGCCGTCGTCCCCAGCGGCGGGGCCGACCCGACTCCGCCTCATTGGACATCCTGTGGTCTGGGGAGGTCAGCCGCGTTGCTCTCCAGGAGAACGTGCCGAAGCCGTAACTTCGACGATTATCCGACGAGTAAAGGACTGCGAATGAATAACGATGCGGCGTTGCGGTCAATAAGTGGCCATGATCGATGGAATAATCACTGCCATCCTGCCTGGAACCTGGATTCGTCGAGTCCTTCTCCGGGGCCCACTCAAGTTCTGGTCCGGTGTGTGCGGTGGCCCTCTGCGCGCCCTCCCCGGCGCCCGTTCGGGCTCCGGTCGTTTGGCCGACGCCTTCTCTGCGGTTGGAAGGAACTCCCTTCACATGGACACTGCACGATTGCGCTGGAGCACGGCCCGGGCTGCCCGTGCGCTCATCGTCCTATGGTCGGTGGTGACGGTGGTGGGTGCGCTCTTCGACGCCGCCCTCCAACCGGAGCTGCACATCGACTTCCTTGTCTATCGAACCGGCGCCCAGCATCTCCTTACCGGTCGGCCTCTCTACGCCGAGGCTCTCGACCCTGGGGTTCCCGGTTTTCTCATGTACTTCACCTACCCGCCCTTCGGGGCGCTCCTACTCTCCGGCGCCGCCATCGGCACTCCGGCCCTGGCCGCCGCCGGCCATACCGTGGCCTCCCTGACGGCGCTCCTCGGCCTGTCGTGGATCGTCGTCTCACGCTGCGGTGGCGGGGCCTGGGCCGCTCTGGCCGGAGCCAACGCCATGAGTCTGCTTATGCCCGTGGTCTCGCACCTGACCTGGGGACAGGTCGGGCTCTTCCTCATCGTCCTGCTGGCCGCAGACTGGCTTCCCCGCCGGACCCTCTGGCCGCGCGGGATACTCACCGGCATTGCCATTGCCATCAAGCTCACCCCCGCCGTCTTCCTGCTGCTGCCGCTGCTCCGGAAGGACCGGCGGGCCCTGCTCGCCTCCCTGGCGAGCGCCGCTGCCTGCACCGGCATCGGATTCCTCACCGCTCCCAGAGAGTCCCTGACATTCTGGGGCTCGGCCGTGTGGGACTCCACCCGGGTGGCCTCCAGCTGGTGGGACACCGAGAACCAGTCATTGCGCGGACTGCTATCCCGGGTACTGCCGGCGCCCCTGTCCTCAGTCGCCTGGCTGGTGCTGGCCGTCGGCGTTGTCATCGTCATTGCCGGGCAGGCCGCGCGCCTGACGCGTGGTGGCGACGATCTGCTCGCCTTCGGACTCGTCGGCCTCATCGCCCCCATCGTCTCGCCTGTGGCATGGGTGCACCACTGGGTCTTCGCCCTCCCGCTCATCATGACCCTCGTGTGGCGGGCGGCCACCGGGCTCGCATCTGGTATGCGCAGGTCGGGCTGGGACCTCGAGTGTCTGGCGGCAGTGGGCAGTGTCGTCGTTATGCTCATTGCCCCCACGCACTTCTCCGACGACCTTGTGCGCTATGATTCGCCCCGGTGGAATCTGCTCGCGGTCCTGGCCTCCGGAGCCTACGTCTACTGGGCCGTCGGCCTCTTAGTCGTGACAGCCCGCCTGCGCGGCAGTCAGAGCAACAGGGGGCCACTCGCAACCGGGTGAGGAGCGATCTGCCACCGACAATGGTGGATCATCGCAGCCGGTTTCGAGCTGTTCGCCCCGGCCGGAACAGTCGCCCGTCCGCCGGTCCGCAGCTGCTGCTGTTAGACGCGCTTGGCGTCACTGCGCAGAGGCGGGCTGCGTTGGTCCTCAGTCAAGGAGAAGTCCCCGGGTATGCCGCTGCGTACGCAGGCGAGTTCCGGTGCCGGTACGGTGAGGCGCTATGAAACGACTTGAGCCCGCCCGCCAGCAGTACGCCTGGGGGTCGACCGCTGCCATTCCCGCGCTCCTGGGTGTGGCCGATGACGGTGCCCCCTGGGCCGAGGCCTGGTACGGATCCCACCCGGCCGGACCGGCCCGGGTCGCCGGCGGAGATGTCCTGTCCACCCTCATCGAGGCCGAGCCAGAGCGCCTCCTGGGCGAGGACATCATCTGGCGCTTCGGGCGCCGGTTGCCGTTCCTCCTCAAGCTCATCGCCCCCGAGCAGCCGCTGTCCCTCCAGGTTCACCCCAGCCAGGCCCAGGCGGCCGAGGGCTACGCCCTGGAGGAAGAGGCGGGCATCGCCCTGGACCACCCCTCCCGCAACTACAAGGACACCAACCACAAGCCGGAGATGGTCCTGGCCCTTACCCGTTTCCAGGCGGTCGCCGGATTCCGCGCTCCGCGTCGGGCCGTCGAGGTCCTCGCCGGCCTGGACAGCGTCCTGGCCCGGCGGATGCGCCGCACCCTGCGCCTGAATCCCACCCGGTACGGTATCCGGCAGGTCTTCTCCGACGTCGTCTCTGCCTCCACCCGCCCGACTCCCGAGGAGATCAGTGATCTGGTCGCCGAGATCGCGGCCCGCTTCGAGGCAGGGACCTCCCCCTCCCTGCGCGTGGACTCCAATGTCCTGAAGATGGCGGTCACCTTCCCCGGCGACCCCGGCATCGCCGCCGCACTCCTGCTCAACCCCGTCACCCTCCAGCCCGGGGAGGCGCTGTTCGTGCCCGCGGGCAGCGTCCACGCCTATATCTCCGGTCTCGGGGTCGAGGTCATGGCCTCCTCGGACAACGTGCTGCGCGCCGGACTGACGGCCAAGCACATCGACGTCCCCGAGATGCTGGCCTGCGTCGATTACGTGGCGGCGCCCCCGGTGCGTCCGGCCCCCGAATACCTCTCGCGCGCCACCCGCGCTTACTACGCGCCGGTGGACGATTTCGAGCTCATGGTCACCACCGTGGTGGCCGCCGACGGCCGTCTGCCGGTTCCCGGGCGGGGACCGCGCATCCTGCTGGCCGTCGAAGGGGCCATGACGCTGGTGACTCAGGCCGACACGCAGACACTTGCCCAGGGTGAGGCCGTGTTCGTCGGCGCTGATGAGCACCGCCTGTCCGTCGAGGGGGAGGGGACGCTCGTTCAGGCCGATGTCCCCTGACGGCATGGCTCAGTCGACCTGCGCCCCGGCGATGCCCTCCTGACGGATTGCGGCCGCAACGACGTCGTCGCCCGCCTCGGGGGTGAGGACAACCGCTGTGCGCCCGGTGTACCAGGCGGCCAGGACCTCCTGGAGCGCCTGGGCGGTTCCGGGGGAGCGGACCAGGGCGGCGCGTGAACTGCCTGGGCCGGTACTGCCGGCGGCTTCGACCCGGGCGACCAAGTCGGCGCGCGTCAGGGTGACGGGTTGCGCCCCGTCTCGGCAGCCGGCCGCAGCGAGGTCGGTGAGACAGGGATGATCGGTGCTGACATCGACCGGCGCGAAGTGGTCGGGGTAGGACATGAGGTCGGCGGCGCCGTCGAGTACGAGGGCGGGCAGCTCGCCCGACCAGCGCAGCGCCAGGGAGGCGACGGGGACCAAAACCTGCACCTCCGCCCCAGTGCACAGGTCCTCCGGTGCGAATGCCACGCTCAGCTCGGGGACGAGACCGGCGGCATCGATCTCCTCGCCGCTCCCCAGGAGCACGGCCCGTCCCGCCAGCCACGCTCCGCAGGCCCAGGCCGCTGTCCGCCAGTGCGGTGGGAGCCCCAGGTGAACCCCGTCGCCCGGTGCGGATTCCGCTGTGATCAATCCCGCGATCTTGGCCAGCCACATGGACAGCACTCGTCCGGTCAACTCGACGCGCTCGTCGTTTCCATAACAATTCAGCCACGGTTTGTCGGCGTCATGGGGGCCGGGGAACAGTGTCAGCAGAGGGTCTCGCATGCCTCCAGATTGAAGCAGATCTACTGACATTCAGGTTCCTTTACGGTAATGTCCAGCCGGTTGGACGAGTGTGTGCATGAGGGATGCCGTCCGCTGAACCTCCAGGAAAATCGTGTATTTTCTCCTGTCAGGCAGGCCGCGGGCACCTCTCAGGAGATTTGTAGGAAGTCAACATATGGTGTTAGCCAGATGGGGTTATTCCTTGAGATATCAAGGAATGGTGTCGACGGTAACGAGAGGGTGAAGTTTCCCTCCCTGGCTTGACTGGCCTTGTCTCACACGCATGTAATTCTTACTGGCAAGAAGCTCGGATCGAAGGGAGGCCGGCATGTGGAACATCCTCGGCGACGGCCCACTGAAGCACCCGGAGGAGCCTGACGCAGAGGTCCTGTCGCTCCTCTTCGGTGGCGGTGACGACGTCGATGAAGGTCCTCTGGCGTGGCAGGAGCGCGCTCTGTGCGCCCAGACGGACCCTGAGGCCTTCTTCCCTGAGAAGGGCGGTTCCACACGCGAGGCCAAGCGAGTCTGTGCGACTTGCGAGGTTCGCGAGGAGTGCCTCGAGTACGCCCTCGCCAACGACGAGCGCTTCGGTATCTGGGGCGGCATGTCGGAGCGCGAACGGCGCAAGCTCAAGCGTCGCGCAGTATGACCCGCGCCGGCTCCGCACAGGGAGCCAGTCGGGTAGGAGCCCTGGCCGTCGTCGTGTCGGCCGGGGCGAGCCCGTTCCTGGCGCAGACACTGACCGCAATCGCCTCCCAGACCTGCGCGCCCGACGTCGTCCTCGTCGTCGACGTCGCCTCGCGAGCAAACGGGCTGGGGGATGGGACCCCTATCGAGGAGCTCGTCGAGAGCTCGGGACTCGGCACCGTCACGGCGGTACGCGTCGTACGGGTCAAGGAAGCCAGGAGCTTCGGGGACGCGGTCTCCCGGGGACTGGCCGCCTACGCCGAACTGGTCGCCGCCGGCAACCGCTGGCGCCGCGGCACGGGAGCCGTCGACGGCGCGGAAGGCTCGGAAACCGACGGTGCCTCTGCTACCTCGGGCGGTTCGCGAACTTCTGTGCGCGACCTGCTGCTGACCGGTTCCGGTCCCATCACCGGTCCCACAGGCGCGCTCTCGCCGATCACCTCCTACGAGCAGAGGCTCGTGGCTCCGGCCGATGCCCCCCAGGATGCACCGGAGCATCAGGTGTGGCTCTGGCTGCTCCATGACGACTCCGCGCCCCAGGAGGGCTGTCTCGAGCAGCTTCTCACCGCTGCGACCAACGCCCGCTCCGTGGGGATCGTTGGCCCCAAGCAGGTGGGTTGGGACAATCCGGAGCTGCTTCTGGAGGTCGGACTGCGGGCCACGGCCTCGGCCCGGCGCGCCAACGACATCGTCCCCGGTGAGGTCGACCAGGGCCAGCACGACGACCGCAGCGACGTCCTGGCCGTAGGAACAGCCGGCGCCCTCGTCGACCGCGCCGTGTGGGAGGAGATCGGCGGCATCGCCCCGTGGCTCGGACCTTTCGGCGACGGCCTGGAGCTCTCCCGCGCGGCGCGCCTGGCCGGATACCGGGTCATCGTCGAGCCCACCGCCGTTATCCGTCACCGGAGGGCCTCCTACCAGGGACTGCGCCGTCCCGCCCACGTCTCCCACTCCTTGCGTCCCCAGGTCCGCACCGACGCCGAGGCCATCGAGGTCCGGCTCCCCGAGCCCGACCCGGAGCGATCCTTCCGCGCCCGCCGCAGCGCACAGCTCACCAACTGGGCGGCCTTCTCCTCCCGCCCCATCGGCCTGCTGCTGACCTGGTTCGTCGTCCTCGGGGCGATGCGGGCCGTATGGCGGCTTGCCTCCAAGGCGCCAGCGCTTGCCCGCGACGAACTCGGTGCGGCCCTGGCGGTGGCCGGCCGCGGTCGACGGATCAAGGCGGCCAGGCGCCGACTCGCCAGGCACACCAAGGTGCCCGTCTCCGCGCTGGGGCGCCTCTACGCCACTCCGGCCGAGATCCGGGGCGTGCGCCGCGACCGCACCCGCCAAGAGCGCGAGCGCCGGGCCCGCGCGGCCGCCCCCAGCGAGCTCGAGCTGCGTGAGCTCGCCGCCCTGGCCCGCAGCCGACGTCGGACCCTGAGCGCCGTCATGGTAGTGGCGGCGGCGCTGAGCGCCTATGGCCTGGCCCGGCTGCTGCCCACCCGTTCCATCATCGGCGGCGCGCTCCCGCTGTTCGGCGGCTGGCGGCAGATGTGGGACGCCGCCTGGACCACTTGGATCGCCACCGGAGACGGTTACCCGGGCAGCGTCACCCCGCTGCTGGCCATTCTGGCCGGGCCGGCGGCACTGGGCCGGCTCATCGGGTTGGACACCGGCTCCTTCGTCAGCGGCCTGGTGCTTCTGGCCGTACCGCTCGCCGCCCTGGGAGCCTGGTTCGCTGCCGGCACCATGACCCGGAAGGTGGTCCTGCGGGCCTGGGCCGCGCTCGTGTGGGCGCTGACCCCCGGTCTGCTGCTCGCCCTGGGGCAGGGGCGCCTTGGCGCCCTCCTGGTCCATCTGGTCCTTCCTTGGGCGCTGCTGGCGCTGACGCGCGCCGTGGGCGCCGACCGCCGCGACCTCGTCCTGTCCGGGCTCGTGGGGGCGCACCTGCTCACCGACGAGGAGCGGGCCGAGCTCGACCGCTTCTCCACCGAGAAGATCTCCGACCTGGCCCACCTCGACCAGGAGGCGCAGGCCGCGGCGAGTCTCGACGCCGAGCAGGAGGGCGCCGACGAGCTCGAGGAGACGGGACAGAGCTCCGGCGAGGAGCCGCGCGCCCGGGATGACGCCTCGGTCGGAGCGGATACCGACTCGAGCGTCAAGGGCGTCAAGGTCTCCGATGGCATCGAGGACGACCCCGGTCATGACCGTGGTCGGGAGGACGAGAAGGTCGGGCCGGCGGCGTCGGCCCTGGCGACGGCCCGAGAGGTCATCGAGTCGCTCAACGTCCCCGACCCGGCCGCCCCCGAGGCCGAGGTCGACCTGCCCCGGGCCGAAAAGTACGGCTACGGGTCAGCCACGGCCGCCGCCGTCGCCGGCCTGCTGCTGAGCGTCGTCGTCGCGGCCGTCCCTGCCACCGCGGCCGTGTTGATCGTCATCGTCCTCTTGCTGTCCGTGACGACGCGTCGTGGCTTCAAGCTCGTCCTCACCCTGGCCCCCATGGTGGTCACTGCAGCCCCGGCCTGGTGGAGCGCGTGGCGGATGGGGCAGAGGGACGGCTGGGCCGAGGGCGTCCGGCTGCTGCTGACCGACATCGGCCTGCCGGTCTCCGTGCCGACTCCGAGCAGCCTCGACCTGCTGGCCGGTTCGCCAGTGGCCATGGGCGCTGTCGTTCCCTCCGGGGCACTGAGCGTTCTGGTCCGGGTGCTGCTCCTGCTCGTCCCGGTCCTCGGAATCGTCGGCCTGTTCGTCTCCCGGCGCCCCCGGGTAGCCCGCATCGCCATTCTCATGGCCCTGGGCGGTCTGGTCCTGGCAGGACTTTCGCTGCGCACGCCCACCGGGCTGGGCAGTGATGTTGCCGGAGACGGCCTGGCCCCCGTGAACGGGTGGGCCGGAGCCGGAACCTCCCTGGCACTGAGCGGCTTCCTTGCTGCGGCCCTGCCGGCCGGCGAGGCGATCTGGGGCATGATCGGTCGACGCGCCGCCGACGGCCGTAGGGCCCTGGCGCGCGGGAACCGGAAGGACACCGAGGCCGAGTCGTCCAAGTCGTCTGAGTCGTCTGATTCGTCTGAGTCGTCCGCTCCCTCTGCGGGCGCCGGCTCGAGCTCGGGGTCAGACGGTTCGCGCCGGCTCAAGACGGTCTTCGCGGTTGCCGCCTGCCTTCTCCTGCTCGCCCCGGTGATGGTCGGCGCTATCTGGGCCCATCAGGCTCACCGCGGCAACAACCCGCAGGTCATGGCGCTGCGCTCCACCACTCAGCAGGTCCCACTCATCGCCGAGCAGTTCCAGGGATCGGGCACGGCCGGCCGGGTCCTCAAGCTCACCTCCACCCCTGAGGGGCTCAAGGCCACCATCTGGCGCGGGCCCGGCACCCAGGTCAGCGACGTCCTGCCCGGGGCGGTCAACGCCGAGGCGCGCAGCCGCGCCGCAAGCGCCCTGAACGACCCTCGGCTCAAGCCCGAAACCGGCCAGATATCGGTCTTCACAATCCCCTCCCCGGACCCTGCCCTCGTCCTGGAGGACCCGGCCGACGCCGAACTCGCCCAGCTCGTCACCCGCGCCACCGCCGGCCAGGACAAGGAGGTCGCCGATGCCCTGGCGGCCCACGGCATCGCCGTCGTCCTGCTCACCGACAAAGACGGCGACGCCGTCACCGCCGAGGCCCGTGTGGGTCTGACCTCCACACCCGGCCTCGAGCAGCTCGCCCAGACGGCCTCGGGCAACTCCTGGCGCGTCACGTCATCGGCGCACCCGGACTCGGCCCGCCTGAGCCTTCTCGACGCAGGCGGAGCGGCCACCCCGGTAGCCTCCACCGGCGCCGGCTCGGGGACCCGTGCGCGGATCCCCGCCGGTTCGGGCAACCGCACCCTCGTCATGGTGGAACGGGCTGACGCCGGTTGGACCGCCACCCTCAACGGCCGCCGCCTCGAGCCCACCACCGTCCCCGATCAGGACGGCGGCTGGAAGCAGGGCTTCGCCGTCGGCCCCGACGCCGGAGAGCTGGTGGTGACCCACACCCGCCGGTCCACCGCCACACTGACCTACACGATCTGGACCGTGTGGGCCTTGAGCCTGGTTGCGGCGCTGCCCCTGCGACGCGGAAAGGAAATGGCCTCATGACTCAGCCCCGCGACGACGACTCCGCCACCCGGAAGGACCGGGCCGAGTCGCAGCCCTCGGAGCATGAGGAGACGGGCCCTGTCACGGACCGGGCCGGCACTGTGGACGAGGCCGGTGCGGGGCCCCTCACCGACCCCGAGGCTGAGAGAGGCGGGGAGGCCTCAGACGAGGCCAAGGATTCGGATGGTGAGCAAGGCGGCGGTCGGGACGGCGACGCCGACAGGCAGGACTCCGCCGAGGCGGATGATGGTGACGAACCGGCTGAGTCGGCCGAGTCAGCAGAGTCAGCCGACACGGCCGGTGCCGACGACATCGGCGATTCCGCCACGGACGCCTCAGGGCGCGCTCGGCCCGGCGCCTCCCCCGGGAAGCGCCGAACCGGCTCCAGGCGGCACCGCCGCAGCGCGTGGCAGTCGATCGCCCGCGGGATCGGCATCCTGACCTCGGTCGCGCTCGCCGGCGCCGTCGGAGGAGTCACCTGGTGGGGGCACGCCGCCCCGACCACGCCGACTCCGCAGCTGGAGGCCCTCAGCCTGGCCGAGCCCGGAGCCGCAACCACCTACGTGTGCCCCCATGCGCCCTCCAATACGCTGCGGGGCACCGACGTCGGCGCCGTGGAATCGACCACCACCATCCTTCCTGCCAACGGGGCCGGGGCGATCCAGTCCGCCGACTACGCGGGCTCGGCCATCCCCACCGATGCCACCACCGCGTTGAGCACCGCCGATGGCGGGATCCTCACTCTTGTCCCCGCCGACGGCCAGGTGGCTAACGCCGTCGGATCCGTGACCACTCTGACCCAAAGCGGCGACCTGCGGGGGCTCACCGCCGCTCCCTGTACCCAGCCATCGGCCATGTCCTGGATCGTGGGCGGCTCCATAGCGGCCGGTTCATCGGCCGAGCTGCGCCTGACCAATCCCGGCGCCACCCCGGCCACCGCGAAAGTCAGCCTCTACGGCTCCATCGGTCGACTCAGCCTGCCCAGCAACGGTGAGATCACCGTCCCCGCGGGCGGCTCCTCCTCGTTGACCCTGGAGACGAAGGGCAGCCAGGATCCGCGCATCGCCGTGTCCATCGAGGCCGACGGCGGTTCCGTGGTGCCCACCCTCGTCACCGAATCCCTCGACGGAGAGACCCCCGCCGGCACCGACGTCATCACCCCGGGAGCCGCCCCGGCCACCGACCTCGTGGTCCCCGGCGTGGAGATCGTCGAGCCCGCCTCCCAGGGGGAGGTGCCCGACGCCACGACCGGCGCCGACTCCTCAGACACCCCGGCCGTGCGCATCGTCAACCCCGGGCAGGCCCCGGCGACCGTGTCGGTGACCATGCTCGGCAAGGACGGGGCCCGTCCCCTGGCGGGGGCGCAGTCGGTGGCCATCGACGCCGGTTCCGTCTTCGACATCTCGCTGGCCGGCGTGCCCGCAGGCGTCTACGGAGTCCAGGTCACCTCGAGTGCCCCTGTGGGAGCCGCCGTTCGCCTGGTGCGCAGCGCAGGCGAGTATCCGGAGCGCTCCCAGGCCCTCATCCACGACCAGGCCTGGGCGCAGGCCGCCCTGCCTGGCGCCGCCGACTCCGGTCTCCTGGCGGTGCCGCGCGCGTCCTCCCTGACCTCCGCGGTCACCGTGGCCAACAGCGGTGCCGCCACCTCCGTCACCCTGTCCTCCGTCGACGGCTCCTGGAGCCAGGACGTCGCCGTCGCCAAGGGCAGTGCTGTCGTCGTCGAGGTGCCGACAGAGGTCGCGGCCGTTCGCCTGAGCGCGGCCGGGCAGGAGAGTGCCTCGGGAACCTCGCGCACGCCGAGCGGCCTGGCCGCCGCCACGATCGTGACGGCACAGGCCGGGGGAGATCTGGCCGGGACGCTCATCTCCACGGTGCCCGCCCAACCCGACGCCTCCGTCCGGGCCCAGCGCAGCATCCTGCTGGGATGACTCTCCCCTCTCTGCCGGGACTTCCCGCGCCGAGCCGGGCATGTTGATGTTTCGCGTAGCCCTACGTTGTTCTGCCCGGCAGCGTAAAAGCAGTCCGGCTCGAGGCCGGTTCATATCTCGGAATCCGGGTCGATCTCCTCAGGGCGTCGGCCCAGCATGAGGGCCACCTGCTCGACGACGACACGGTGCACCAGGTCGACCAGGTCCGCCTCGTCCGCGGCCCGGGAGGCCACCGGTCGCCGGTAGATGACGACCCGCGCCGGCAGCCCTGCGCGCGGCTCGGCGGTGAAACCGCGCCCCAGCACGACGGAGTGCTCCCATGGTGCCGGGTCCGAGGGGGGCACCTCCTCGACCGCGAACTGGATTCGGTTCACGGACGGCCAACGCCTGGCCAGGCTCTGGGCCGAGTCCACGACGAGCTCGTCGAAGCGCTCGGCCCGGGTGCGCCAGGCCGGCAGATGCGGCGGTAGCAGCGGGCCGCGCAGCCCCCGGCCGTGACGATCACGGCGCCCGGCCGGGCGCCGTCCCGATGCGGCGGCGGATCGCGGCGGAATCCGCCCGGGTGAGAAGGGGAACAGGTCGGTCACGTCTGCCAGCCTAGGCTCCTTGTAGATGACCGCCGGGCAGCGGCACGGTAACCTGCGGGCGTGAGAAGAGTCCGACACTGCCGCAAGCCCGGCTGCGAGCGCCCAGCCGTGGCCACCCTGACTTCCGTCTACGCGGACTCCACCATCGTGCTGGGGCCGCTGGCCACCGAGGCCCAACCCGAGGCCTACGACCTGTGCGAGAAGCACGTCTCCTCCTTCACCGCCCCCCGCGGCTGGCAGATCATCCGCCTGGCCACCGAGTTCGAGCCGGCACCACCCAGCGAGGACGATCTCCTGGCCCTGGCCGACGCCGTTCGTGAGGCCTCCCGGGCCCCGCGCCCCGTCCCCTCGCCGGCCGAGCACCGGCCCCGGCCCGGCGGAATCATGCCTGCCTCCTTGACGGCTCCGTTGCCGCCCCCGCAGGAGGTCGCCGAGGACGAGATTCTGCGGCGCGGTCACCTTCGAGTCCTGCGCGGTCAGAAGGACGATGCATGAGCCTGCGCATAGACCGCTTAAGGCCCGAGCCGCAGCGGCCGACACCCTGCCCGGCACTGAGCCCGTCCCTGCGATCCTCTCTGCGCTGCCCGCTGAGCGGGCAAGAGCTCATCGACGGCGTCGACGACGATGGCAGCCCGGTCCTCATCTCCCAGGCCGTGGATCTTGCCTACCCGGTGCGCGACGGGGTCCCGATCCTCCTGGTCCATGAGGCGAAGCGCACCTCGGTGCCCCGGGGCTGAGACGCGTCTCGCCCGGCCCGTGAACCGCGGCTCCGGCAGGATCCCTCAGCGCCGTCGGGCCTCCCGGCCGACCTCGTAAGGCGGACGCGCCATGTCTCGGCGTACCTCCTCCTCCAGACGCCGGTCCCGGGTCGCCAGTACCAGCTCGCGGTTGCGCCGCTCGGTGAGTACCGCGGCGAGGAACCGCTCGGGGTGCGTACCCGCAGGAGGCGGGGGAGAGACGTATGCCTGTACCCGGGACGCCAGGTCGAGCCCCAGGTGGGACCGGGGCCCGGCATCCATGCTGGACGCCCGTTGCAGGAAGGTCCGTGCTGTCAGACTCAGACCTCCGGGCAGAGCACGCAGGTCGGTGCCCGCCGCCCAGCCTGCCAGCTCGGGGGGCATGAGCAGGGGCGGAGCCATGGAGGAGCGATGCCGGTCGCGCACCACGTAGGTGCCCGCCAACATGTCGCCGAGCCGTTTTCCTCGCTTGGAGACGACGGAGGTGCACACGGCCGGCACGGCCGAGGCCAGCCAGATCTCGACCACGGCGAGCAGAGTCCGCACCAGGCAGTGGCGCAGTCTGACGGTGCCGCCGTCGTCGCGCACCACCCGGGTCCCGGTCACCATGCGGCCCAGGCTCCTGCCCCTGCTGAGCAGCTCGGTGAGCAAGGGAATGACGACTATCCAGGCCAGGATCACCAGGGAGATGATCGCTCTGATGAAAGCGAGGTTGTCACCGAACTCCGACCTTTCGTTGATCGCCAGGATCATCACCACGAACAGGGATATCGCCCCGCCCACGGAATAAGCCGTGTAGTCGATGAGCCCGGACAAGATACGACTGACGACCGTCGCGGGAACGACCTCCAGTGCGACGGCCTCACCGGTGACCATGAGCTCGCGCTCGATCATCCGCTCGGAGGATG
>RBWB01583025.1_pt1 | contig 13046 bp, 12 predicted proteins | sample 2014201 | NCBI WGS metagenome assembly RBWB01 (sample SAMN10133834, study PRJNA383868) | Human oral metagenome, whole genome shotgun sequencing project. | isolation source: supragingival plaque isolated from 88 juvenile twins | host: Homo sapiens | place: Australia
GGCCCGACCTCGAACTCCGTCCTGGTCGCCGAGAGGATGGCGATGTCGCCCTCGGCGATGCCGGTGCTCGGGGGCCGGCTGTGGTCGTCAGGCCACCTGGCCTGGGGGGAGCAGCCGGCCGTGAGCCCTATCGCCGCCGCCATCAGGGTGATCGAGAAGGCTGCAGCCAGGGCCGGTCCGATGCGCTTCATTCGGGGGCTCCTTTCCCTGCGGGGGCCATCCCCCGTCTCATAGGGGCGCGCTGATGGCGGGTGGGATCAGCAGTACGGGTTGCTCGGACCAAACGTGCAGGCCAAGCCGACGATGAAGTGCACCCTGACCACGCCTCGCTCCCTCGTGTAGTCGGCCGCGAGCAGGTTCAGCTGGTGTTCTTGCGGGTATGCCTCCAGCTGGTCGACGGCCTTCTCGCCCATGTCCCAACGCGCCCTCTCCAAGGCGATCAGCTTGGCGCTCTCCCGAGCCTCCTCGTCGGTGTCCCCGTACCTCTCCTCATCATAGTACCGGTTGAGCATCTCGTGCTCGTAGGGCCTCGGCTGCTCGACCACCTCGGACTCATAGGCCTCTAGGCGCTGGCAGCTCCTCGTCGTGGCGTACTTCGCAGGCATGAGCAGCGCAAAAGACCCGACCACGATGATGCAGGCGCCCTTCGCAAGGGCTCTTGCCCTCATGGCGTGCCTCCTCACGGGCTTTCAGGCCCTGCCGTCGGCCCTGATGCCCCTGGTGCGCCCCCTGCCAGCCCGCCTGGCCCAGGCGGGCTGGCAGGCCAGGCGGGCTGTGACGTCATCCCCTCCTGCGCCTTCGCCTCAGCAGGCACGCGGCCAGCGCCGCCAGGGCCGCGCCGACTGCCAGGGCCGCCGGCAGGCTGGCGCCCGACGATGTCGTCACCTCCGCCTCCGCCCCAGCGGGCACGCGGTCAGCGTCGCCAGGCTGGCGGCGTTCGGCGTCGCCCCCCTTCATGTTGGGATCCGGGTTCTTGAGCAGGACGCCGCCGTCGATGCCGGCCCCGATCGCGTACTGGAACGAGATGGCCGTTGCGCCCTCCTCGTACTCGACCGACCCCTCGACGACGAGCGGGGAGCTGTACCCCTCTATGCCGGGGTCGCTGCTCGCGAGCCTGTCCAGCACGGCCTTGACGGCGGCGGCCTGGTCGGGGAGGGGCTTCGCGTCGAACCCCTCGCCCTGCATGACGTCGGATATCGCCTGGTCGACGGTCGCCATGAGGCCGAGCTCGGCGTCGGTGAAGGGGGCGACGACGTAGAGCGCGACGGGCTCGCTCGCGAGGGACTGGGAGCCGATCGTGATGGTGCCGGTTATCTCGATGCCGCCCAGGTCCTCCCTTGAGCAGTCGACCGTGTAGAGGGCGGAGTAGACGCCGTCGCCGGCGATGTCGTCGCCATGGGCGCCGAGGTCCCCGTCGTCGTACATCGGGAAGGACTCGCCGCTGCCCGCGACGCTCGCGACGGCATGGTCGACGGCGAGGGTGGACTGCAGGCGGAGCGTCGTCTGCTGGTCGGGCCCGACCTCGAACTCCGTCCTGGTCGCCGAGAGGATGGCGATGTCGCCCTCGGAGATGCCAGAGCTCGAGGGTCGGCCGTAGTCGTCGGCCCGCGCGACGCGAGCCCGGCCGACTGCGAGCCCGGCCGCCGCCATCAGGGTGATTGAAAGCGCGATTGCCAGCGTCCGTCCGATGCGCTTCATGCGAGGGTCCTTTCCCCGCGGAGCCGTCCCGCCTCGTGTGGACATATAACCTACATGCAAAGAGGAGAAATTCATTTGATTCTGCCCCTTACGTGGAAGCACGCTTGCTAGCTAATGCTGACGGAATCAATCAATGTCGCGGAGTCGTAAATCGCATCACCACAGTCATACGTCGTAAACGTAAGCGTTACAACCTGCCCCTAAGAGAGGAGATACGTCTCATGGAACACTCCTTCCCTCGGGGCGCCGCCCTTCCGCCCATACGGATATACAGCTAAATTATAAGTGTATAATATATCCGCTTGTTTTTTGTGTCAAGAATGAAAACGAGAACGGTGCTCTAGACGGCATCCTGACAAGCCCGACCAGAGGGAGCTCGAGGACCTCTCCGTCGGGAAGGCGAGGGCCTACCTCAAAGAAGGACAGTTTGGCAAGGGCTCCATGGAGCCAAAGGTCAGGGCGGCCATCAGGTTTGCCGAGAGCCGCCCTGGCCGCACCTGCGTCATCGGGTCGCTCAAGAGGACGGCAGAGGTCATGGCCGGTCTTTCCGGCACGCGTATCCACGCGTAGAGCTGCACTGGCGACGCACGTGGTGTCGAGGTAGTTTCACCGGTGATCGCTGGCCCTGCCGGCAGGCCGGGCAACGCTGGGCAACCGCCCGCCCGGCAGGAGGCGTGGAGGGCAACCGTCCGCCCGCCAGGAGGCGCGGGACAACAGCTCGTCCGCTGGGAAACCACCCGCCACGCTGCGGGGCACTATGAAAAATGCCTCAACTGGGCAAACGTGCTCGAGCAACCGCCCGCCAGCCTGCGGGGCGGTTGCTCCGGACCGCGCCGACTCCCACCAGCCTCTCGACGTCTCCCAGCCTGCGAGGCGCCCTCGCTTCGTTTGGTAGCAGCGCTCTACTCGTGCACCCCGCAGCGCGCATAGCCGGCGAGGAGGAGGGGCAGGGAGGAGTTCGCGCGGGTCGTCAGGCACATCTGCGACGAGACGCGCCCGGGCGCGGAGAGGGCGGTGCCCGTGACGGACAACCCCGACACCCACGGCGCGGCCTCGTCCTGCGCGGCGTTCCCGCCGGGGGAGGCGAGGCGGCTCGCCGACCACCTGGGGATCCACCTCGCGCCGAGGCACGGGTCGTGGCCGGGCATGGCGGAGACAGGGATCGGCGTGCCCATGGGGCACGGCCTGCCCGCCCGGGTGCCGGACTACGACACGTTCTGCAGGCTCCGCGAGGCATGGGAGGACGATCGCAACGCGCGGGGAGGCAACGTCGACTGGCAGTTCACCAACGCCGACGTCAGAGTGAAGCTTAAGCAGCTATACCCAAAGATTACGGCTTAACTAACCACTAGTCCACCCGCCTCAAAGACAACCGCTGCCCTCACGCATGTTCCAGTGGTGGGGAAGGGTCCGCAGCGGTACTTCCACTCGAGAGCTTAAGGTACAGATGGCCTTGCTCCGTCAAGCCCGTCTCGCCAGCGTGTGAGTCGGGTGCCAGCCATGAGACCCGTGACAGTGACGAGCATGGCCACCCCAAGAAACAGGGGGGCTGAACGCTCCACCGTAACCACGCTGGTGACAAGGAGAAATACCAGCTCGATCGCATCGGTCAGGAGGCTGAACCCAGAGATCGAGAGTGCAATATCAGCGCCGTAGCCCCGCCGTCGCAGCCAGGTCTGCTGCCACCCATACAAGAGGTACCCCATAAGGGACAGGAGCGGCGGGAGCACGACCATGGCCGCCAGGACACCAACGGCAGGGGCCGCCGCCCCAGCCGACAAGACAAGGAGGCACCCCACTGCCACCGCGAGAGAACACATCCATCCGCGCCTCATGCGATTGCCCGTTCCAATCCAGCCGAGCAATCGCGGCAACGGTAGGTCGAGCGCTGAGTAGATAAGGATGATGGGAGTCATCCACTGTTCGGGGAAGCCTTCCTGCACCAGACAATCGACATAGAAAAAGTTCACCATGAGCCGCGCAAGGCATAGCGCCCCCAGCATGAGCAAAATGGCCCGTGCCTCGGCGCTTCGCGCCACCTGCCCGGCAAACCGCGCAATCCCATGCGGGGAGCCTGGGCTGTTCGCATGCTCGGCGCGAGAGGTCTTGCGTGGCTCGGATGGCATTAACAACCCGCAGGCCAGTGCGGCCACGGCACTGGCCACGCTCAGTACAAGCAGGAGGCGCAGTCCGCCCATGGTGTAGGCCCACATATAGGACAGGACACTCGCAATAAACCCCGCCGTGGAGTACCTGCCCACGTCCGCCATGAGCCTAGCTTGATCCTTGCCGGGATTGCAGCTCAGAAGGTAGCCTTCGAGGGACCCTGAGGACAGCGCGATGGCACACGCCTCCGCCACCGCCTCCACGCCAAAGAGCCAGAAGTCCCTAGCGTGAAGCATAAGGACACGGGCGACGAGGGTGGCAGTAAACGCCCCTATGAGCGTATTCCTGTAACCTATCTTATCGGCAACAAAACCGCTCGGAAGCTCGAGGGCAAGTACACCTACAGAAAGCACGGCCTGCAGGAGAAAGAACTTGCCATAGCTAATACCTTGCTGGGTCCGAACCAAAAGAGCCACAGGAGCATAGAAAATACAACTATTGAAGAAGAGTGCTAGCTTAAGCACATTGAAGTGCTGTCCCATACGATCCCGTCACCTTTATGCGCAAGCTGCAACAATCTCTCTTTAAGTGTGTGGGAGACCAAGTAATCAAAATTGTCGAGTTCCTCAGCACACTGCCTCTCAAAATCACTCATAGCGGACAAGGCGCAACCACCAGAGCAGTATCCGCCTATAGGACAGTTTTCGCATAACCCACTGGCTGAATAGTCTCGATTTATCGGATGATAATCTAACAGATTCTCAAGACTAAACTTAAAAATAGCATCATCCCTATGATCGACAGTGTAAGTGCATCTGTATGTCCACAGATCGTTATCAACATAAAATATAATATCAGTGCTTCTAGGCCAGTAGCGTCGAAATCGAAGCCACCCGCAAAGTCGAGGTCCTCACTGTAGCGCGACGCGCCGTAGCAGAGGCGCAGGCATGTGCCGCCTTGGAACACGAGGCCTCCCAGAAGGCCGTCCTCCTCCATGGTGCGCAGGATCTCGTAGTGCAGAAGCTCCTTCTCGATAACCGGCGCCATGGTCTGTCGACCATTTGTACGTGCGAGTTGGGTAGCATAGGCGTTGAAGTCAATCTTGGGCATGCAGCTCCCCTTCATCAACGAGGTCGAGGTTACGTCGAACTGAACAGAGGTTCTTGTAGGCGAGCCGCTTGGAGGCCAGCGGTAGCGCGTGCCCCTCGCGCCCGACGAGTTCGGGCACGATGGCTTCGATGGGTTGCTTCGTATGGGTAAACTCGATGACGCCGTGGGGCGTATGGTACTCGCCACTCCGCCCGGTGGTCATGAGGGTGATCCGGTCGACGGGGATCTGCGAGATTACGCCGTAAAGAGACAGAGCGCTTTCGAGGCTCTCGTAGGTGAGCTCTCCGCGCCGGAGGTTGCGGGCGATGTGCTCGATGGTGGCGGGGCCCGTGTTCCTGCTGTGCACAAACAGGTACACGCCGTGTGCAGGTCGCTCGAGCACGCCCGCCTTCACGAGGCGCGCAAGCGTTTGGTCGAGCGTGCGGCCCGACTCGTCCAGCACGATAGCGAGATCGCATTTGCGGAACACGTAGCGCCCGCGAATGTCCCAGTTTTGCAGTATGTTGAGCGTGTCTCGTAGTTTCATGTCTCTAATGGTATACGAGAATATATTGAAAAGAAAGTATTCTCGTGTACCTAAAGGAGAAAGATCGTTCGTTACGTTCAACCGACTCGAAGTCGCTCCTCCTTGGTAAGGAAGCTGCCTCTCGTCAGCATGGGAATTTCAACCGGCTCGCCCGTTCGGTTCGGTTAGGCAACGCTGGGCAACCGCCCGGCCGGGAGGCGCGGGACAACAGCTCGTCCGCCGGATGCCGCCCGCCACGCTGCGGGGCACTATGAAAAATGCCTCAACTGGGCAAACGTGCTCGAGCAACCGCCCGCCAGCCTGCGGGGCGGTTGCTCCGGACCGCGCCGGGCCCCCGCTCCCCCGCCAGCCTCCCGTCGGCTTTCCTAACTCGCCCAGAAGGCGCGCTGGAGCTCCTCTCGCCTCGAGCACCCGCACTTTTTCATGATGTTGTGTACGTGTGCCTTGATGGTCCCCTCGGCAAGGTAGAGCGTGCCCGCCACCTCGTGATTGGTCCGTCCCTCCATGACGAGGCCAAGCACCTCGCGCTCGCGCCTCGAGAGCCCATGGTGCGCCGCGAAGGTGAGTATGCGGCTCTCGATGTGCCCTCGCAAGTCGCGTCCCCTGTCGTCCATCGGCTGGCTTGCGGGCGGCTCAAGGTAGCGTAGGCTCAGGTCCCTGATTGCCTCCCTGCAGACGTACCAGGCCAGGTAGACCATGAGGGCATTCTCGCTGAAGTTCCTTGTAGAGAGGAATAGCCCCGCAAAACTACCGCTTGCATCTGGGACAGGCGCAAGCAGGATCACATAGACGTCTTCAAGCAGGATGCAGCAGGTCAGGGCAAGAATGGTGACAAACAGCTGTCTGTGTTGGACCATTCTCTGGCGAAACGCCGTATCGCTGCTGCTGCGATAGAGGTGGAAGCCATAGAGTAAACAGCCGATAAGAAAGGCCTGTCTCATGCTGTAGTACAGCCATTGCCGCAGTGGGCCATAGGGAAGGGCAGCCAGAACGACGACCTGTGCGGCCATGACAAGCGCAGTAGGCAGGACGATGGCGCGCACACCATGGATGTCCACCATGTCGAGCGCGGTCGCCCAGAAGCAGGCCAGGATCGCCGCGCCCATGGGGATGGCGACCCACGGGTTGCCGATGGCGTAGTAGTTGCTCTCGTCGATGGTGATGACGTGCTGCGCCATCCACTCTGCGCCAAAGATCCAAGAAAGCTCCAGCGCGTAGAAGACGAAGAAGAGAGAACGTAAGATGTAACGCCTGCTGTGGGAGACGAGAAATGCCGCCCCGCAGACCGAGAGCGCCATGATGCATATGACGAGAAGTGCCGTCGTATAGATGAAGAAGAACAGGATCACGCTCATCGACCTCCCCTCTGCTTGACCTTGCGATGTTCTGTTGCCGTAGGGCATGGATGGGGGGCTTGATGCGAGCAGCCCCAGCTCCTTGCCATGTAAAACGCCTCCCTGACTACGTTTGAGCTTAGGGTCATGGGTTGACGGGTGCGATCACCTCGCGAAGCGAACGGTATGAAAATGCCCGCGAACGGCATGGGCACGTAGGGCCCCAAAAGCCTCCAAAATGGCACGCATGCGTGACGCAGCCCGCAGAGCAGGACAAACCCATGGTTTACGCAAGTTTAGATGCCCGAACCGCTAAACCATCCCGTATAAACTCGCACATTACCCACGGTCGGGACATGATGGGGGCACGCGCCAGGGTCAGGCAATAGGCAATGGAGCGACGCGCGAGGAGTGACGCGCCAGAGCGGCGGATGTAGTGGATGTACGGCGGGGCAGATCAGGTGTCTGTGCCAACACGAGAAAGGAAGCAGCATGGCAATGCCCAAAGACTTCATCGACAGCAACGACTTCACCAAGGAGCAGATACTCGCCATCGAGGATCTTGGCCTTGCCATGAAGAAGGCCATCAAGCATGACGGCTTCTACCCCCATCTGCTTCGCAACAAGTCGCTCGGCATGATCTTCCAGCAGGTCTCTACCCGCACACGCATCTCCTTCGAGACCGCCATGACCGATCTCGGCGGTCACGCCCAGTTCTTTGGTCCCGGCACCATCCAGCTCGGCGGACATGAGTCTCTGGGCGATACCGCCCGTGTCATGGGGTCGCTCCTCGACATCCTGATGGCGCGCGTCAACCGTCACGCCGACGTCCGTGGCCTTGCCGTAGGCTCGGCCGCGCCCGTTATCAACGGCATGTCAGAGTTCAACCATCCGACCCAGGAGATGGGCGATCTCATGACCATGCTCGAGCACCTTCCTGCGGGCAAGCGCGTAGAGGACTGCACGCTCGCCTTCATCGGTGACGCCACCCAGGTCTGCGTCTCCTTGATGTTCATCTGCTCGAAGATCGGCATGCGCTTCGTGCAGTATGGACCCAAGGGTCACCAGATCACAGACGGTGGCCTCCAGGTGGATGACAAGGTGGACCTTCTGGCCATAGGCAAGGCCAACTGCGAGGAGTCGGGAGGGACCATCGTCATCTCCGACGATATCGAGAGCATCAGGGGCGCCGACTTCGTCTATACCGACGTGTGGTACGGCTTGTACGACCAGGAGGAGGGCGGGGAGTCCTATATGGACGTCTTCTATCCCACCTACCAGGTCACCATGGACATGATGAACCTCGCTGGCCCCAACTCAAAGTTCATGCACTGCCTTCCCGCCACCCGCGGCGAGGAGGTCACAGACGAGGTCATGGACGATCCCGTGCGCTCGCTCTGCTGGGTCGAGGCCGAGAATCGCAAGCACTCCATACGCGCACTGCTCGCTGCCCTTGGAGATCGCACACCCTTGGCGGACGAGAACATAAGCTATTCCGCGAAACGCGAGCTACACGACGCGCTCAGAAAGATCGACGAGCTTCAGGCATAAGAGGCCGCGCGACCTCGCCGATGGCAGAACGAGACGCCATCCGGGCCACGCGTCCTCATCGGCATACCATCCAACAACGTAGGAGGTCATTTGTATGCGTACCATCCATGAGTCAGAGTCAAGTCCTCGGGCCGACGGCTTTCGCATGCCGGCCGAGTTCGAGCCGCAGAGGCGTGTCTGGATGGGCTGGCCCCACCGCACCGACACCTGGTCGTTTGGCGCCAAGCCCGCACAGAGGCAGTATGCCGACATCGCCCGTGCCATCTCGGAGTTCACCCCCGTTGTCATGTGCGTCAACCAGGCGGACTACGCCAATGCCAAGGCTGTCTTTGAGCAGGACGAGAGCGTCACCGTCCTCGAGATGACCACCGATGACGCCTGGTTTCGTGATACCGGCGCAACGTACGTGATCAACGATGCAGGTGAGGTTCGCGCCAACCACTGGCACTTCAACGCCTATGGTGGCTTCTACGACGGCCTGTACTTCCCCTGGGACAAGGACGAGCAGATCGCCCTCAAGATGGCCGAGTTCTCGGGCGTTCGCCGCTACCGTCCCGATAGCCTCATCCTTGAGGGCGGCTCCATCACCGTAGACGGGGAGGGGACCTGTGTCGTCACTGATATGTGTCTACTCTCTCCGGGCAGGAACGCCAGCGTGAGCGACCTCGAGCCGTGGTCCGAGGAGCTTCGCAGATATATGGATGAACAGCTTGCCAAGTACCTGAACGTCGAGAAGATCATCTGGGTCAAGGATGGCATCGATCCCGACGAGACCAACGGGCATATCGATGACGTGGCGACCTTCATCGCGCCCGGTGTCATGGCCTGCATCTGGACTGACGATCCCGACTACCCCTTCTATAGGGAGTGTCATGCCGCCTTCGAGACCCTTTCGGGTGCGACTGACGCCAAGGGACGCAAGCTTAAGGTATACAAGCTCCCGATGCCTGTCAAGCCGCTCTACATGACCCAAGAGGCCTGCGACACCATTGACGTCGACGAGAACGCTGAGCCTCGTGTGCCTGACGAGCCGCTGATCGCCTCCTACATGAACTACCTCGTGACCAACAAGGGCATCATCACGCCTCAGTACGGCGACGAGAATGACGCCTTGGCCATAGAGACCCTCCGGAGGATATACGACGAGACGTGGGGAGAGGGTAGCTACACGGTCGTTGGCGTCAAGTCAGACCAGGTCGTCTATGGCGGCGGGAACATCCACTGCATCACGCAGCAGGAGCCTGCGCCCCAGGTCGGCTAACCCGGCTCCATACGATGGGGGCGCCCCTGAGGAGGGCGCCTCCGCACCGCTTGAAAGGACAACCATGGCTGGTACAAAGAGATTCAGCCTGCTTGACGCTATTCTGAATATGATCTGCGTCGTATTCGTGGCAGAGGCCGCAGCGCCTGCGGCGGCGATCGGAAACTCGCAGTACTTCTGGTGGCTCATGCTCATCATCACGTTCCTTTTGCCCTACGGTATGATCGTCTCGGAGCTCGGGTCTACCTACCCCGACGATGAGGGCGGCGTGTACGATTGGGTGAAGCGCGCCTTTGGCAAGCGGGTTGCGGGCTTTGTCGCGTGGTCCTATTGGGTGAACTTCCCCCTGTGGATGGCGTCTCTCGCGCTGGTGTTTCCGGACACCATAGGGACGCTGATGGGCATCCAGCTCGGGAGCGTCCCATCGCTCGCCATAGAGCTTGCGTTCATCTGGACTGTCATCTTCGTGAGCTTCTCGAAGGCGTCTGACGCGGCATGGCTCGTGAACGTGGGGGCCGTCCTGAAGGTTGGCATCGCAATCGTCCTTGGAGTGCTCGGCTTCATGTACATGAGCCAGCATGGCAACGCGAACGCGGGAGATATCAGCACCTACCTCCCTAACCTCGCGGACACGAGCTCGCTCACGTACCTCTCTATCATCCTGTTCAACTTCATGGGCTTTGAGGTGCTCGCCACCTATACCGACGAGATGGACGAGCCGCAGCGACAGATCCCGCAGGCCATTGTCTATGCCGGTGCCGCCATCGCGGTCGTGTATTTGGTCTCGGCCTTCGGCATCGGTGTCGCCATTCCCGTCGCCGACCTTACCGTTGACTCTGGTATCTCCGACGCGCTGTCCGTGATGGTCGGTACGGCGTCGCCGATCTTTGTCGTCGTGAGCGTCGTGTTTCTGCTCACGCTGATTGGCAATATGGTGTCCTGGTCTCTTGGCGTCAACACTGTTGCCGCAAAGTCCGCCGAGGACCATAACCTTCCTGGCTTCATGGGCCATAAGGACCCCAAGACCGGCATGCCCAACGGCGCCTCTCTGACCAACGGAGTCGTCGCCTCGATACTCTGTGCCGTCTCCGTCTTCACGGGCTTCGACTTCTGGGTGCTCTTTGCCGCTCAGGTCGTCTTTCTGCTCCTTGCCTACGTACCCATGTTTCCGGCGTTTTTGAGCCTGCGCGCATCTGACCCTGACACCAGGCGCCCCTTCAAGGTGCCTGGTAAGGGCGCGGTGCTCAAGGTCATCACGTATCTGCCCGTTGCCCTGCTCATCCTCTCGGTGATCGCCACCTGCGTGCCGCTGAGTGGCGAGGAGGTGGCGGACAAGCTTCCGATCTTGGCCCTGACCATCGTCTTGCTCGCTGCTGGCGTTTCCCTCATGGTTGTCTTGAACAGGCAAGACCCAAGGCCGGGGGATATTGTCGAGTAGTCTCTGCGGGTGGGCGAGGGATAGTCTCTTGCCCGCCCGGCGCCGTCCGGAAGGCGCGGGAGGCGCCGGGTAGCCGCCCGCCGGATGCCGCCGGGGAGGCGCTGGAGGTGCCGGGCAGCCGCCCGCCGGGAAACCACCCGCCGGATGCCGCCCGGGAGGCGCGGGACAACCGCCCGGCCGCCGGGAGGCGCCCGCCACGCTGCGGGGCACTATGAAAAATGCCTCAACTGGGCAAACGCGCTCGAGCAACCGCCCGCCAGCCTGCGGGGCGGTTGCTCCGTGCCGCGTCGACTCCCACCAGCCCCCCGATGTCTCTCAGCCTGCGGGGCGGTTGCGTCGACCTCTTACCAACGCTTGCGCAAAGCGCCGAAGTAGGCGTAGAGTCTCTGTGAGCGCAAAGGATGGAAGTCGTGATAATCGTCCGGTCATCTGGCCCCACGGCCTTCGGGGGAATGCGGAGGATCGACGCGGGTGGGGATGTGACGGGCATATGGGGAGCGTGAGGCTAGCGCGATGCGAGCACCTGGGGATACCGTGGCGAGGACGGGAGCAGCTCAGACTGACGGGGCGTTCCAGCTTGGGAAACCCGAGCTCGTCTGCCGCTGGCGGCTTGCTGGTGCCCGTCTGCCCCTGGAGAACCGACACCTTCGCGCCCTTGGGCGTCGCCACGTCAACAGCGGAGAGATGGACAAGGCGCTTGTCGCCTGGGCCAAGCAGCACATCGAGTGGACGCTTGCAGACGGCGGTGCCCTGCACCCAGACGGCGTGCTGATGCTCATCGTCGACGAGAGTGGGCGTGCGGCCATGACGGTGGGACCCCATAAGCCCTTGGCCTGCCGTTCGACGTCCGCACTCATCGCGCGTGCGAGGGAATCCTGGTATGAGGGTCTTGTGACGGGGGTCTCGCCCGAAAGCATCTGGATCGTGAGCGAGGACACCCTCGTCTGGGGGATTCCTGAGGACTCGGCACCTTCGGGGGCGACGTCGCTTGTTGAGGACCTGGCACGGACCTTAGGCATTCCTGTCGAGAGGAGCAAGAGCCTCCTCGATGACCTTGACAACGGAGAGTTGGGCTACGACGAGTTCTTCCTCGTCTCTGACGAGCACGGTATCGTGAAGGCTGCGGACGCGCCGGGAGTCGAGGGGGAGCGCTTCCAGAGGAGCTACGAGAGGCTGCTTGACCAGGTCCGTCGGGGTCGCCTGCGTTAGGGAGACACAGAACAAATCCACCCAACCAGTTGAGAAACCGTCCTGTCCGTAAAGAGACTCTCTCCGCGAAGGGCCGTCTCCGGGTAAAGATAAGGCCCATGTCACACTCCGGTCGGGGTGTCTTGACGTTAGCGCAACGGCTGCGGGTTCGGAGTCCGTCCCGATCAGCACCGCCACTCAGCCTTGAACGTTCTGTCCCGCACGTTCACCACCGAGTGGCAGTGTGAGACGCACCGCCCGGTACGCTCACCGCCGAGTGGCAGTGTGAAGTACACTGCCACTCGCCCTCGAGCGTACCGGACGCACTGCCACTCGGCCCCGATCGTACCAATACGGTACGCTCGATGCCGTCTGGCAGTGAGGGCTACACTGCCACTCGCCACTGAACGTTCCGTCCCGCACGTTCACCACCGAGTGGCAGTGTGAGACGTACTGCCAAATACCCCGATTGTATCCTGCAACGGCTGTGGGCGAAATACCGGCAGGTTATCGACGTGTCCCGCATACCCACAAGCGTCTTGACAGCGTACTATCTCATGCCGGCCTCTCTCCTGAGGAGCTGCAGGAGCTGTGCCTTGTCGTACATGCCCAGCCTTCTGAGGCTCCGTGCCCTATAGACGCGGAGTATGTCGACAGCCTACTGGATCCTTGTCTTCCGGCTGTGTGGGGAGGTTCTCGGGGTTACCCGCCTCGGGGTCACCTGCATCAGAGTCACCTGCCTCAGGGTAGCCTGACAGCATTACCCTGACTCCCCGGCACTTCCTTAGCCCGCTGGACACAGACCCGAGCCGTCGCCTGCCCCGAGGGCCTGCG
>RBWB01583030.1_pt1 | contig 13035 bp, 14 predicted proteins | sample 2014201 | NCBI WGS metagenome assembly RBWB01 (sample SAMN10133834, study PRJNA383868) | Human oral metagenome, whole genome shotgun sequencing project. | isolation source: supragingival plaque isolated from 88 juvenile twins | host: Homo sapiens | place: Australia
CCTCCTCTTCCTGTTGCGCTACGCTACGTAGCGTAGCGCAACAGGAAGAGGAGGACCATAGGCAGATCCGCACCCGGGATTCAGTCTCTCCGAGCGGCTCCCAGAAGCGTCAGAAGGACCTCCGAAAGCTCTTCTCGGAGCAGGTCGGGGCGCACCCGACCGAGAAGGTGCACATGCACGTACGGCACACCGAGCAGCGCCGCATACAGCCCGTCGACGTCGGCTCCCGCCCGCACCTCTCCTCGGGAAATCGCGCGGTCGACCATGGCCTCGATGTCTGCACGCACAGCAGCGACGACACTCTGCTGCAGCCTTGCAGTCAGGTCGGGATCACCGGCCATGTCGGCCAGCAGTCCTGGAAGCGTGCTCTTACCGGGTTCGGCGGCGATGAGGTCGACCACCCGCCCGGCGAGGGCCTCGACGTCTCCGGTCAGAGAGCCGGAGTCGGCGAGCCCCTCTTCTTCACGGCGGTGAATAACCAGATCGAATACCATCTCCGCCTTCGACTGCCAGCGCCGGTAGATCGTTGTCTTGGCAACCCCCGACTGTCTGGATACGCCCTCGATCGTCAGCGCCTGGTACCCCAGGGATCCCAGCTGTTCACGTACGGCCTCGGAAAGCCTGGCGTCGATGTGGGCTCGGCGCCGCGAGGGGGAACCGCCCTGCTGCTCGGCGTTGGACATGGAGCGCCTCCTTCATCTCACGAGGGGATGCGATCCCCTGCCTCAACGTTAGGGCATCGGGCCCCGTCAGCCCGGTACTGCGCAAGCATGAGGCTCAGGTAGTCGATGAGGTCCTGGCGCAGGCGTCCGGGGGCGATGACGTGGGCGTCTGGACCGAGCCGTAGAAGAATCGTCATGGCGTGCAGGTGGTCCATGAACTCCAGCCGGAGACAGGTCCATCCGTCATCGTCAGGAGGGTCGTCATCCGTGTCGGTCGTCGTTGCGCGCAGCGTCCACTCCCGTACGTCGCTCCATCGCTCGTCCCGCACCCAGGCGGTGGCTGTGATGGCCTCGAACCCCTCAAGAAACCTCTCACGCTGTTTGCGCCACGCCGCGGTCATGTCGAAACCGGCGTCGTCAGGGCACTCCTCGGCGAGGATCTCGGCCGCCTCGATCCGGGAGAGTCTGGTGAAGCGGACCTCGGCGCCGTGCGAGGCGCACAGGTACCAGCTGCGACCGGCGGCGACCAGCCCGTGCGGGTCGACATCGCCCTGCGTCGTCGCCCTCGACTTGTGCCGGAACACCATGCGCAGCCGATGGCGCGTGAAGACTGCTTCCTGAACTGCACGGAAGACGGTGTCGGCTCGCTCGCTCTCGGGCAGGGGCAACCAGCCCTGGGGATCAACCACGATGCGCGAGGCCACGTCGATGGACTGGTTCCGATGTCTGTCGGGGACGGCGGCGAGCAGCTTGTGGACAGCCGAGGCGAGGGCTTCGCTGAGGCCGAGGGGCGCAGCGCCCCAGCCGGTGATACCGGCGAAAAGCGCCCGACTCTCCTCATGGTTCAGACCCGTCACGTCCAGGTGGAAGCCGGGATCGATCCTCACTCCCCCGTGGGGGCCCCTTTCGCACCACACCGGCACGCCGGCGGCCGACAGCGCTTCGACATCCCGAAGCACGGTCCGCCGCGAGACCTCCAGCCGCTGCGCCAGCTCGGAAGCAGATAGACGGCCGTGAGCCCGAAGCAGCCAGATCATGGAAAGCAGACGATCGGCACGCACAGATCGATCCTCACACGTACATGACAGGAGATGGCACCAATCATCTCTAGCCTCGTCGTTATCAGCGCATGTCGCGTTCTCACAAGCATGAGGGAGTACTCCATGACTGTCTTCGTTCCCAACAGCGTCATCCTCTACACCTCCGACGTCGAGGCGAGCACCGCCTTCTACCGCGGAATTCTCGGTCATGGACCGATCGAGACCTATCCAGGCTTCAGCGTCTTCAAGTTGTCTGACGACTTGACTCTCGGTCTGCAGGCGGCCGATGAGATTGAGCCGGCTGCTGAGCCATATGTGGGCGGGGGCGAGCTGAGTTTGAGCGACGTCGAGCGAGCCGACGTCGACAGTCTTCACGCGCGGTGGAGGGCCCTGGGCATTCCGATGCTCATGGAACCGGCCCTCCTCGAGTTCGGCTACACCTTTGTGGCAACCGACCCCGATGGGCACCGCCTGCGCGTGTGCGCCACCGATACCTCAAGCTTCGCCTGACTCGAGGCCGTCGGAGCCCCGCCCGTCACCGGGTGCGGGCTCCGATGCGCCTCGCCAACGCTCCCAGAGCCCAGTTCACGATGACGTAGGCGACGGCGATGATGACGTAGGTCTGGAAGAAGACGGACAGGTGGGCGTCTATCTTCGCCTGACCGATCATCGTGGAACCGCGGTACATGAGCTCGGGATAGGCGAGCACGTACGCGAGCGTGGTGCCCTTGATGATGGTCACCATCTGTGTGATGAGGGTCGGGAGCATAAGACGCAGTGCCTGCGGCGCCAGGATGAGACGCATCGTGAGAGATCTGCTCATTCCCAGCGCCAGTGCAGCCTCCGTCTGACCTCGGTCCAGGGCCCGGACGCCTGAGCGGAAGACCTCCGCCGTCGTCGCCGAGGTGCACATGATGATGGGCAGCGCCAGCTTCCAGAAGTCCGAGACATCCACGAAACGCGGAACCACTAGCAGGAAGAAGTAGACGAGCAGCAGCATCGGCACCGCTCGCATGGCATCGATCCACAAGCCGACCAACCACCTCACGGGCCGGTTGTCCAACAGGCGGAGCCAGCCCAGGACGATTCCCAGAGGAAAGGTGAGGACGGCTGCGACAGCCCCCAGGGACAGGGTGTTGCCGGCGGCTTCCAGAAGCTGACTGACCACCGAGCGCCCCAGGAAGTAGCGCCACTCGGGATAGTCGAGCTGGCCCGCAAGGTCCAGTCGGTAGAGGACCGCGCCCAGCAGCGCCACGATCCCAAGAACCGCAATAACTGATCCGATGGCGATCATGACGCGCCCCCGCGGCCCCGGCTCATCGAAGAGCAGCGCCGCGTCCGTCGCCCCTGAGCCCTTGCCCCGCTGCTTGGCGGGACGCTGATCCGTCATGGGCATGATGTCGGAGCTCATGCGCGTTCCTCCTTCCCCATGAATTCGAGGCGTTTCTCAAGACGCCCGCCGAACTTCGTGGCGGCGAAGGCGATGGCCAGGTAGGTGAGCCCCGAGGTGAGGAAGGTGATGACTCCCGCCGCTCGCTCCTGGTTGATTCTCTGCGTAACGGCAGTCAGCTCAACGACGCCGACCGCTGCAGCCAGCGAGGAGCCGATGAGGCAGGCGATGAAGACATTGACCAGTGGCTGGATCGTGCGGGCCAGGGCCTGAGGCAGGACGATACCGCGGATGATGAGCCAGAAGGGCATTCCCAATGCGCGCGCGGCCTCGATCTGTCCCTTCGGCACCGAGTTGATTCCGCTGCGCACCGTCTCGCACACGAATCCGGACGAGGAGAAGACCAGGGCGACGATCACCGACCAGAACAGTGGAATCCTGATGCCGACGTTGGGAAGCGCCAGGCCGACCAGCACCATGAGGCACAGGTTGGGGATGTTGCAGGCCACCGTCACCCACGCCGCGCCCAGTGCCCGCAGAGGAGGGATGGGACCGACCCGGAGGATGGCCATGAGCGATCCCAGGATTAGTCCGCCCGCGTAGGACAGTACGGAGATCACCAGCGTGATGAGCAGGCCGGAGCCAATATCAGCGAGATTGTCGGTGATGGCACTCACGGTCGCCTCCTTGAAGGATTCGGTTCGTCAATCATGACGTGAACGTTGTGGGCTGTCGCGTCGGCGGTCCTGCGGAGGATCCGCTCGGGCCGCGACGACGCAACGAGCCTGACTGGTCAACGAGCTCCGTTCAGGACTCCTGCGGGGCCTCGTCACCGCCACCGCCCTGCTCAGGCGCCGGCTCGGAGCCGTCCTCAGAAGCGGGAGTGTCCTCGGGAGCGGGAGTCTGCTCTGCGCCACCCGCACCCTCGGCACCGGCGGTCGACGATCCGGGAACCGAGCCGATGACCGGCGGCTGGGGCGCATCGCCACCGAGTGATTTGCCGATCGTCGCCTCCCAGATGGTCTTCCAGGTGCCGTCCGACTCGATCGTCTGCAGGAAGGTGTTGACGAAGGCCTGCGCCCCGGAGTCCTTGGGGAGTCCGATGCCGTAGGGGTCCTCGGCGAAGGTCTCGCCGACGATCTTGACCTTGTCATTGGACAGGACCTCGCTCTTGAGCAGGGACTGGTCCACGACGTAGGCCTTGACCTGCCCGCTCTCGACGGCGGCGACGCACTTGGCCTGGGTGTCGAAGGGCTTGGCGGTGGCCTTGGGGGCGTGCTTCTTCAGTGCAGCAGCCGATGAGGAGTTGGACTGGACTGCGACGTCCCCGGTCAGAGTGTCCACACCGGTGATGTCCTGGTTGTCGGCCTTGACCAGGATGGCCTGACTGGAGGCGTAGTACGGGCCGGCGAAGTCGATCTTCTCGGCTCGTTCCGGGGTGATCGTGTACGTGGCCACGACGGCGTTGACCGTACCGTTGACCAGGACGGTCTCACGCGTGTCGGAGGTGACCTGCTTGATCTCGAGCAGGGAGCGGGCGTCGTCACCGCCGATGATGTAGCGGGCCAGGACCTGGGCGATAGCCGCATCGAAGCCGGAGATCTTCTTCGTCTTGGAGTCCTCCCAGGAGAACACCTCGGAGGTCTTGGTCCCGCCGGTGACGAGTTTGCCCGCCTTCTTGACGGCGGCGGCCCAGCTGGAGGCGGCTACGACGTCGGCGGCGGCCACCGGCCCGGAGTTGATGGCCTTGTTGTACTCGGCGTCGGCCTTGCCGTCGGTGCCCGTGTCGGCGCAGGCCGCCAGCACGCCGGCAAGGGAAATGGCGCCGGTGGTGGCCAGAAGGCTGCGACGGGAGAAGGTGGTCATGGTGTTCCTTTCGTTCGGACGGGGACGGAACCGTCCCAGGCCCAGGGCCTGCGGTGGCAGCCGCACCCGGGAGAAGGTGCGGTTCGGGGCTCAGTGGCTGAGCACCTTGGACAGGAAGTCGCGGGCGCGCTCGGTGCGCGGGGAGGAGAAGAACTCGGCGGGGCTACCTGATTCCACGATCTGGCCGCCATCCATGAAGACGACGCGGTCGGCGGCGGAGCGGGCGAATCCCATCTCGTGGGTGACGACAAGCATGGTCATGCCGGAGGAAGCCAGATCCTTGATGACGTCCAGGACCTCGTTGATCATCTCCGGGTCCAGAGCGCTGGTGGGTTCGTCGAAGAGCATGACCTTGGGATCCATGGCCAGGGCGCGGGCGATGGCGACCCGCTGCTGCTGGCCTCCCGAGAGCTGCGCGGGGCGCTTGGAGGCCTGATCCGCCAGCCCGACGCGAGCCAGCAGCTCATGGGCCCGCGTCTCGGCCTGCCGGCGGGGGGTGCCGCGCACCTTGATGGGCGCCAGGGTGATGTTGTCCAGCACCGTTCGGTGCGGGAAGAGGTTGAAGGACTGGAAGACCATTCCCACCTCGGCGCGCAGTTGGGCCAGCGCCCTGCCCTCCTGAGGCAATGGGACGCCGTCGATCTCGATCTCGCCCTTCTGGATCGGCTCGAGGCGGTTGACGGTGCGGCACAGCGTCGATTTACCGGAGCCCGAGGCTCCGATGACGGCCACGACCTCACCACGGTGGATGTCGAGTGAAACGTCATCGAGCGCTTTGAAATGGCCGTAGTACTTGGTGACGTGGCTGATGCGCACCAGGGCGTCGTCGGGTTTCCGGTCCGCGCCGGAGTCCCTGGGCTCGCGCTGGGCGCCTTTGACGTCGTCGTCGACGTCGTCAGATCGGTCTGCGGCTGTTCGATCGGGAGAGGATGCGGATGTGGTCACGAGTACCTCGTCTCAACGTGGATATAGGAGCGGAATCTGCCTCAGCGACAGTGACAGCAACACATCCACATGCGCACCGCATTCCTCCTTGCTCGTATGGCTTCAGACCTTTGGGACCGGTTCAAACCGCTCACCGGCCCAGATTGCCCATGGCTGTTCGCCGTAAGCGCCCATGGATAACGGGTAGCCGCAGTTCCGACCTTTCGTCAGGAAGGGTAACACCGTGCGCGACCGGAGCGTCAACCGAATCTCAAAACGCGTCTCTTGCTGCGATGATGGTCACACGCCACGCAGAGCGCCTAACCGGCCGAGTCGACCACCCGGCCGTAGTCTCATCCGCATGAGCCCCGCGAATACAACCGATCCGCGCCGCCGACTCCAGCCCGAGCAGCGCCGGGAGGAACTGGTGAGAGTCGGGGTCGAACTGTTCGCGGAGGGCACCCTCGACCGCACTCACGTCAATGAGATCATCAAGCGGGCCGGCGTTTCGCGCACGCTTTTCTACCACTACTTCCCCTCCAAGGCGGCCTTCGCCCGAGCGATCGTCGAGCATGAGATCCTTCACCTTCACGACCTGGTGGAGCAGCAGATCGAGCCGACACTGGAGGCGGCGATCTCCACTTTCGCGGGCTATGTGAGAGCCAGGCCGGACAGCTTCCGGGCCCTGCACACCGGAGGCCTCGACCAGGACCCAGAGATCGCGGCCGCGCTGAATACCAGCTTCGAGCGCTATGAGCGCCTCGTCCTCATGCTCCTGGGAGTCGCGACCCCCGACGAGCACGCTATGTTCGCCGCCAAGGTGTGGATCGACACGATGATCGCCCTGTGCCTGGCGTGGCTGGATCATCCGGAGATCAGCCAGCGGACCATCACGAATATGTCGGCCCAGACACTGCGGAGTCTGGTCTCTCAGGTGCAGCAGGGCGCCGAAGAGACCCCGAGCCACATCTCGATACCATCACCCTCCCACGATCCGGCAGGCGATCACTGAGGACCCGCCCCGAAACTCATTGAGAGCAGCCCCAACCGGGGCACCGCCGCCCCTATCCGCTTTATTCACCTTGCATATATTTATCCGGCATTCCAACCTCATCGTAAAAATGGCATCCGTGTAAGAATAGACGTGCTAACCTCTCCTCCAGTTGCACATGGCGTGCAATAAGAGATGTCGGGGGACTCCGGTGCTTGGCACCCCTCACTCTCAGAAGGAGAGCTGATCATGCCTGAAGGCGCCACTGGAAGCGCGGTGGCCGTGCGCAAGAATACGTCCCGGCTTCTCTTCGCTCCGGAGACGTTCAATTTCGCCGAGGTGACGCGCGCCATTGAGGTGGCCCGGCGCATGCCCTCGGACGTGGAGTGCGTTTTCGCAGGCTTCTCGCGACGCAACTCCGAGTACATCAGGGCGGCGGGCTTCGAATTCCGTCTACTCACCCCCCACCTGAGCGACGAGGAGGGCCGGCTGGCGCTGGCATTCGACCAGGGGCGCAGCCTGCGCCACCCGTTCACGACGCAGATGCTCGCCCAGCGGGTCACGAGCGAGCGGGTGCTGTTGCGCTGCCTGCGTCCGGACGCCGTCGTCATCGGAGTAACTCCTAGCCAGTTTATTTCGGCCCGCGCCGAGTGCGTGCCCCTGGTTTTCGTACGGCCCTTCGCCTACTCATTGGCCCATTTGGAGGCTGCGCGCAGGGTTGGCGCCACCGGCTTCCTGCCCCGCGCGACTCCTGAGGACTGCCTGGTCGACGCCGCCGCCGCACGCCTGCTCCACACGGTTGGGACCCGGGTGCCCCTGTCACGCTCCTTCCACCAGGTGGCCAAGGCCAACGGCGTCTCTCTGCCCCAGGGGGTGTTCGCCGGACTCACCGCGGACCTCAATCTCATCGCCAGTGCTCCGCACCTGCTGCCCCGGTGGCTGGAGATGCCCGAGGGCCACCAGGTGGTGGGACCGGTGTACGCCCATCTGCCCGGCGAGGTCCCCGAGTTCGTCTCTGACCTGGCCGCCGGCCCCAAGCCCCTGGTGTACTTCGCCGTGGGCTCATCGGGGAACCGAGACCTCGTCCTCGACGTGCTCAGGGGCCTGGGACGGGCCGACTGCCAGGTGCTGGCGCCGGTGCGCTCCCACCTCCACCCAGAGGACCTGGAGACCCTGCCCCTCAACGTCCATGTCACCGACTGGATCCCGGCGCACCAGCTGGGCGACGCCGTCGACCTGGCGATCACCCACGGCGGTGAGGGAACGGTACAGACCAGCTGCGCGCAGGGGTGGCCCTTCATCGGGATCCCGTTGCAGTTCGAGCAGCGCTTCAATGTTCAGCGCTGCGCGGCCTTCGGCTCGGCTCGGCTTGTGTCCCAGAAGGAGGCTCACGCGGCCGACTGGGCCGCACTGGTGCGCCAGGCCCTGGCCGACGAGGTCATGCATTCGCGAGCCCGGCGCATGGCCGAGCTCATGGAGGGGCTGGACGGACCGGGCCGGGCGGCCGAGGCGATCTGCGAGCTGCTGTGAGTCTGCTGCGGCTCTGCCGCCGAGGCTCTTCCGACCGGTGCCTACGCCTGCGCCCGGGCACTGGCGTAGAGGCAGACGGCCGCAGCTGCCGCGACGTTGAGGGACTCCGCCTTGCCGTAGACGGGGATGGAGACGACGGCGTCGGCCCGGCTCAGTGCCTCTGCGGGTAGTCCGCGGGCCTCGTTGCCGAGCAGCCAGGCGCTGGGCGCCTCCAGGAGAGACTCGGCCTCGAAGAGGTCGAAGTCCCCGCGTCCGTCGGCCGCCAGGACGGTGAGTCCGGCCTCGTGAAGGGCGGCCACGGCGTCGTCCAGGGCCACACCGGTGACGACGGGCAGGTGGAAGAGGCTTCCGGCGGTGGAGCGCACGACCTTCGGCGCGGTGGGATCCACGCTGCCCCGCACAAGGACGACGGCGTCGGCTCCGGCGGCATCGGCGGCTCGGATGATGGCGCCGGCGTTTCCGGGGTCCTGGGCCTGGGTGAGGACGGCGACGAGCCTGGCCCCGTCCAGGGCGGCGGCCAGCGCCTCGGAGCCGGCGGCCTCTTCGGTGGCGACGACGGCGAGGATGCCCTGGGCATCGGGGCTCATGGCGTCCATGACCTGCTCGCTGGTGACGTGCACATAGAGCTGGGCTGCCACAGCCTCCTGCCAGATCTCGGCGTGGCGCTCGACGGCGGCCTCGGTGAGGTAGACGTCGAGGACGCGGTCGGGGGCGTGACGGACTGCCTCGCGCACGCCCTGGGGGCCTTCGACAAGGAAGCGGCGGTGCTTGGTTCGCGCGTTGCGGCGGGACAGGCCGGCCACACGGGAGATGCGGGCCGAGCCGGGGTTGTTCAGCACCTCGTGGCCAGCAGCCGGCCCCTCACTGACGGTGCGGCGCCGCGGCCCGCGGGCAGCAGGCTGCTCGGCAGTGTCATCGAGAAGCTCATCAGGATCGGCGGAGGAGGTATGGCTCATGGGTTCAGCCTACGTGAGCCATCGGCGGGAACACCGAGTCCTCGCCACAAACCGGTTCAGGGCATGTGACGAGGACTCGGCGTCTGTGCGTCAGTGGGGCCTGCGCCCGAGTGCGCTAATGATTCAGGCCTTGGGGGCGTTGACGTCCTCGGGGAGGGCCTTGCGGGCGACCTCCACGAGGGCCTTGAAGCCCCCTGGCTCGTTGACGGCCAGCTCGGCGAGCATGCGGCGGTCGATCTCCACGCCGGCCAGGCCGAGCCCCTGGATGAAACGGTTGTAGGTCAGGCCCTCGGCGCGGGCGGCGGCGTTGATGCGCTGGATCCACAGGCGACGGAAGTCGCCCTTGCGGGCGCGACGGTCGCGGAAGGCGTAGACGCCGGAGTGGGTGACCTGCTCCTTGGCCTTGCGGTAGAGGCGCGAGCGCTGGCCGCGGTAGCCCGAGGCCTTCTCGAGAACGGAACGACGCTTCTTCTGGGCGTTAACAGCCCGCTTCACACGTGCCATGGTGAGACTCCTTGGTGGGTTGGGCGGTCAGCGACCGAGCAGCTTCTTGACCTGGCGGACGTCGGCCGGGGCGACCGGCTGGTCCTGGGACAGCTTGCGCTTGCGGCGGGAGGACTTGACCTCCAGCAGGTGGCGCTTGTTGGCCTGCTCGCGCATGAGCTTGCCGCTGCCGGTGACCCGGAAGCGCTTCTTGGCACCGGAGTGCGTCTTGTTCTTCGGCATTGTGGATTTCCTCTTCTCGGCCCTGACCGGGTGGCCCGGGCTGTGGACCCCTGACGGACTGCCGTCGGGGTGGGTGATGGACTGTGTCAGGCTCTGCCCGGCCTCATGCCTGTTCACCAGAGCTGGCGACGGGCGCGTTCCGGGCCTTGCCCGCATGCTTCTCAGCACGTCTGTTGGCGCGGGCCTCCTCACGACGACGGCGCTGGTCGGACTTGACCTCGGCCTTCTTGCGGGTGGGCGCCAGAACCATGACCATGTTGCGACCATCCTGACGGGGGTGGGACTCGACGGTGCCCAGCTCGTCCATCTCCTCCGCCACGCGCTGGAGCAGCCGGATTCCCAGCTCGGGACGGGACTGCTCGCGGCCGCGGAAGCGGACGATGCACTTGACCTTGTCCCCGCCCTTGAGGAACCGCTCGATGTGCCCCATCTTGGTGGCGTAGTCGTGCTGGTCGATCTTGGGGCGGAACTGGATCTCCTTGAGCTGCGTGTTCGCCTGGTTGCGGCGGGCGTCACGCGCCTTCATGGCCGACTCGTACTTGAACTTGCCGTAGTCCATGAGCTTGCACACCGGAGGGCGTGCGTCAGGCGCCACCTCAACCAGGTCGAGGCCCGCCTCCTCGGCCAGGCGCAGAGCATCCTCGACGCGGACGACGCCGACCTGCTCGCCACTGGGGCCGACGAGGCGCACCTCCGGGACGCGGATCCGTTCGTTGATACGGGGCTCGCTGATGGCTTTTCCTCACTCTCAGTGATGGTGACCGCCGCAGCGAAAAGGCCTTCGCCGCGAATACGCGCGAAGGCCTTACATGTGCTCACCCGAGCGCGGCCCGAGCAAAAGCGCCCGAGACCGCCGAGGATCTCTCCTCGCATGACCCGACCCCATCAGGGACCCAGGTGGGATTTCTCCGCTTGCGTGCCGAAGTAAGGAACTCCGGCCGGTCGGGAAGACAGTACCAGGTTGCCCTTCTCTTGCCCAGGACCACGATGACGGCATAGCGGTGACCCCGGACACCAGACCGATTTCAATGCGGAAGTGGACCGATCTCGGCGCGGAACTCGACCGATCTCGGCGCGGAACTCGACCGATCTCGGAGAAAGTCGGCGGGCAGACGATCAAGCGGGCAGCGGGCACAGCTCGACGGTGTCGATCAGCTCCCCCCAGGCGGGATTGACCATGATGTGCTGGCAGCCCTCCAAGGTCCTGGCCACGGCACTGCGGCCCTGGGCGGCGTCGATGCGGATGAAGACCCGCAGTTCGGCGTCCTGACCGGGAGCGAAGGCCACGCCGGTGACGCCGTCGATCTGTTCCAGCTGAGCACTGACCTCAGCCTGGACCGGCTCGTTGCGCCACGAGGGCACCCAGTCCTCTCCCCCGGCCAGGGCCACCACAGCGGGCCGGGGCAGACGCAGGTCGCGACTGCCGGGGTCCAGCACCCACAGCTGGTCGGTGGACAGGCAGGCCACCTGGGCGGCCCGCTGGGGCTCCACCGGGACCGGGCGCACGTCGCTGCGCCAGGCGGACATGGCCTGCGCACTGGTGAAGACCGGCAGCGCCACGTGCCCGTCGGGAAGGCTCACGGCCAGGGTGGCCGCATCCTGGCAGGCGTCGGCCGTATGAACCTCATGGTCGGGAACCTCGGGCTTGGCACCGCCCCGCGAGAGACTGACGCGCTGCGGACCGCCCGCGCCCTCCGAAAGGCGGGAGGCCTTGAAGGGCATAAAGGGCAGGGACGGCAGGGCGTGCGCGGCTACCGGCACGATGAGGCGCCCAGCGGCCAAGGCGGTCCACAACCGGTCCAGGTACTCATGACGAGGCAGGTCGTCCGCTTCCAGGGCCGCGCTCACCTCGGGGCGGACAGCACCGTCGTCCGCAGCGAACGGGGTGGGGGCGGCCAGAAGCCGCTCGAGTTTGGCCCTGGCCGCCATGGCCGCGGCCACTTGGGGCGACTGGCGAGACCGGGCAGACGCCGCCGCATCGGAGGGCGAACCGCCTGACTTCCCTGCATGGCCGCCCCCCGGAGCATCCGCTGAAGAAGCACGCCCCGCGGAGGCAGCAGGGGCGGAGGGCGACGCCGCATCCAAGCGAATGCCCGGGCGGGCATCGGACATGTCATCAGACCGGGGACCTGGACGTGATTCGCTCACGCGCCTCACGGTAGTGCCTCGAAGCCCTGGAGCCCAGTGAACCGCCCGGGAACCAACGATGGACCACCCGTGAACCGCATGCACCGAACCAGCAGGAATCGGCAGGACTCCCCGTCCTCGGCTGTTCTCCCGGACGCACAGCGCCGATAGCCTGTTCGCCGTGGCCTCGCTCTACTCGCTGAAGTACTGGTACACCCGGCGCCTGGGCTTCCTCATCCAGGGCTCGGTGCGCCGCGGCATCTCACCCGACGCATGGACGGCCGTCGGCGTCCTGTCGGCCGCTCTCGGCTGCGGGGCCCTGGTCATGGGCTGGTGGGTTCCGGCCCTGATCCTGCTGGCGGCCAGGCTCGGTGGAGCCAACCTCGATGGGGCCGTCGCCCGCGCCCGCGGAGTCTCGCGTCCCTTCGGCTTCGTCCTCAATGAGATCGGGGATCGAGTCTCGGACCTGTTCATCATGGCAGGCCTGGTGGGCTTGGCCCTGCGCATAGGAGCCCCTCCCTCCACAGTGGCCCTCACCCTGATCGCGCTGACCGCGGCGACGCTGCCCACCTTCATCTCCCTGGCGGCGGCCGGGGCGGGGGCTGCGCGGCTCAATGGCGGCCCCTTCGGTAAAACGGAGAGGTGTCTGGCCGCCGTGGTGGCCGCGGCCCTGCCCCAGTATCTGACCGCCATCGCTTGGATCATCGTGATCGGCTCCCTGCTGACGGCGGCAATCCGCCTGGCGCGCACCCGCAGGGCGCTCACGGGGCGCACGGGCCCCGCCATGGCCGACACGATGGCGCCCGCACCGCCGGAGGACATT
>RBWB01583034.1_pt1 | contig 13025 bp, 9 predicted proteins | sample 2014201 | NCBI WGS metagenome assembly RBWB01 (sample SAMN10133834, study PRJNA383868) | Human oral metagenome, whole genome shotgun sequencing project. | isolation source: supragingival plaque isolated from 88 juvenile twins | host: Homo sapiens | place: Australia
TCAAAATCTCTGCTTGTTTCTCGCGAGCTTCTCGGAGGATTCTTTCGCTCTCCGACTGTATACCGGCTAATTTTTCATTGGCTGCTCGGGCGTTCTTTAAACTTTCATCAATAAAATTCTTTCGCTGCTCGACCATATTTGTAATAGCCGGAAAACCGAATTTAGAGAGGATGATGAGAACAATAATGAAAGCCACGAGCATCCAAAATAATAGCCCGAAGTCGGGAGTGAGAATTGAAGGCAAGTTCAATGACTCCATATTTGGATGTTTGTGAGTTGAGTCGTATTAGGCTTATTTGATGAGGAAGGCACAAGCAGCTACAGCAAAGAGGGCAACACCTTCTACCAAAGCTGCTACGATAATCATGTTGGTCATAATTTTGTTGGAGGCTTCTGGTTGACGTGCAATTGCGTCCATTGCAGAACTACCAATTTTGCCAATGCCAAGACCAGCGCCAATTGTTGCAAGACCAGCACCAAGTGCCATTCCGAGCTGAGCAAAGCCAGTAGAAGTAGCTTCTAAAAGAGGTAACATCATAGTTGTAAGTGTTTGATTGATTGTTATTTTGATTTATTGTTTTGCAAAATTGTTTGTTCTCTATTCCTGGTGATGCTCGGGGAGAGACAATCCGATGAAAACAGAGGAAAGAAGCGTAAAGACATAGGCTTGAAGAAAAGCAACGAGGAGTTCGAGGCAATTCAGAAAGACCATAAGTAAGGCACTGAACACCGTAAAGATAGATCCCATTGTAGAACTAATCTGCCAAGTCATAAAGATGACAAAGGTGAACGATAAGATGATTGCGTGTCCTGCCATCATATTTGCAAAGAGACGTATCATCAATGCAAAGGGTTTTGTGAAGATACCAAAGACCTCGATAAGTGGCATAACTGGCGGGATTTTCAGCCACAAAGGAACGTTAGGCCAAAGAATCTCTTTCCAATACTCCTTGTTGCCAAATAGATTTACCAAAAGCATCGTACCTATTGCTAAGAATAAGGTGATGTTGATATTGCCTGTTACATTAGCCCCACCAGGAAATATGGGAATCAGACCTAACAAGTTGTTGGTAAAAATGAAGAAAAACACAGTGAGCAAATAGGGCGCGTAACGCTTATAATGCTTTTCGCCAATAGAGGATTTGATGACATCATCGTTGATGGTAATGACCAACATTTCCATCATTCCTACAAATCCTTTGGGGGCATCGCTTTGAGCATCGCGCTTCTTATACCAATGTGCACAATAGAGAAAAACTCCACATAAGATAAAAACTACGAGCCAAATTTCAAGTACATCTTTAGTAATGGACAAATCCCAGGGGCGTTCGATAGTCCCATCGGGTAGACGCTCATAGATCTTATTGTGGTGCTCCGGATTAAGGAAAAAACCTTTATAATCCTTATTTTGCTCTGCTGCTTTATGGAGATGTGCACTGCTAAATAGATGCCATCCACTTTCTTTGCCCTTGACGATAATGGGTAGGGGGATTGAAACATGATGACCATTCCATGTAGTGATGTGCCAATCATAAGAGTCAGCCAAATGCTCGAGTACGAACTCAGATACATTAATCTCTTTCTCTTCTTGGTGTCCAGACACCGCAAAAGAAGGCAGACCACTCCCTAAAAACAATCCCATAAGTAGGACGAATAGATAGCAGTTGAGAGAAAGTCTGAGACGATGTTTCATTTGGATAAATCTTTTTTATGGTCTCTTTGTCGACACCATGTAGAGAAAAGCAAGGTAATGAAGTAGAAGCTGAGAACATTGGCAAATGCTATCGTGAAGTCCACATCATTATGTGTTTTGAGATAAAGTAAAATACCCAGTGTCAGCAATAGACGAAAGAGGGAAAAACCTAAATTGACACCTATGAAGTAGGAGGAGTCTTTAGACCTGAAATGCTCCGTTAATATGAGCTCTACGGACGTGAAGATGAAGAAAAGTACTGATACTACTACAAGCTGCATCGCTACATGTGACAAGACAATAGTTGCGATGCTATGCTCAATCATCAGTAGGGTCGGCGCTACAATGAAGTAGACGGCGGCCAAGGTGAGGATTAGTTTTACTTGACGTAACATCAATTATGCTGTTTCTACGCACAAAGTGACCTTATTCTTCTTTACTTCTACAAATCCGGCAGAGATATTGATTTCGAAAGCATTATCCCCAACGCACACAATAGTTCCTGCTTCAAGAGAAGACAAGATAGGGGCATGATTCTTGAGTATCTCAAAACGCCCTTTCTCCCCTGGTACGAACACAGCTTCCACTTTTGCGTCAAAGAGTGTTCGTTCCGGTGATATGATGGTCACATGCAGGTTTTCAAATTGAGACATAAGAATTAGGCATTAGCAACGGAGAGAAGTTTTTCTCCCTTAGCGATGGCATCATCAATTGTACCGACGTTGAGGAAAGCCTGTTCGGGCAAGTGATCTACCTCACCATCTAAAATCATATTGAATCCACGGATGACTTCTTCTATGGGGACCATCACTCCCTTAACGCCCGTAAACTTTTCTGCAACAGTAAAGGGCTGGGAAAGGAATCGCTGCACACGACGCGCACGATTAACAGTGAGGCGATCCTCGTCAGACAATTCATCCATACCCAGAATGGCAATAATATCTTGCAACTCTTTATACTTCTGCAGGATTTGCTTAACGCGCTGAGCGCAATTATAATGTTCCCAGCCGATGACATTGGGGTCAAGGATGCGAGAGGTAGAGTCAAGTGGGTCTACTGCAGGATAAATTCCCAATTCCGTAATCTTACGAGACAGCACCGTCGTTGCATCCAAGTGGGTAAAGGTGGTTGCCGGTGCAGGGTCTGTCAAGTCATCGGCAGGGACGTACACAGCTTGTATGGAAGTGATAGAACCATTCTTCGTAGAGGTGATACGTTCTTGCATAGCACCCATTTCGGAGGCCAAAGTCGGTTGATAGCCTACCGCCGAGGGCATACGGCCAAGCAATGCAGAAACTTCAGAACCGGCCTGCGTAAAGCGGAAGATATTGTCGATAAAAAACAGAATATCAGTTGCTTTACCACTTTTTGCTCCACTATCACGGAAAGATTCAGCGATGGAGAGACCCGAGAGTGCCACAGAAGCACGTGCACCAGGCGGCTCGTTCATCTGTCCATAGACCAGAGTGGCTTGACTTTTGGCGACTTCTTCATAATCTACCTTTGACAAGTCCCACTCTCCCCGTTCCATCGCTTGAGTAAAAGCTTCTCCATATTTTACAACCCCCGATTCAATCATTTCACGGAGCAAGTCATTACCTTCACGCGTACGTTCACCTACACCTGCGAAAACGGAGAAACCATCGTGTCCTTTGGCGATGTTGTTAATCAACTCCATGATGAGCACAGTCTTACCTACGCCTGCGCCACCAAACAATCCGATTTTACCGCCCTTCATATAGGGCTCCAATAAGTCTATGACTTTAATACCGGTGTAGAGTACTTCGCGACTGGTTTTCAATTCCTCAAACTTCGGGGCTTCTCTGTGAATAGGAAAAGGATTTTCCGCCTTGTTCAAATTGTGTAAGCCATCGATACTGTCACCAATCACATTGAGCATACGCCCTTTGATTTGATTGCCGGTGGGCATTGAGATGGGAGCACCGGTGGGGCGTACTTCTAAACCACGCGCCAAACCATCAGTATTGTCCATAGCTACCGTGCGGACGGTATCTTCACCGATGTGCTGCTGTACTTCAATGACAATGGTACGCCCATCGGGGTGTGTCACTTCAAGGGCATCGTGAATGCGTGGAAGCACCTCTTCTGAAGAATGTCCTTCCGTTGTAAAACAAACATCGATAACAGGGCCGATGATTTGCGAGATATGTCCAATGTTTTGGCTCATTGTATTATAGGCTGTTTTTAGATACTGAGTTCATCCAAAACTTTGATGAGTTGTGGATCCATTTTTTTTCGTTCTTGTACGGCTTCGATAAAAGGAACGTAAACAACGGTGTTGTTGCGGATGCCCACCATAACATTACGTTGACCTTGTACGAGGGCATTGATGGCCCCTACGCCAACCCTTGAAGCAAGAATGCGATCGAGTGCAGAAGGCTTTCCACCACGCTGAAGATGCCCAAGAATAGAAACGCGTACGTCAAACTCCGGATACTCCTTGTTGACACGGTCAGCATAATAAAGTGCACCACATTTCGGACTTTCACTGACTATGACCATACAACTTTTCTTTGACTTACGAATACCACGTTCCATAAATTCAATGAGCTGGTCGGCCCCGGTAGAGTCTTCGGGGATAATCGCAGCTTCCGCACCTCCCGCAATGGCGGAGTATTGAGCCAAGAAGCCGGCATCACGCCCCATCACTTCAATAAAGAAAATACGTTCATGGGAGTTGGCTGTGTCACGAATTTTATCCACACAATCCATTATGGTGTTGAGTGTTGTATCATAGCCGATAGTATTGTCGGTTCCGTACAAGTCGTTGTCAATAGTGCCGGGCAAGCCTATACAAGGGAAGTCATACTCCTCGGCCAACATCATAGCACCTGTCAACGAGCCATTTCCACCAATGACCACCAAGGCATCAATACCTTCGCTTTTCAGCACATCGTAGGCACGTTTACGTCCTTGCGGTGTCATAAAATCCTTAGAACGTGCGGTGCGTAAAATTGTACCGCCGGTTTGGATGATACCCGACACATCTTCAGTGGTAAAAGTCTTGATTTCTCCGTGCATGAGACCTTCGTATCCACGATAAATCCCTTTTACCTTGAAACCATTGCAAATGGCACTGCGTGTCACAGCGCGAATGGCGGCGTTCATACCCGGCGCATCTCCACCAGAGGTGAGCACGCCAACGCATCTAATCTTTGCCATAAAATCACTATTTAGGAGCGGCAGACGGGGCTCGAACCCGCGACCCTGGGCTTGGGAAGCCCATGCTCTACCAACTGAGCTACTGCCGCAATAATATGCTGATGAAAAATAATAGGTACGCTCTTGAAAAAATAGGGCTGTCCATTCGTTTCCTCTGCAAAAGTAACACTTTTATTTTATATGCCCCAAATTCTGAGAACTTGTTTTTTGTTTCTGTGGGCAAAAAAAGGTGCGGAAGCGAAAAATAGAGGGATATCCACCCATTTTTTCTTCCACACGCCTTTCTTCCGACCTTGAAACAGGTTAGTAGATGAAGACCCGCTTGCAGTAGGAGCGTCCCATCTGAACTGTCTTTAAGAGGTAAGTTCCTTTTGGTATAAGTAGGTATTCAAGAAGATGAAGGACACAAAGTACAGTGTCATTGGAGCAAACGAGTTTTGAACGCAATCATTGGAGGAAATGAAACAAGAGTAAGTGAGTATGGTTGATATCAAAGCAACGCCCCCACACCATTTGAAGAGCGTGGGGACGTGCAATTTCAGAAAGAACAGCAAAGATTAGTAGCCGTCGTTTTGCTTGAGCTTAGGATTGCGGTCGATGGCCGATTGCGGAATGGGGAAATAGCGGAAAGTAGGCTTGAAGAGACGGTCTTCAATCTTAATCCGGTTGCCACTAACGGTGCAACGCAGTCCAGGGGCAGTGGCAGCATTCATATCGATGGTGCCACTGATGCGGGTGAGCGTTTCGTTGAGCACCTTCATTGCCAGCATCTGGCCGGAGGTGTCTTTCCAACGCACGATGTCGGCACGGCGGAAACCTTCGCCCGCCAGTTCTACGGTGCGTTCGCGATGGATGACTTCGCGCAGGGCATCCTTTGTGGCATAGCGTGTGCGGTCCACAGCGGGCATCCCGACACGAGTGCGGAGCTGATCAATGAGATTGTAGACTTCGGCCGAGGGACCATTGAGTTCATTGAGCGCTTCGGCGCGGGTGAGTAACACTTCGGCATAGCGGAAGAGGATGACATAAGGGTCGGCCGACCACATATCGTCATATTGCTTAAGAGGAGCTGTGTACTTCGCCCAAGTGAGTCCTGTCTTCGAGGCGTTGTCGGCCGCTTCGGGAAAGTTGGTGTTGTTCTTTCCGTCAATCACTTTGTCGAGCGTGTTGTAGACACCGCCCCAGTAGTCGCAACCGGGATAGAGAATACTCATCGCCATGCGTGGGTCGCGCTTATTGAAGGGATGTGTGGCATCATAGAGGGGAGAGTCTTCCTGAGGAAGGCCATCCTCCATCGGATAAATCTCCACCAAGTGTTGTGTCGGGACAACCGATGACCAACCGCCATCGCCATTGTTGTAGAACTGCCCAATGGTGTACAGCGAGTGCTTGGACTTCTCGTGATCTTCGCCCACAATGATTTCTTTCGAGTTTTTGCCTTCGAGAGTGAAAATCTTAGCATAGCTGGGGTCGAGTTCATACTGGCCGAGGGCTATAATCTCTTGTGCTGCATCGGCAGCCTTTTGCCAGTTGCCACGGTAGAGATGAGCCCGCATCTTGATGGCCAACGCAGCGCCTTTGGCAATGCGTCCGCGGGCGGCAGGTCTGTCGTTGAGCAGCGTGATGGCGCGATCGATATCTTTGTCGAAATAGTCCCACACCTCAGCTTCCGTGTTGCGGGGTACTTTGGCGGCTTCGGCATTCTGATACTGGTGTTCGATGATGGGCACACCGCCATACCAGAAGTTCATGTTCATGTAGGTAAAGGCACGGATGGCTAAGGCCTGACCGAGGAGGTTGTTCTTCACCTTGTCGTCAGAGATTTTGGCCTTGTCGATGTTGTCCACAACGTTGTTGCAGGCCGAAATCTGCCAGAAGTCGTAAAGGCTGTTGCCGGGGCTGGTGGCTGTCCAGAGGCCGTTGCCCATCATCTGCCCACCTTCCCAAGAGAAGTTGTTGTAGGCAATGTCGGAGGCTGCGTCCATGTAGAGCACATTGGTGTAGAGATTGCCCCAGCCCTGATAGCAGGTGACGAGGAACTTGTCGACCTCGTCGGCATTCTTCCACGTGGTGGCAGGCGACAACTGGTCGTGAGGCACAGTGTCAAGAAAATCGGAGCATGAAGTCACACCCAAAGAGAGGAGTGCGAGGATGCTATATACAATGCGTTTCATAAAGGTATCAGTTTTGATGTAGGGAAACATTAGAAAGTGATGCTCACGCCCAGCGAGTTGGTCATAATGAGCGGATAGCTCGACGCGCGTTCGGAGGAAATCTCGGGATCAATGTTGATTTTCATCGCATCAATGGTGAAGAGGTTTTCAACCGAGTAATAGAAGCGCACCTTGCTCATGCCCAGCGGGGCACTGATACTCTGCGGTAGCGTGTAGCCCAGCTGGAGGTTCTTCAAGCGAAGGTGGGAAGTATTGGCGAGCCAGAAGTCACTCATCACGTTGGAGGGGTGGCTGGGAGACACGCGGGCGTCGGAAACGCGAGGCATTTTGCCGGCATTGCCCTTGTAAGTCCAAGACTCGCGCCAGATGCTGGCTGGGTGAGAGTTGTCGCCGCGGAAGTCGCCATAGACTTCGGAGTTCAAGACACGTGCACTCTTGGCAAAGCCCGAGAAGATGGCTTGAAGGTCGAAGTTTTTCCAACCAGCGTTGAGTACAAGGCCGAAGTGGATGGCGGGCGTAGTGGAGTTGCAGAGTTTGCGGTCGTCGGTGGTCATGGCCCCATCGCCATTGGTATCGGCGTAAATCAAGTCACCAGCCTTAAACTTATACTTTCCGAAAGGATAGCCGGGTTTGCCGGAATACTTGTCCATCCAGGCTTGGGCTTCGGCATCAGTGGCAAAGAAACCATCGGCGTGGTACATGTAGTAAGAGTCGTAGGCGTGCCCAATCTGGTTGCGCTGATTTCCAGAGTTAAGGAACTCGACACCGCCGAGGTTGAGCAGTTCGTTGTGGTTGAACGAGATGTTGCCTTGTGCACCAAACGTCCAGTCGCCCCAACGGTTGTTGTAGCCGAGCGAGATTTCAACACCCGTGTTGCGAAGGGCACCCACATTGTCGTAGTAGTCGCCGAGAGCAAATTCTTTGGGAGCAGGCACTTTCATGATGATGCCTGTGGTCTTCCGGTTGTAGAAGTCCACACTACCAGTGACGTGCTTGAAGAGTTCGAAGTCTACGCCGAAGCCCCAAGTCGTGGCTTTTTCCCAAGAGATGGTGCTCACCTTGTAGCTGCCTTGATAGTAGCCCGGAGTCACCACGCCGTTGAACACGGCTTTCCCATCGATGTTGTAGAGATTGAGAGAAGGATAGTAGTCGTCTAGAGCGTCTTGGTTACCGAGTTTACCCCATGAAGCACGAATCTTCAGGTAGCCCAACCAGTCGCGGGTGTTTTCCATAAAGTGCTCTTCGCTGATGCGCCAAGCACCGGAGAAGGAGGGGAAGTAACCCCAGCGATGTCCTTTCGAGAAACGAGAGGAGGCATCGGCGCGGAGGTTGGCTTCAAAGAGGTATTTGCCCATCAAGTCGTAGTTGATGCGGCCGAACCAACTCAACATGTTTAGTTCGCGAGAATAGCCACCATTTTTGCTGGTCGAGGCATCGCCCGCGTTCATGTCCGTCACGTCGTTATTGGGGAAGTTCTTGCGCTCACCGGTCAGTTCATCGTAGTTGAACTTCTCAGCATGATAGCCGCCCAACACTTTCAAGCCATGTACGCCCCATTGCTTGTCGTAGTTGAGAAGCACGTCCACACTGGTACGAGCGCGGTTGTACTGCCCTTGTCCGAGGTTGTTGGGCGAAGTTTCTTTGTTGGGATTGTAGCGAAAGTATTTGAGGAACGACCGCTGGTTCTGCGTGAGGTTGAGGTGCGCCACCTTCACGCTGGCCACCAATCCTTCCATCAGTTTGTAGTCCAGACCGAGGTTGAGGTTCGTGTTCTGCGTCTTGGTGATGACGGGTTGCTTCGCATCGAGCCACGCTATGGGATTGCCATCGCCGATGGTGCCATAAGTGCCATCAGCCTTGCGTGCGGCAATCCACGGAGCAATGATGTTGAGCTGACGAATGATTTGGTCGGAACCGCGGCCCACATAGTTATTGTTGGGGTCATCGTAGTCGTTGTTGATGAAGTTGAGCCCGGCATGTCCCGTGAGACGTGGAGAGAAGGTGAAGTCGAGGTTGGTGCGGATGCTGAAGCGCTCGCGGTTGGAACTTTCGAGGATACCTTGTTGATTCATGTAGCCTGCCGCAGCCATATACTTCACCGTCTCTGTGCCGCCCGTCACGTTGAAACTGTGCGAGTGTTGTACGCCGGTTTTGAAGGCCAAGTCATACCAGTCAGTGTTGGGATAGTTATCGGGGTCGCTGCCGTTGCGGAACTTTTCAATTTCGGCCGCAGTGAAGCGTTCGGGTTTACCATTGTCCTTGAGGGCAAAGTTGAGCATTTCGGCATATTCCGCAGAAGTCAAGCGCTCCACAAGACGAGTGGCATTGAGGAAGCCCACATTGCCGCTGTAGGTCACAACGGGCTTGCCCACCTTACCACGCTTGGTCGTAATCAGGATGACACCATTGGAAGCCTTCGAACCATAGATGGCGGCCGAAGCTGCATCCTTCAGCACCGAGATACTTTCAATGTCGTTAGGGTCGATGGAGTTGAGGTTGTTGGTTTCCACACCGTCCACGAGGATATAGGGCGAAGCGTTGTTGAGCGTCCCCACGCCACGCACACGAATCGTGGACCCATCGGCACCGGGACGTCCTTGTCCGGCAGTGACGCTCACACCAGGCATCAAGCCTTGCAAGGCCGACGACACGTTTTGCACAGGACGGCTTTGCAAATCTTCGCTCTTGATTTGAGCCACCGAACCCGTCAGATTGGCTTTGGCCTGCTTACCGAAACCGACCACCACCACTTCGCCGAGGTCCTTGTTGTCCTCCACGAGAGTGATGCTCAGAGGGCTGTCGCTCACGGCCACTTTCAGAAGTTGGTAGCCGATGTAGTGAATGGAGATTTGCTTGGCGCGCACATTGGAGAGGGAGAAGCGACCGTTGTTGTCGGTCATGGTGGCGTTGCGCGGATTGCTTTCATCGCGCACCACCGCTCCAGGCAGCGGATTGCCCGCTGTATCATGCACCGTTCCGCTCACCTTCACGCCCGTCTGTTGAATGGCTGCCGTGCGCAGGGAGGTGGCTTGTGTCGCAAGCGCAGTGGCGGGTGAGAGTTGCACGAACCCTGCACACATCAAGCAAAGTGCAGTGGAGAGCTTGACGGGAATACGTCCGCTCAGCCATCGAGGATTGGTTGTACTCATGGTTGGTTTGTTTTAAGGTTGATAATAAAAAGGTGTTATTCTTGGTCTCTCAAAGGGAGAACTAAGGTTTGTTGCGTGCAAATATAAACGTTTTTGTCTAATACACAAAGCAAAACTACCTAAATTTTCACCTTTGGGGACGTATTTTATTAAAAAGGTCGTATTTTCTCGGACGTTGTCAGAAAAACGCAAGCCGATAGCAGCGCAACACCAACAACATAGAAGTTGATTTTCTACAGCATAGAAGTTTTTTGGGAAACTATTGCTGTACGCTAAACTTGGATTATCCGATCTTTTCGTTTGCCCAGACGAGCCGTGCTCCAATAAAAACAAGACTGCACCAACGACAAAAGTTACTTTCGTCAAGGATAAACTATAAACCAAACCTTGAATTACATAAACCAAACTTTGGTTTATATAAACCAAGGTTTGAATTACATAAACCAAGGTTTGGTTTATAGATTACTCGTTAGCTTTTCAACTTTTCTTGCTGAAGCAGCCAACTTTTTCTTTCTGGCAGACGAGATGTGGCACTTAATATAAAGAAGAGGGTGGCGGTACACCATATTATATAGTACCAAGAAATAGTACGAAGAAAAACAACATAAAGAGGGGTTAAGGAAGGGATGTCTCACTCAGTGGGACGTTTCCCGATATCCTCCCTTCCTCTTCGGTACAAAATACCTACTTTCGGGTATTGTAGGCATCTCGTTAAATCCATACCTTTGCACTCTCATCCCTACTAAGATATTAAAAACAAAAATAAAAAAAGAATACGATATTGCAAAGGCTTTATTTCCTATTTGTCTACGCGGCACTATTGTTGGCGGTTGTGCCGGCAACAGCGCAAGTGACAGTGAGGGCGCGAGTCCTCGACCAAGAGACGGGCGAACCTCTCTCCGGCGCTTGGGTGAGGCTGACGGGCAATGCACGAAAGGCCACGGTGACAGATGCCGAAGGCTATTTCACGCTCAAGAGCGACACCACAGCGGTGGAAGTGAGCATATCCTTCTTAGGCTATAAGGAACTGAAAGCGAGGTTGAGCAATCATGCAGTCTATCGGCTTTCTCCCTCTGCTGCACTGCTGAAGGAAGTCGTGGTGACTGCCACGGAGCGCCGAGGCTTGACCTCCTCGTCGGTCATCGGGAAGCAGGCCATGCAGCACTTGCAGCCTTCGAGCTTCACCGACTTGATGGAATTGCTGCCGGGCGGGATGGCCAAAGACCCGAGCCTGACCACGCCCAACATCATCAAGCTGCGCGAAGTGGGGCGACCTTCCGGCAAATACAACACCTCCTCGCTGGGCACGAGCTTTGTCGTCGATGGAGCGCCGCTGTCGACCAATGCCAACATGCAGTTTATGAACGGTGCGTGGGACAGCAAGACGACCTATCGCGACTTCACCAACTCGGGAGTGGACATGCGCTCCATTTCGACCGACGATGTGGAGCAAGTAGAGGTGGTGCGCGGCATTCCCGGTGTGGAGTATGGTGACTTGACGAGCGGACTGGTGAAAATCAAACGCCGCCGTGGCGGGCACGACCTGCAAGCACGCTTCAAAGCCGACATGGAAAGCAAACTTCTGCACGTGGCCAAGGGAGTGGAGTGGGGCAGACAGCGGTGGACGCTCAATCTCAGCGCCGACTGGCTGAATGCCAACGGCGACCCGCGCAATGTGCTGGAAACCTATCAGCGCTTGTCGTTCTCGGCCAGAGGCGGACATCGCCGGGAAACCTCACGCCGACAATGGGACGCTGCGCTCAACCTCGACTATTCGGGTTCGTTTGACGACGACAAGATAGACCCCGAACTCAACTACGGTGGGGTGGATGCCTACCGGAGCGACCGCAACCGATGGGCAGCGAGCTTCACCTTGCGACAGACAAGCCGCCGCGAAACGGACTGGTGGCGCTCGGCGGAATTGCTGGCATCGGTAAACTTCGAGAAAGACTTGCTCGACCGCCAACGCCTGGTGCAGATTGACCACGGACAGCCCGCCGCTGTGACGAAGGAGGAAGGCGAAAGCCGGGCGGTGCTCATCTATCCCTACAAGTACACCGGTCGGCATCGCGTGGACGGCCGTCCGCTCGGCATCTTTATGAAAGCGCAAGCCGACTTCTCCCTGCCCACATCGTGGATGAGCAACCGCCTGAAGATCGGTGCCGACTGGCAGTTGGACAAGAATTTGGGCAAGGGGCAACTCTTCGATCCACTCTTTCCGCTCTATCCCGGGCTCTCCACCCGCCAGCGCAAATACAGCGACGTGCCTGCCGAAGTGCAGTTGTCGAGTTTTGCCGAAGCCGACCTCACGCTGCCCATCGGCCGCCAGCAGTTGCAGCTGGTGGCCGGAGTGCGCAATGCAGCGATGACGAACCTCGACAGCCGCTACGACTTGCAGCGGAAAGTCTACCTCGACCCACGTCTCAACATCGGTTGGAGTCTGCCGTCGATGGGCGTGGACGGTGCACCGTTGAACCTCCAAATCCGCGGTGGATGGGGGCGGCACACCAAGATGCCCACCATCGACCAGCTCTATCCCGAACTCCTATATATAGATATGGTCGAGATGAACTATTGGCACGAACAGCGCGAACTCCGCTCGGTGTGGTTGCAGACCTACATCAAAGACCCGACCAACTATCGCTTGCAGGCGGCCCGCAACAGCAAGTGGGAAGTGAGTCTCGATGCTTCGTGGTTGGGACATCGGTTCACGGTGACCTACTTTGAAGAAGACATGAAGTCGGGTTTTCGGAGCATGAGCGACTATCGTTCCTACGCCTATAAGTGGTACGACACGTCGGGCATCGACCACAGCAGCCTCACCGC
>RBWB01583042.1_pt1 | contig 13005 bp, 6 predicted proteins | sample 2014201 | NCBI WGS metagenome assembly RBWB01 (sample SAMN10133834, study PRJNA383868) | Human oral metagenome, whole genome shotgun sequencing project. | isolation source: supragingival plaque isolated from 88 juvenile twins | host: Homo sapiens | place: Australia
TACATACATACACCACTTATAAATACAACTCCTAAAATATTTAACTGCCAATAGGCACTCAAATCTTCGTTTACCATAATTGATATTGCGTTTTTACTTAAACTACCTGGATTTATTATTTCTAAAGGAACATATTTAAAATTGTTAAGAATCAAACAAACTATAGGAATTATAAAGATAAATAGTGCAGCTTGTATCTGACTTCTAAAGATCGAACTTGCCATAATACCTATATTTACTAAAAACCATAGCCAGATTGTGTAAAACAATGTACCTTTTAAGAATAGTGTGATGTCTACTGAAGAGTAATAACTATTTGTATAATATAAACCAGCTACTAATCCAATACCTAAGCTAATAATAAATAGAAGATTATAGAATATATACTTACTCAGTAAATACTGTGTTTTAGTAATCGGTTTTGTAAATAGTAACTCCAGAACACCACTTTTTTTCTCATTAATAATACAACTCATTAATGTTACAACAATCGTAAAAATAGCAAATTGATTTAATTGTCCAAAAACCCCCGAAAAAACATTATTTCCCGATGGAGTAGTATAATCTGGATTCATTATTAATGCATTGTTGCCATCAATCACTTTGGGAATTAATTGCATTGTAATAGGTTGCATAATAGAAGCTAGGATAAAAACAATAGGTATCCATAAAAATTTATACTCCTTTATTGATTCCCTACATTCTTTAGTTATCAATAAAACTAAATTTTTCATTTCTTTCCTCCATCATTCCATTAGTTTCATAAAATAATCTTCTAAAGAAAAATTATTTAGCTCTATAGATGAAAAATTGACATCATAATCAATCATTGATTGAAAAAACTCATCTTTCCAATTTTCGATTTCAGTGTTAATTTCGATATGCACTTTATTTCGAGACTGATAGATATTATTAATAGATGCTTTTTTAATTAACTTATCAGTCCATTTAGTGTTTTGAGTTATTAATTGAATTACCAAACTTAAGCTACCCTGCTTTGTTAACATATCACTCAAATAAAAATCATTTAAAAGAGTTCCTTGTTTGATAATACAAAATCTATCACACACTTCTTGTGCATCTGCTAAAATATGTGTTGAAAAAATTACAGTTGAATCTTTTTTTATATCGTCAATTAAATTCAAAATTTCTCTTCGTCCAATTGGATCTAATGCTGAAACTGGCTCGTCTAGAATTACAAACTTCGGCTTATGTATTATAGCTTGTGCAATTCCCAAACGTTGTCTCATACCTCCAGAAAAACCTCCTATTGCTCGGTCAGCTTCTTCAAATAAACCTACTTTTTTTAAAGTCTCTTCTATACGTGCATCAATAAGATATGGTTTCATTTGGAAAAGTTGGCAATTAAATTTCAAAAATTCCCTAGGGGTCATCCATTCATAGTAGTTAGGGTACTGGGGTAAGTATCCGATTAAAGCCTTTTGTTTTTCAACTGTCTTCCCCTCAAAATTTATATCACCGTTTGTCGGAAGTATCAGCCCACTGATTATTCTTAACAAAGTAGTTTTACCTGCTCCATTAGGCCCTATTAAACCAATACAGTCCCCCTCAAAAATCGTTAGGGAAAGATTATTAATTGCTATTTTATCTTTAAATTTTTTTGATATATTATTAATAGTAAATAATTCTTTTTTCACTATGTATCCCTCCTAAAATTTTTACTTAATGTTAAGTACAAAATGGGACCAAAAATTGTTATACAAACTATAGGAAAAATCCAGAGTAACTCAGTTTTTCTTCTATACCGTTTAAACAAATCCACTATGCTAATTATAATCAATAAAATATGAAGTCCCAAAATTGGCAACAATACTCCAAGAAATTCATTTGATACATTAAACATTTCAAACACACTCCTTCATTTAGTATTCATCTATCTAAGATAGAATAAAGCAGCTATTAAAGTAATAAATTTTTAAGATCTAAAATTGTATCGCAATTATAAATATCCACTAAATCAATCTCTTTTCCTAAATTGTCACGAACCCAGTTTTTTATACGTACCATTTTTAGCGAATCTATACCAAGTGAAAAAATTTGACTATCTAATGAAATATTTTTTACTTTGAGAACCTCTTTCAACATCATCATTAAAGGAGTATCTGGTTCAATATTTGTGCTTCGTGATTCGTGTATCATTAAAATACTCTTAACAGCATATTGCTTTAAGAAGTCCAAATCAACTTTACCATTTTGAGTTAAAGGTATACTTGTATTTTTAAATATATAATGAGGGCACTCATACTTTGCTAGACTAGTGTTCAAGACATCTCTAATAGTTTTTTCTTCTATCAATTGATCATTGAAATAAATAAGTATGATTTTATCTGTTCCTTCATCATCTTTAATAGAAAACGAGACACAATCTTTATTAAAATTATTTTTAAAAACCCTAGAAATTTCATTAAAGCTGACTCTATAACCATTAACCTTAATTTGTGATTCCTTACGTCCAATAAATTTTATATAGTCGGGATAGTAAAATTCTCCCAGATCTCCAGTTAAATATAAATAACCTAAATCAGAATGCTCAATGAAAGACATATTCGTCTTTTCAGTATCATTAACATACCCTAAAGAAACACCCGAACCCCCAATTGCGATTTGTCCAATCGTATGATTTTTAATAACATTGTTAGCATTATCCAAAATATAGATCTGTTGATTCGCCATTGGATAACCGTAAGGTACATAATCAATATTTTTTATATTGTCAGCAGTTACTTCATATAAAATTGACCAAATTGAACATTCCGTTGCTCCACCTAAGCTAAATACCCTACAGTTTAAAAATTTATTCTGTACATCCTCTACCAATTCCTTAGAAACGTGGTCACCACTCAACAAACAAACTTTAAGATTATCAATCGGTAAATGTCTTAAATTATTATCTTGTAAGTAGTAATTTAAGACATTCGGAACGGAATTCCAGATTGTAATGTGATAATTTGACAAAATTTGTGTGATTTCTTGTGAATCTCTCTGATCTTTAACAATAAATAGAGTGCCCCCAACCATACTTGAAGCAAAAATATCAAAAACTGAAAGGTCAAATGAAAATGAAGCTAAACCCAAAAAACAGTCACTGGAAGTTAATTTTAGTCGTATCTTAAGATCTATTAAAGTATTCCATACCTGATGATGAGTTTCGATTACTCCTTTTGGCTTTCCTGTACTACCTGAAGTAAATATAATATAGGCTACTCTATCGGAAGAACTAATTTTATTTTCAAAAGGGATCGGTATACTATCTGTTCGAATTTCTTTTATATCATCCCCATTCAGTAAAATTCGCGCTGAAGATTTACTTATAATATAGTTTCTTCTATCTACTGGGTATTCTGGATCAATTGGGACATAGTAATTCTGAGATAAAAGAACGGCATAAATTTGTACTATAGTTCTGATATTTCTATATCCAATAATAGCTATCGGTTGATTTTGAAATTCAAACTTCTTTGCTAATTCCAATGCTTCTTCGTACAATTTACCATAACTAATTTCCTCTTCCAGTGTTTTAACTGCAATTTTATTTTTATTGCTAGTTGCTACATTCTTTAGAGCAGTCTCCAAATACATTTTATCTACATCTAAAAATGTATTATTATAACAATCTTGGTTATCCATTTTAGATTTCCTTTCTATGATTTTGCTTTTAAATTTTGTGATAAACTTCCTTAATATTCGTAAAGATTAATATCTTAATAATTAGAGACTTTGGGATAAATAATGTATGTTTGTGTAATATTACTATTGCTAATTTACTTTACTTATCCCAAAAATGATGCCTCTTTCAGTGTGGAGAGTAGGTTAATCTAATACCAAAAATATTCTAAATTAATACTCTCTATTTTTATCACTAGTTAGATATTGAATATATATTTAAAGATTTATTACTGAGATACAATCTAAACTCAACGAAAATATCGCTCTCTTTGAAATGTTATTATAAAATAAACAGTTAACATCATTTCAAATCCAATAAGAATAAATAAATAATTAAAATCTAAAAAAATAACTATTAAACTTGTCACTGCAACTTGCAACATACTAGTGATTGCCGCTATTATTGTTGATAAGCCCTGCTTTACAACTTCCATTTCATTACTCCATTGATAGTTAGGCAATCTAAAATTCAACAACAATCCAAGAACTGAAGTAAATATAAGATTACAAACAAGTAAGGCAATTGCTTGAATAACTTGAAGTGGTACTAATCCCATAAATAAACAACTAAGAATTGCAATAATAATTCCTGGAATAAAGATTAATAGATTTAAAAAGAATTTTATAAAACTAACCTCAAAAATTGTTAATGGTAATGATTTTATTATCCAAATTTTACTTCCTTCAATTGAAAATGCACAAGTTGTTGTTGTTGTCAAAACCAAACACGCAGTAAATATAATATAGTATACTTTTTCACTTGAAATATTGAAATCATTATTAAAGATTGAAAACGTATATTCTGGAATTAATTTCTCACCAAATAATAGTGATGCAGCACCAATTAAAATCAATAATATGGGCATTAATATAGTATTACTAAGATAGGAGAAAGAGGAACTATAAAGTTTTAACTCTCGCTTCATAAGAGCAACAAACGATGGAGTTATATATAATTTAAAATGAGAGTTTGCACTATCTGATTGTCTACTAAACTTCGCGAGAATCTTATCATACTTATTATTCACTAATAAGAGAAATATATAGCTTCCCAAAAATACAAAAGCAATCATTCCAAAAATTGTAAAATGTTGTATTATATCCAATTCACCAAATATCGGAAACGGCAACAAAGAGACTTCAATTACACCCAATTTAGGATTACGAACCCCTGTCTTGGAATAACTAAATATAAGTGGAGCAATGAGTAAAACAAATGAAAGTAATGAAACAACTAAATTTGATTTAATACTTAAATAGTTTAAAATTTCTTTCACTATAAAAACAACTATAACCGTTAGTACGATAGCTAAAGCAGGGGTACATAACGCCATCAAGAATATATATATGATATTGTAAAACGGAATTGGATTAATCAAAATCAATGATATTTGAACTACTGACAACAATATGAGCGTTAAAAACGAATATAAAATATATTGATAAATAATGACTGATAACTTTGCCTGCCATTTTTCTATGGGCAAGGTAAAAATATAATCATGATCCTCGCTATAAATTAAATTCAAAATCCCTGACAAACAAGTCCAAATTGCTAAAATCCAAAATATTATACCAATAACATAAGTATTTATGTCTTGCAGATTTCCTTCTGACAGCATTTGAAATGGCAAATAGGCAAAATAAATTACTAATAATGCAAAAACTATAATATATCCAATAAGTGTAATGCGAGAATGGAATTTTATAGATGCAGAGGTAGTATTTAATTTTGATAAACCTAGTTGATTTTTTAAACGTATCTGTAAAAATTTCAACAAATTACTGCTCTTCATAGTTTGTCTCCCGTTTAAAAATTGTATTTAAAGATGACTCTTTAATGACTTCTGTCATTTCATCATTGACTTTTACAATCCCATTATCAATTAAAACAACATGATTGCATAATTTCTCTGCAACTTCTAGAACATGGGTGGAATATATAATAATGCTACCATGTTGTGCTCTATTTTTTAATTCGTCAATTAAGAAAAATGTTGCATTGGGGTCTAGGCCGACAAACGGTTCATCTAATACAATTAATTTCGGATTATGCAGAAAAATCGAGATTAATACGAGTCTCTGTTTCATTCCATGAGAATAGGTAGAAATTAATTGAGATAGTGCTTCAGTCATGTTTAATTTACTAACCAAATAGCTAACTCTCTTCTCAAAGTCTTCATTGGATATCCTATAGATTGAACCAATAAAGTTAAGATATTCATACCCTTTCAAATTATCATATAGTTCGGGCGAATCTGCAGCATAGCCCATATTCAATTTAAAAAGTTTTGGATTCTTAAGCAAATTAATTCCATCTAAAATAACCTCACCATCATCAAATGGATGAATACCTACAATAGATTTAATTGAAGTAGATTTTCCAGCTCCATTAGAGCCAATAAATGCACAAATAGAACCGTCATTTAGAGTTAAATCTAGTTTTTTAATACCTCTTTCGCTATTCTCATAAATCTTCTGTAAATTTTTTACGATTAACATCATTGTCTCCTTTCTTAAATTTCTCAATTATCTTCAACTAACAACCCCAAGAAGGTTACTTAATTTTGGGGTATCCAGTAATAATTCATTTATATAAAAATGTCCACCTTCAAATTGAAGGAAATCACACTTTCCATTTGTAAAATTCTTCCAGTTAGACCTATTTTTAGTAGAAAGCGATTCATCCTCTTTCCCAAACCAGATTTCTAAATCTGTTTCAATTTTTTTAAATTGGAATTTTTTCAAATATTGATTCAAAAACAGCAAATCTTTATTTAGTATGTCGGTATATATATCCATCATCTCGGTATTATTAAGTACTTCTTTAGATGTTCCACCCATCTCTCCGAAATAATTAATTGACTCGTCAATAGTAAATATTTTAAAATCATTTAATTCCTCATTAAAAACAGGTGGATTTTGCCCACTTAAAATAATTTTAATAGGCTTCGGAAAATTCCCTTCTTCAATGGCACAACATATTTCATAAGCGATTAAAGCACCCATACTGTGTCCAAATAAAATATATTCACGAGAAAAATCTATATATTCAATAGCTTCATTGGTAATTTGACTCATATCTTTAATATTTTCCCCAAAGCGAGTGCCTCGTCCTGGAAGTTCATAATTTATTAAATTTAGATTTTTTATCTTTTTAAATTTAATATAGCTTCCTAGTGAACCAACTGCATGAGGTAGTACTAATAATTGAATATTGCTATTCATCGAAGAAGATCTTTTACGTAACATCTAAATACCTCATCTTTCAATCCGTTAGCAAATAATATTATATCTTTTTGATAACCTTTATCAGGTGAATGTTCAGAAATGATAGTTGTTTCTTCTGGTTCGTAGAAGACATTTTCTCTAAATAGTGGAGCAAGTACTTTTATGCTATTGCTATCATCAGAATTTTCTACTCTATCTAACCACTCGTTATAACTTATTTTTAGCAATCTTTCTCCTGTATAGGATTCTAAAAAAGTTATTACTTTGTCAAAAGAAATCATATAATTTGAGAAATAATTATTTATTTGATTTTCAGCATTATCGTTATCCGTATCATCTATCAATTTTTCAACAATAATATCCACTGGTGTTAAATCAGTTTCGTTTCCCAAGAATTCCTCTGGGTATGCTCCCAGTTGAATAATTGAGTGTATTAATCGCCAGAATAAATCATTTTTAGGTACTATATGAGTCCTTGTATTTCCTGATATTCTTCCTAAACGTGAAATTATCACATTATCCCTGACTGAACGATATTGTCTTAGATATTTCTCTGAGATTGCTTTTGTTTTTACATAGCTAATTGGAGCTAAATCTATATCTTCAACTAGATAGTGGTCATGCCCTACAACAGATAGGGTTGAAATATAGTTAACCTTTTTAATAACTGAGGTTTGTGCAAATTTCATAATTTGGTCAATTCCGCCTACATTAGTGACATAGGAGTCCTCAAATGAAGACATAAAATTAATATTTCCAGCAGCATGATAGATTATAGAAATTTTCGAAGCTAGAAAGAAGTAATCTTCATAAGTTAGACCAAAATTATCTTCAGTAATGTCTCCAGAATAAACATGGAGTTTATCTAAAGGAAGAATATCATCTGATAATGAAATTTCATTCAAGCATTCTACTACTCGCTCTCTTGCACTTTTTGTAGATTCTCTAGATATACAATACACTTCATGTCCTTTCTTAAGATTTTGATACACAAGCTCACTTCCTACAAGTCCCGTTGCACCAGTAATTAAGATAGATTTATTTTTTTCAAAATTATAGAAACTTGTTCCTTTATGTATTACAGGTAGCACCATATTTACATTAATTCCTTGATTGACAATAGTAGAACTATCAATAATGAATCGTAACGTTGGATTTTCAAAAAATTTTAAAGCATCAAATTCAATATTAAATTTTTCCTTTAAAAAATATATTAACTTAGATAACTTTAAAGAATCTCCACCATTCTCAAAAAAATTATCATCAACGCTAATTTCATTTTGTCCCAAAATATTTGAATACACTTCTAAAAGCTCTTTAGTTTTATCTACAGAAGACTGCTCCTCAATCTTTTTAGAAAACAACGTCTCATTTTGATGCTCTGATTGATACTGTTTTTTATTTTTCAAAGAAATTTTATTACTCAAATCAGGTAAGTTAGAGACATTCATATTTAGATTTAAAGTTGTTACAACGTATTCCAGTAAACAATACAGCCATTCTCCTAAGACACTGATGTCATTTTCAGAAATAATATCACTATCATATGATAATTTATAAACTATTTCTTTATTTCCGCCAGCACTTAAACTAAGCGGTAAACCTGATTGCTCCTTTGCCTTAAAATCTTTTATATTAAAGGTATTATTTGAATCCGGTTCTGGATAATTTTCAAAAACAAAAATCGTTTCAAATAGTCTTTCTTTTTGCTCTAGTCCATAAATTTTTCTGAACTCATATTGACTAATACTTTGATTTTGATTCAACTGATTTAAAGTCTCTGAAATCCGGTTAATAAATTCTATAACCTGTTCCGACTGTATAATATCAAAAAATACTGGATTCGTATTTATGAATAAACCAACCTTATTCTCCATATTTTCTACTGGACAATTTCGTCCAGAATTAACAGACCCAAAAACAACCCTTTCCGAATTAGTCAAACAACATAAAATGTAACCCCATAAAATTCCAAAAATATTAGCAATACTTATTTTATAAGTTTTAGAAAAATCAGCAACACGCTCGGATAACTCCTCGTTTAATCTAAAATGTCTATCAACATTGTTTTTAGTCTTAGAAACAGCTAAATCTGTATTGGTAAATAGTCTCCCTATACTATTAGACGCTACATTAACATCAGCATTATTTAGTTTATGCTTGTGTAATTTTTGGTCATTATTCAGTAGCCATTTTACATAAGATAAATTTGTTTCATAACTATTAGTTCTGATTCTATCATTTGACCAAAGTTCTTTCAAAATAATTCCAATACTCCATCCATCTAAAATTAAATGATTAAACAACCAAAGCACCTTGATTCTCTCATCATCAATTTGAAAAATATACAACGCATACAACTGACTACCATTTTGGGGAATAAATTTAGCCGATTCCTTGATTAAAGTTTGATTTACATAAGTTTCTTGATCTGATTCACTTAATTTTTTTAATGAAACATAGTTATATATCATAGGTTCTTCATCATTTTGAATGACTTGTACATAATTCAGCTTACTTGTATGAAATATACTGGTCCTTAATGCTTCATATTTACTATATAGTTGATTAAATCGGCTAACAAATTTTTCTACACTACTTTCTGTAGTCCAAGAAATATGATTAATGTAGTTAGAAGCTGAGTTTACAGTTGAAAGAGACATCTCATGTTGGAGTGGGAAAAGGGGATAAACTGATTCAATTTTCTCACCAAAGAATGAATAAATCTCAGAAAATTCATCTGATGATATTACACACTCTTCAATCTTATCAATTTCTTTAATATATTTTTCGATTCCAGCTACTTTATTGATATCCTGCAACTCATCGCTTAATTTATCCCAAATAATTTCGCTATTTTTTAGATTTAAAAATGTTATGATCAATTCTGAAGAAGTATTTATGATATTTATAGTCGGTGGCATACATTGCAAGTTTGATAAATCAATATCATCTGATTCCTTTATTATAACTTTAGGGTTTATAGAAGCCCCTTCTTCAGTAATGTTAGTAATGTTTAAGAAGAAGCAATTATCAAGATTTAAGTTGTCTTGATTATTATTTATAAGAATCCCATAGTTATCTTCCCACTTAGATAGTTTGGAAATAGAATGAAAAGTAAAGTCTGTCATCCACCCTACTGTTTGGCTAAAATCGTATTTACTGCTCTCTGATTTAAACCTGCTATTATTTTCTCTAATTGCTGTGAAATTAATACCTTCATGCTTTGCAATTGTCGTAGTAAGCAAACTACCTGTCAACAATCCCAAATCACACTTACCTAAATCTTTGAAAAGTTCTTTTTTAATAGTATACTCTTTAATGCCAACACTAGTATCTAACAAATAATTGCTTCGAGATGGTAAATAGAAAGTCTTTTCTAAAGTGTTATTGACAATGTTTCTTTCTGTCATTAAATCTGGAATTAAATTATAATTATTATCAATATTATTTATTGTATTTAACTCGTTACTAAGCACATGCCAAGAATAAGAATCTATAAATAAATGATGTATTATCCAATAAAGATAGATTTTCCCTTCATTGATATAGTAAGCAATTTTTGAAATTGGCCCATTAAATATATCAATGCTATCCTGTAAATTTGAACATTGCTTCTCAAATTCTTCTTGACTTGAAAACTTATGAATAATATTATCTAGCTCAAATAATTTTTCATCTATGATAATTACTTTCTTTTCTTTGTCATCAGTTGATATTTTCGCTCTAAGTATCGGATGTCTACCATAGACTCGTGATATTGTCTTCAACAACTGCAATTCATCATTATTTTCAATAACCAAGAAATTTGATTGATTCCAATGATTTGGTTTTTTCAACTCTAGTCTAAAGAACCACTCCTGAATAGGTAATAGTGGAAATTCAGTCAATAGTTGTAAGTCAGTGAGAACCGTCACATCACTCTCGTTTTTTATAAAGTTTTCAGAAATAGAACTAATAGTTTGATATCTATATATATCATTAATTGATAAATCAAAACCTACTTTACGAAACTTAGAGACTATTTGAATTGCTTTTATTGAATCCCCTCCAATATCATAGAAATTTGTATTGATATTGATTTGTTCTAAATTAAAAGTTTCTTTCCAAATATAAAGCAACTTAGACTCAAAATCATTAAGCTCTACACTACTATCCTCAGAGGTATCATCTTGGACAGGCAAAACTTCTGGAAGTTTCGAAAGGTCAATTTTCCCATTAATAGTTAGTTCAAAAGATTCAACAACTATTACTTTATCTGGAATCATGTAACTAGGTAATGTATTCGATAAGTGCTTCTTCAATCTTTCTTCTTCAAACAAAACTTTTGGCTGCAAAACTATATATAATACGATTATAGAAGTACTTCCCGTTCCGACTTTTACTAGGTTGGTAAAAGCATCTTTAATTTGTGGGTCAGTTAATGCTCTCTCTGTTATCTCTGATAACTCAATACGATGTCCTCTAACTTTTACTTGGCTATCATTTCTTCCATAAAAATTAAGTCTCTCTGTGTTATCGAAATAACCTAAGTCCCCTGTCCTATAAATTTTAGGACCATATTTCTTTAGAAAATCAGGTGCAGAACATAAAACATTCTCATTATCAACTCTGTTTAAATAGGAAGACATTACAGATGGACCAACAATACATATTTCACCTATTACACCATTTGGCAATATATTAAAGTTTTTATCCATAACCAAAACAATAGAATTAGAAGTTGGAATCCCAATTGTAGAATCGCTATTAGCATCAGTATTACTTATACCAACTGTCCCCTCTGTTGGACCATAGCCATTAATTACTTTTGTCGTAAGTGAAATCGTATTATTCTTTCTAAACTTATCACCCCCACTTATGACTAACTTTAAGTCTGTACACTCAGAAAAATCTAACGCACTGTATAATGAAGGAGTAATAATAATTGAATTTAGTCTATTATCCTTAATAAATATAGGTAGGTTTTGATGCTCGTCATTAAAAATATATAGAGAGTTCCCTAAAGAAAGAGCTGTCATCATTTCCATAATGCTTGCATCAAAAGAAATAGAAGTTAGAAATGCACTACGCCATCCTATTTCAAAATTCCAATCTTTTTGATAAGTTGATGCAAAGTAAGCTAGATTATCCCTCGAAATCTGAACGCCTTTTGGTTTTCCTGTGGTTCCAGAAGTGAATAGTATGTACGCCAAATTTTTATATTCAGATTCATTTATACCTTTAATTTCTACATCTAGTGATACACTCTCACCAAATAAATCATCTACGTTGATAATATTAAATGATTCATTTTTAACTTTATAAGAGCTTATTATCAAATCTGGTCGTAATTCAGACACGACATCCCTTAAACGACTACTCGAATGTTTGCTATCTATAGGGACATAAACATACTCTTTAAGTAAACAAAGGTAGAAGATAACAACTTGCTGCCATGAACGAATACCAAAGAAACAAATTTTCATCCCTTTGTACGCTCCAGATTTTTTTAACTTTTCGTCAATCTTATTCACTAAGCTATAAATTTCAGAATAGGTAAATTTTATTTGATAATCTACAATTCCAATATCATTATTATCTATATTTAATTTAGTTAAATACCTCTCCAACTTTTCATTATTGAAAGTAAACTTAGGGTTTAATTTAGTTATTAAAGTGGCACTTTTTTCTTCTGAAAACAATGTCGTCAATCCTAACGGTTTTTCAATACTATCAAGTATGCGATCTGACCAGTCTAAGAATGCCGATAATAAATCCTGAATCTGTTTCAACGTGAATATACGGTTTGCATATTCAATCTGTACAAATGGTTTAAGTGGAGTATTATAAATGGTAAATGTTAAAGGAAATTGTATAAATTCTTTGAACTCAGTTACAATATCGTCGTCCACCATCGTATCATCTATCTCGTTTTCTTGATAATTAAATACTACTTGCACAATTGAAGATAAGCTTCCCTTTGTACTTTTTAATGAACTTAAAGTGGAGATATCAACTGATGAATGTCTTATAGCCTCAAAAATTTTTATTTTATCTTCGAATAATATCTCTGAAAAACTTTTCGCTTGATTTCTGTGACTAATA
>RBWB01583047.1_pt1 | contig 12971 bp, 29 predicted proteins | sample 2014201 | NCBI WGS metagenome assembly RBWB01 (sample SAMN10133834, study PRJNA383868) | Human oral metagenome, whole genome shotgun sequencing project. | isolation source: supragingival plaque isolated from 88 juvenile twins | host: Homo sapiens | place: Australia
GACCGAGCGTAGCGAGGGCACCTGACTTGTTTTTATAAAAAAAACTCAACCACCTATGGAGAAGTGATTGAGTATAAATTTCGAAAGGAAGCAGTTCCATGAACTACAAAGATTGAATCGAGTGAACGTAGTTCACTAAATAATTTCATCAAAATTTATTTTAGATTCAATCATCTTGTCATAGATTTTGATAACTTTATTTTTATCAAAAGGGAAGTTATGAATAGTTTCCAAATTGATTGAAATGTTATGTTCAAAAGTTACAATTGGAAATTTTATGTTGTTAACTTTTGGATGGTGTCCAGTTTGGAATTTTCTTTTAGTATTAATTGATAAAACTGTGTAGTTATTTTCATTTTCTGAAATGATATTTTGGAACAATTTATTTTTATATTTTGTTGTGACTTGATGAAGAATTTCATTGTCAAAAAGTTTAGATGTTCCAACATAAATAACGGAGCATTTTTCACCGAATAATTTTTGAAAATCTTCTTTAGCTTTTATGTTTGTTTTTGGTAAAATTGTTTTTGAATATTCTGACATGATATTAATCTAAACCTTTCAAAAATTCTTTTTCTAAGATTGAATAAATGAATAAGTTTCTATCAGGAAGTGGAGCTGATTTTTTCATTTCATTCAAAAGATTTTCATCCTTGTAATAATACTTTGCGATGAAGTTTGCAACAGCTTGGCTACGAGAAATTCCAGCTTGGCAGTGAACAATAATTTGTTCAAATGATTTTGGATTTTTAAAGTGATTATTCAAGAAATGGATGATTCGTTTTGCGTCTGATTGTGAGAATAAAAATGGACTATTGAATTCACAATTAAGACGAATCAAATCGATGTCATCGAAGTAGCAAAATAGAACATCGTGGTAGCGTGAGCGCGTGATGTGATTGGTTCTATTTTTGAATGGAAGATGTGACTTATCACCATCTTGAATTGAGATGAGAAGTGTGGGTTTGTCTGGTTTAAATTTTGAAGCCTCACGTTTAGATAATGCTTGGCATTTTAATTTTGGATTGTATGGCATGGCAAGCTCCTTTCATGTTTTATTTTTTTAGAAAAAATCTCAGCAAGAGCTGAGATAATTTTATAAATATTTTTTAACAAAATCGAGAATATCTGATTTGGTTTCACAAGGTTCGAACATGATATCTTTTGATGTTGTAGCTGTGTGTTTTGCAAGTCTGTTTTCAAAACGATTGTAATCGATTTTGATGAATTTCAATTTTTGATTTTTATCATCAATATCTTTTTTGTCAGCTACGAAAATAATTTCAGATTCATTGGTTAATGAATTTAATTTTTCTTCAAGTGCAGAATAATCTGATTGAGATTTGTCAATTTGGATGACATCAAAATCCAAAAGTGTTTGAACGTGGTCGAATTTTGGTAGAGGTGCCATTGTTTCATCTTTTGTTGATTGTTTGAAATTTTGCATGAGAGAATCTCCTTAAAATTGAATTTTATTATTGGAATGTGTCACCAAACTTTAGGACTGAGATGTTTGCATTTGATTGAGTTTTGTTCATAAGCACGTCAAGAAGTTGTGAACGGTTTTTGACAACAATTTTGTGAAAAGTTCCAAATTCAACAGCATCTTCTTGATAAATAAGATAGAATTCGTCATCTTGAAGGTCTTGTTGGTCGAATACATGTAGGACCAATTGAGCAACTGGAGTCAATTCTTTGTTTGATTTTACATCTTTACCGTTGATGAGGTCAAGTACAATTTTAAATTCATCTTTTTCAAGTGTGATTTTGTTTGCGTTAAGGACAGCTGATAGTGCAGGGTATTTGTTTGACATAGTTTTACCTCTTTCATTTTTAAAAATTTTAATTTATATGATAACTTTGTATTTGTTGTATACTCTAATATCTTCAGTTGGGAACAAATCATAATAAGTAGCATCTTGTTTAATTTGTCTTACTTTTTTTGTGTATGGTGTGTATAGTACCAATTTATCTGTATACACATCTTTTACAATTTCAGCTTCCCATTGACCATTTATGATATAGATGACTGTATTTTCTTTGATTGTTTCGTATTTGGAAATTTCGTAAATTGATTTATAATTTGACATGATGGTATACCTCTAAATTTTTATTTTTGAAATTTTAAAATTTAGATTAACAAGCACTGACCACCCCCAAGGTGTCCCTATCGAATCGAACGATAATCAGTGGGTATTGCCAACGTTGCTTCCAAAGTTGAAACGGAATCGAACCGTGTACACGCGAATAGCCAGTGTTTATTAACCTAAATTATTTTTACCTTTGGCAAACAAAAAAAGCGCTTATCGGGCGGAGCCCGATGCGCTTTATGTGTTACCACATCCACATGATTGTATCTACTTGAGAATAATCATTGATGTCAATTTGTAAGTTATGTTTTAATACGTATTTTGTGTCTTCTAACATTTCATCAAGAATGTCAGTTGTGAATTTATCCGTATTAATTTGTTTTTCAATACGGTACGAAATTAGGTCATCTGAAAATGAATTATTAGGTCTTACGATAAGATTACCATTTCCAAATTGAATAGCTGTTGTTTGTTTTTTGAATTTGAAATTTGATTCAATGAACAATTGGTCATCTTTGAATTTCATTTCGATTTGAAGATTTTTATAAATAAATTTTAGTTCATTGTAGAACGTACTGATGTATCCGTGGGAGATACAATCTGTTGAATCTTTTACTGATTCAAAAAATGTTTTCAAACTATTGAGTTTTTTAGTAACTTTTTGAAATTCTTTGATTACATCTTCAAGAATTTTGAACATTGGTTGACCATTTTCTTTTGAATATAGAATTGGATTATTTGTATTTGGTTCGATAAAAATTTCAATGTTTGTGTTACTTAGAATTTCATTTAACTCTAAAGTTTTTTCTTTTTTAACTTGTTCGATTTTATATAAATCGACATAATTGTCAAATTTTCTAGCTGATACTGATATGATTGTTAGCTCCTTTTTGTGTTTGATTTTGGTGTGATGTTCGTTATGTTAGTAAAAAATAGTTAGATTCAATAACATTTAACAATTCTTTTAGTTCTTCATCGAGAGTTTTATACTCTTCAAGTGAAATGTCTTCTAAAATTTCTGTTAATTCTTTGATTTTTTCTTTTGTTGACATTGTTTTTTACCTCTTAGTTGTAGAATTTGTATTTATCGTCGAATGACGTTAATTGTTTTTGTTCAATCATTTTTTGAGTTTCGTTGTCAATTTCGAATACGTCAGTTTGATTGCGAACTGTCATTTGACCTTGGATGATTGATGGAGCTATATCCTGGAATGTTAGTTCAAAAATGGTGTTTGAAACTTTTTTCAAATCAGCAATAACATTTGAGAAATATTGAGTTTTGACAGTTTGTCCTATTTTCATATCTGTGATTAGAATTGACATGATGAGTACCTCTTTAAATTTGGAATGGAAACATGTAGAGTAGATTGTTTTCACCAAAAGTTTTTTTGATTGTGAAGATAACTTCATCTTCAGTTTCGGCATGAACAATCATTGGAAAAATGTTTGATTTAGTTTTGATGAGACATTCGTAAGCAAGCATTATTGTGAACCTCTTACTTGTCTAATTTTTGAACGCTGATAATTTCGTCATCAGACGCAAGAACTTCGATTGCAAGTTCTTCAGCGTTGAATTCGTCGATAGCTGAAACAACAATTGTTCCATTGAATTTAGTTTCTACAGCATATTGTTTCATGATAGTTACCTCTTTTTTTGAATTAAAATGGGATTACTTTGATTTGATTTTTGTAATGTGGACACTTACTGTTGTTGTCATAACAAATGAGACCTTTTAATTCTTCAGGTTCAGTATCGATTAGTGGTTTTTTAGTGTGTTCACAACATTCATGTTCTTGTTCATCAATGTAAATTTTGCAAGTTTTCATAATGTTTTACCTCTTTGTTAAAAATTTATTTTTACAAAATATAATTCGTTTGCCTTTGGCAAACAGAAAAAAGCGCTTGTGGGGCGAAGCCCCACGCGCTTAATGTTATAAAAAATCTCAGCAAAGCTGAGATGATTTTTAGATTGCATTTTTGATAATTTGAATAGCATCATCTACTTTTGTAACTCGACTTTTACCGTCCACAGTTTCAACATCGATGAATTCAGGTCCTAAGACAACTCTTACGAAATTTAGCGCTAAGTTGATATTATCAATATCTTTTTTATTTGCAACATAGAAAACCGTAGGGTTTTGAAGTTCTAATTTGTTTTTGACTTGAGTGAAATCTTTTGTTTCGTCAATTTGGAATAGGTCTTGGTTTAGTAATTGTTGGATTACGTGCATAGTATTTTTACCTCTATTTCAAAATTTTGTGAAATGTTTATAGAAACATCTTGAGTGCACCTTCAAGGTCATTTTCGAAATCCTTGAAGTCTTGTTTTGAAGCTTTTGTGTCTTTTAGCAATTGGTATTGACCAAGAGCGATGTCGTATGAGAATGATGATTTTTCTTTTAATTGTTCTAGTAAACGTTGAATTTTTGTCATGGTTTTATACCTCGAAATTAGTTACTGTATGTAATTGTGATTACAATTGGAGTGTTTTTTATTTGTGGATTTAGTTTATGAACATCAATTTTGATAATTTTTTTGTTGTTTTCTTGAATGTTAGCAATGAGTTGATTTGCTTCATCTTGGTCTGTTGTTTCGAAAACAGTTTCTTCAGTGATGTTTGCAACTTGTTCAATTTGAGTTTGATTAGCTTTTTGTTTGTTTAAATTTTCTTCCATTCTTTCGTTAGCTTGTTGAATAATTGCTACAAGCATGAGAATGACGAAAATTAGGCTAAGTAAAATAGTTGCAATTTTTTTAATTTTGTTTTTCATGATTTTTACCTCTGATACTTGATTTTACAAAATATAAATCGGTTGCTGTATAGCAACCAGAAAAAAGCGCTTATCGGGCTTCGCCCGATGCGCTTAGTATATAAAAAATCTCAGCAATAGCTGAGATAATATTTTAGTCGAAGTCTTTCATGAAGTCGTAATAACCATCTGCGTTTTCTTCAGATTGGTTTCCTTGTAAAAGGTCTTTGGTTACATATTTTAACATGTTGTTTTCGATAACAATATATAATGGATATAAATCATCATTTAGTGTATAACACAAATTAATCCAATGACCATTTGATAAACATTTTAATTCGTTAGGAATTTTTTGACCAATTTCGAGTTTGTCCAAATGAGGGAAGACTAATTCTTTTAAACGTCTTAGGTTAGCGTGTTCAGCCATTTGAATTGGACCTATCATGGTGTATCTGAGTTGATGATTAATGACAGCTTTGTAGGTTTTGATTAGTTGCATGGCTTATTTTCCTTTCTTTGGATAAAAGAAGTGAACGATTTTTTCACTGAATTTTGGTTTTCTGAGTTCTTCATCAATACGTTTGTATTTTTCAATTTGAAGAATAACATCTTTTGATAGTTTAAAGAGATTAGATTTCTTTGATTTGTCATTGATATCTTCTTCATATGCTTTGAAGTAGTCCCAATTAATATAATCTTCCACATCTTTGTACATGTATGTGGCGTGATGGTGTTTAAAATCATCAATTAGTGAAGCTTTCACATAGTTTGCTGGACCCAATGAATAGTGGTGTCGATACAAATCATATAAAAGGGCTACAATCATTTTTTCAGAATCAGTTAGTTCTTCGTAACGTTTTTGCATGATTATAAAGGTCCTTTCTTAATATGTTTGGTTTTTAAATAAAGCAACAAATTTACCTAAATCTGAATGGTTTTTAGGTTCGTCGTATGATTTAAGATTTTTGTCTACAAATTCATCTTTGTAACCTAACAAGTAGTCAAAATTGATGTATTTGTCTAATTCTGGAACAGAATTTGTTTTTAACAAATCTTTCAAATCATGAACTCTTGCATTTTTCAAATGTGTTGAACCAAATCGATAGTAGTAGAATTGTGAATATATATCGTAGATTAGACCTACAATCATTTTTTCAGCAGGAGTTAAATCTTTGTATTGTTTGCGCATGTGTTTAATTTCCTTTCTAATTTTAGCGATAGTCAACCATTTTATTTTGACCAACATTTAGTGCTGTAACCTTAACTATTTCGTCCCATTTGTCTGAGAAAGTGTCTTTGAATTCTTCAGACGGTTCTTGTTTCTTGACATAGCTGATAATAGCTTGAAACTGTTCAAAGGTTACGTTGCAAGAAGCAGGTTCTATTTTATCACCATCAGGGAATGAAACTATGTTCATTAACTTATCATTATTTGTCATTTTTATGTTGTTTTCGAGAATTGTTTTTCCGAATGGGTCAACGATAGCATATGTGACGAAATGGTCTTCGTTTAATGCCAAATATTCAAGGATTGTTTGAATGTTTTGACCAAGTTGTTCCATGTGTTGAAGGAGTTTGTATGTACGCATGGTGGTTTACCTCTAATCTTTATTTATAATTTGATTACAAATTAGAAAACGTTTACCTTTTGGTAAACAAAAAAAGCGCTTGTCGGGCTACGCCCGACGCGCTTACGATGTTTTGGAATAAACTCTGAATCGAACTTTATCTTGAATAGTTTCGTTTTCTAGTGTCCAAAACAAGTTGATTTCAGGTTTTTTATTAGGTGTGATGATAATCAATTTATCTGCAATTAAACTGAAATTGTATAAAACATTAGGTAATAATGATTTTTCACACAAATGTAGAGCAAAGCTGCATACAATTGTATCAACTTTTGGTAAGATTGCATTTTGAGATAATTGTGTGAAATCATAATCGAAACAATCTTTTCCAGTTTGTTCGATGTATTGTTTTTGCATGAATGGGTCGTTACCATAAATAGTTTTCACATGAGGATTCAATATTTTTGTAACTAAACCATTACCACAACACATGTCTAATACATTATTACCGTAGTCTATTGTGGATAATGATGTTTCAATTAGGGATTGAATGATTTTTTCGTGTGGGTTTTGGTATGTGTCAGCATTTTTTTTATAATATTGGTTGACACCCATTTCAGCATATTGGTTTCTAATTGAAAACATGTGTTTTTATCTCGTTTAAGCTGTCATGAGGAATGTTTCAATTTCTGAAACTAATTCTAGTGGATGTGAAGTTGAAACGTTGATTCCGAAGAAATCTTCTAGTAGAATGATTTCGTTTTCGTTAGTTTCAATTTGTGATTTTTTGATGAAATCTCTTAGTAGCATGGTAATTGTTCCTTTCTTGAAAAAAATCTCATGAAGACATGAGATTAAATAGTTTTTACGAATTTGACATCAATGATATCAGTGAAAATGTCAGATGCCATATCCCAAGCTTGGAATTTGTTTTCAGCGTAAATAGTTCCTTGACCGTCGTTTGTGATTACTGCATATTGTTTCATGACAGTTTACCTCTTTTTAAAAATCTTATTTTTACAAAGTATAAATCGGTTGCTGAATAGCAACCAGAAAGAAGCGCTTATCGGGCGAAGCCCGATGCGCTTGCTATATAAAAAATCTCAGCTGATGCTGAGATAATAATTATTTCAAATATGCTTCAATTGCTCCTTTTACAGGGTCAACTGACAAATGGTCAATGTGTATACTATACATTGATTTTGGTAAAACTTCAACAATATCGATACCAAAGTCATCTTGAACTGATTTTTTCATTTCATCAGTTGGTTTTGTTGCGTAAGCACGTTTTTCTTTATAGATGTAGATGATGTCTGATGATAATTTGGTAGCATCTTCAATGGTGATTGATTTTTCTTTGATTTCAGGTTCTGTGATGTAGAACACAGTACCATGGATGCCCCAATCACGTGATTCTATTTTGATGATTGTTGCTTCTAAAACTTGCATTTCTTCATCAGTTAACTCTGTGAGAGCTGGACCTGGACTGTATGAATCATCAGTATAGAACCAATATTCTTTTCCAGACGGTGTGATTACCAAAGTTGACATTTTTTGCATATGAATAACATCTTTTAATTTAATTGACATAATTTTTGTACCTCTATTTCTAAGAATTTTATGGTGATTTGTTTTTATCCAAAGATAAACACAAGTGAATCGACATATGATTTGAAATCTTCTTCAGTGTCAATGCAAACTTGACTAACTTTAGTTTGTGTTTGTGTCACAAGAATTTGATATTCAAGGTCGCAATCGTGATATTCTTCAATCACAAAGGGTTGAGCGTTTTTGATTGGAATTTTGACGCATGTTAAATAGTCTTCTTGAATATATTCATGTTGAATTTTTTTATTGGTTAATTCATTGTGAAGTTTAGTTAGATATGGTTTTGACATAGTAGAACACCTCTATTTTTAAAACTTGATTTTACAAAATATAAATTCGTTTGCTTTTAGCAAACAAAAAAGCGCTTATCGGGCGAAGCCCGATGCGCTTTATGTTACAAAAAATCTAAGCTGATGCTGAGATAATTTTACGCTAAGTTTTTCAACCAGTTAATAACATACTGTTGAGCAGCTTTAATATCTTCATCAGGTTGATTTTTATCAAAAACATATACTTTACCATCTTTGATGATTTTGATGTTTTCAATAGTTCTTGGATAGTAGTAGTCACCAAAAATTATTTCAGGCATAAAATCTACTGCCTCATCTGTAATCCAATTGTCTGCATATTCACTGATTTCCATGATATTTGTGTTAGTATATGTTTCGAAATAAATCTTTAGATAATCATCTAAATGACAAGCAATATCAAGGCGTTCTTGATTGACTTCAAGTTGTTCTTTTTTGTTGTAAACGTCTTGAATGATTGTTAAAAATGCGATGGTTTGTTCAAATTTTTTATTTGAAAATGTATATGTTTTTTCAACATAATCAGCATCACGAAAATCACCTTTGATGATTGTCATGAATTGTTTTTCTAAATTACATTCTGTTAGTTTCATGGGTTTTTACCTCTAAAATTTTATGTTACAGAATAAAAATCGTTTGCTCTTGAGCAAACAAAAAAAGCGCTTATCGGGCGGAGCCCGATGCGCTTATAGTATTATTAATTCACAAATTTAGAAATTTGTGGTATAATGGCTTAACTAATTGAATAGTGAGGAAACTATTATGGATTTTATGATTGATATGGATTATGGTGTCATAAATGACCAAAATCATTTGAATAATTTACATAAACATATTACAAGAACTGCTAAAAAATATGATGATGTTCGAGATGATGTTTTTGTTCATGTTGCAAAATTAATAGATGAAAATTTAGTTTATAATAAAAATCTTGTACATGTTGTTGTTCAGGTTGAATCACATGATTTTGATGGAGTTGATATGACACCTGCTATTTTTTATGTACGTGATAAATTAGAACGTTCTGTTGCTTTATTTATAGCTGAAAATTTAGATGTTTTACCAGAGATTAAAGAAATTACAGTTGTTGCTGGTAAGCAACCTGATGGTTCTAATATTGTTCCATGTGTACATATTATTTATCAAGCAGAAGATGTTGAAAACCCATTTTGTATTTCAGATTTGATATTAGGTGTAATGGCTTTAGAAAATGTTGTTTACGATATATAAAAAAGAACTCAGCAGTGCTGAGTTTTTATTTATCCCATTTTTGAATATACAATGGCTGCTCCTAACAATATGAAGAATAAAATAGGCGTTAATTTATTAACGTCTTGTTTATAGGCTTCAATGTTATATGAATCTAAATAACTATATCCATCAACTGGATTTGTTTTTACATAAATAAGAGCCATTGTGAATGATGACGCGTACATAAAAGCTAAAACTGCAGCACCGAGGCTGATATATGACATGATATATGGCATGTTTTCATATATATGATGAAATGGTTGTGGTTGATTAACTGTTTGTCCTTGAGGTTGAACTATTAAGGACGGGTCAAGAATCTTAGATGTGGTTTCATGAACAATATCCGCTAATTTGTTAATATTTAAAGAGGTATATAGGATAGTTGGAATGAGAAGAATTCTAAGGTATTGAGCTAGAATCCATCTTAGAAGTGGGTGTTTTGGTAATTGTGTGTTTTTTTGCATGTTTATCACCTTTTAAATTTCTTCTAACGTCAAGACATTGTGTTTAACAAATGGCTTATGGTTATTGTGAAATGCTTTTTTGTTTTTAACAATAACTTCATGGTGAACAAGTTCATGGTCTTGATAAATTGTAACATCAGCTATAATATTAGAATCATTTTTGATAGCGTATGCGCTTAGTGGTTTATAGATTGACGTTATGAATATTTCTCTGTCTTATATTTTGGGACTTTATCCGATAAATTTAATTACAAACAAATCTCCTTGTGGTGTTTGTCCATAGGGAATGGTTTGTGTGATTTTAACAAAAGCTTGTCCAGTAAACAAATCACCTTTATTGACGTCATAATATTTATCACCACATAGCTCAATTGATTCGAGTGTGAAATCATTTGTTGGATATTTTTGATTGACTTCTTTTAAAATTTGGTTTTGAAGTTCATAATAATTAAAATCTTCAAAAGTGAGAACGTGTTCTAATTTATATTTAATTAACATAAATATTATTTCCTTTCTATTTCAAAGCGCAAATGATGATATCTGTTTCATTTTCAATGAAATCTTTGATTTTGTTCCAGTTACCATTAGCGAGGTTGCAACCGATTTTTTCAGGGACGTATGAAGGAAGATTTCTTTCTTTTGCATAAACATCAAGTTTCTTTAGATTTTTGATGAGTGCACTCTCATCAGTATACTTGATGTTTTTATTACGTCCGTAATATAGCTGTGAAAAGCTGTTTAGAACAATGAGTTGCTCATTGATTCTAACTGGTTGAATCAATCCAAATCTCTTGTTAGGAGTATTGTATGGCTCTTTTTTTGCCAAATCATGGAAAGCTTGTTTAACAAGTGGGTGTTTTAGGTAAATAGCTTTAGCTACACCAGCACCCATGACATTTTGACAGTTGACTTGGTGCATGATTACACCTTTTTCAATGGTTGTAATATCTTTTTGAATAAGCATAATAACAATACTCCTTTGATTTTATTTCAAAATCAAAAGCGTTTGCTTCAGCAAATAAAAAAAAACCAACTGCTTACGCAATTGGTCAATCTCAATTTTTATTTCAATGATGAGCATAACATTTTCATTGAAATTTTTGTTTACAATAATAAAATCGACGTACCAAAGGTGCGTCAACTGATGACGTTTTTATTACATTTCAGTTAAATATTCTTTGAATAACTGAGCGATTTTACCGCCTTGTTTACCAAGAATTTTTCCGTTGCTAACATTGATGTCAGGTTCTTCGCGGATGATTTCATCTTTAATGTCTTTTAACATTTCTTTGATAACAAGACCCGTTTGTTTAGGGTCTAATTCGATATCACCGTGGCTAAGAACATTTAGTAATCGTTGTTTTGTTACACGAGATTCTACAGCTTCGATTAATTTGATTTCGTTAGCTGAATAGTTCATTTCGTGTTTAACTTTGATTTTTTGTGTTTCTAACCAAGCGTCATATTTGTGTTTGACAACAGGATAGTGGATGTTACCGTAGTCATCTGGATTGAAGAAATAATCGTTTTTTGGTTTGTAAACTTGACCTTCAGCACCACAATCACCTAATTTTGATTGTAGTTCTTCTGAATTTAGAATAAGCTCAGTGAGTGTTCCTTGTCGAAGGACAGGTACAGTGTATTCTAGTCCAAGAATAGATGTCATGTTATCTTGAGATAATGCGAAACGTTGTTCATCTTCAAAAATGATATGGATGTCAAAGAAGCGGATGCGTCTTTTGTTGTTAATTGTTTCTAGATAGGGCATTTTTTGGACAGAAGCACCATATAGCTCGCCATAAAAGTGAATTTGTTTAATTTCACCATATTTTTCTGTTAATTTACGAACTTTATTCACCCATGAAATGATAACTTCTTTTTGTTCTGTAGCAAATTGAGCTAGTGTATTCCATGGTTTTTGTACACGTTCTTGTTCAGTTAGTAAAGCGGTTCGTTTGGCAACCTCGATATTGTTTTGATTGTCAACGATAATTGATACGTTTGAACCGTGAATTTTTTCTGTTGATACATATTCATCATCAAAGTTGATGAATCGTTGTTTACGAGCAACATAGTGGTTTGTCAATGATGGATATTTAATAAATTGCATGAATTTATTCTCCTTTATTAAAATTTGTTATATTTTCTAGCTTCTTACTTTCGATAAGTTCTTTCAAGGAAATTGTGTCAAATTGTTGTTTTTCTTCGTCCCACACATTTATAGAACAATCTCCTTTTTTCTCTAGTCGAAATTCTAAATCGCCAATTTGACCGATTAGGTCTGGTGGGAATATCTCGAAACCACGATAGCAGTACCATTCATTAAGAAGTGGATATAACTTCCTTGCATAGTCCACAACATCTTCTTCACAAGAGATACCTCTCCCTGCTAATTGAGCTGGGTTCATCTTGTACAGTCCTTTTAAAGTATTGATACAGTCATTCTCTGTCATACCCCAAAAATATACATTACAATCAGGTTGTGCTACTTTTTTATTTTTTGTATCTTTCACAAATTCTTCCCAAATGTCCCACACTGTGTTTTTTAGTGTCGGCTCTGAAGTATATTCATCTAGATTTTCATCATCATGGTATTTGATGAAATATTCATAATCACCCACCGTTGTTGCTGTGATGAAAAATTTGTCATATTCGTTATTTTTAAAAGCTATTTCAAAAATCTCTAATCGAGTAGATTTGACGGGTTCTTCATGTCTGATGTGAGTAAGTTTCAACAACTCAATCATTTCTGACAAATGGTCTCTTGTGAAGTAATATCCATCAAATGATGCCAAAAGCATAAAGTATTCTTCATTTGACAAAGTTTGAGAAGTTAGTTTCCAACAAGGTCTTTCAGAAAAAGATATTTTTTCATTTGGGAAATATTTATTATCTAAATAATTCCAAATTGGTAAACAAGAAGCCATTCCGTTG
>RBWB01583055.1_pt1 | contig 12954 bp, 9 predicted proteins | sample 2014201 | NCBI WGS metagenome assembly RBWB01 (sample SAMN10133834, study PRJNA383868) | Human oral metagenome, whole genome shotgun sequencing project. | isolation source: supragingival plaque isolated from 88 juvenile twins | host: Homo sapiens | place: Australia
CCATCAAGACAATGAGAAGTACATTCAAGATACTGTTCTATATCAACAGACAGAAAACAAAGGCAGACGGCAAGACAGCTATCCTCTGCCGTATTACCATAGACGGAAAGAGCGCAGCCATTACCACAGGCGAGGAATGCAATCCCTCCGAGTGGAACTCCAAGCAAGGCTTGACAACAGACAGGAAAAGCAATCAAAGACTTCATGAGTTCAGGGAACTTGTGGAAAAGGCCTATCGGGATATTCTTGTTAGGGACGGAGTAGTAAGTGCCGAACTTATCAAGAACCGCCTGCAAGGTATAGCTGGTAATCCGACAACGCTACTTGGCATGAGCAGGGCGGAACTGCAATCCGTCAGGGAGAGTGTGGGCAGGTCAAGGACAGAAAGCACCTATCATAATCTGTCCCATTCTGACAGGATTCTCCGTGAGTTTGTGGAAGATAAAAGATTGCTGGATATACCCATTTCCACCATTACGGAGGAATTGTTTGAAGAATACCGTTTCTTTCTCAAAAAGCGTGGATTGAAAGGGATAACTATAAATAACTATCTCTGCTGGCTAAGCCGACTGATGTTCCGTGCGCTCAATCAAAGGATTATCCGATGCAATCCCTTTGAGCATGCCAGGTATGAGGAAAAAGAAAAGAAAATACGCTTTCTGCAGAAGAGCGATGTCGCCAAACTCATGTCAATGACGATGAATGACAGGGAAGCAGAACAGGCACGGCTGATATTCATTTTCTCCTGTTTCACAGGGTTGGCTATCGCTGATATGGAAACTCTGCAATATGGGCATATCCAAACGACAGCAGACGGGAGGAAGTATATCCGCAAGGAACGTCAAAAGACAAAGGTGGAGTTCATTGTGCCACTGCACCAAATAGCAGAGGCCATTATCCTCCATTGCAGGGAAGAACAGGATGAGAACGAAGAACAGCAGATGCTGAAAGAAAAAGGTGAACCCCTTATCTTTCCCCGTGAGTGCAGCAGGAATGTGATAGACAGCAGACTGAGCATTGTAGGCCGGGCTTGTGGCATTAAGGAACGACTGTCGTTCCACATGGCAAGGCACACTTTCGGCACCATGACACTCAATGCAGGCATCCCTATTGAGAGTATAGCCAAGATGATGGGACACGCTTCCATATCAAGCACGTAGATTTACGCACAGGTGACGGATAAGAAAATTTCAGAGGATATGGACAGGCTCATTGCCAAACAATCGGTAATAAAGAGAGAAACTATGGAGAGAGGCTTGTGAACTTTCGGATATACCAATCTATAAAATGGAGGAAACGGCATGAATACGAGCAATAAACCAAAAACAATGACTGGCACAGAGAATCATCGCAGTTACCTTGATTGGAGCAGGAATATGCAGGTTGTCCGCAAGGGTAAAGGCGAGATTGCCATGACGGAGGAAGAACTTGTGAGATTCTTCGGGGGAACATGGACGAAACTCAATCATAGACTCCAGACGATTATGAAATCTTCCAATTTGCATCCCGATGAAAGGGGTGCAGGTCAAAAAGAAGTTATCAAGAAGGGAGAGGCAGTAGGCTATTCACCACTTTATCCCCTCCCTATTATCATCTCCCTGTCCTTTCTGTTGGACAGCATGGAAGCGTATTTGTTCAGAAAGTACATAAGTAGAAGATTGCAGACAGAGACTGCCATTGTACCGTCAATCTTCCTGTTGGGCAATACCAAGAACTGATGAATATATATCCTTTTTCTTTCACTGATTATATCTTACCACATTACCATAATAAGAGTTGAAGAAATGAAAGAGAAAGGACTAATCTGTAGTTGAGTGCTTAAAATAATTGTACTACGCAGTAACTACATTTGCCTTTCTTCTTTCACTGCTTTATTACGGTTAAAAAGGGAATTATATGCTATTTGTTATTTGCTTGACTATCCTCTGAAGCACGCTTTTGGCAACGACTTTCTTACAGCCCCACAGGAAGCAGACGGTTCCTGCCTTTGAGGTGCTGTCCATAGACATCAACAGAGCAAAGGCAATCTCAATGGATAACGTCTATACCGAAGCCAAAGCCCTGTTAAAGTCAGGTTTCTGTTATTGGTTTGACGATGAAGATATAGAAGATATAGCTGAGCTTTACAAAGAAAGCGAGGATTTCCAAGTACAGACCGCAGAGATGGAACTGTCGCTCCGTTGTTTTGAAAAGCCAACGGAGGACAATCCCCACAGCTCCTATATGACCACAACAGAGATAATCACCTATTTAGGCTACTATACGCATCACCCATTATCCTTAAAGCATATGGGCGAAGCCCTTAAAAGAGCAGGCTTTGAGAAAGTGAGCAGAAGGCGTGACGGCAGCAGTCCTGTCTATGTGTATAAGATAAGGAAGATACTGCCCTGTCCTTTGCTTGACAGTTATAGTAGTCTGATGTAGTAGGGTGTGTAGTATTGTCATGTACTACAATGCAGTATTGATTATCAACAACTTACAACAAAATAGCATGCAGTAAGAAGAAAGATGAAAAAGTTTGGAGGGAAAAACTTTAGAAAAAAGGATTTCATTCAAACTGCATTCAAATATCATTTAAACCAACTATTATTACTCAAACAAGAATCATTCAACTAGTAAAAGTTTGTGGTAATGAAAGAAGAATATTTATCACTTATTAAATAACATCCCATCGTGGAGTATCTTGAAAGGAATGGTATCAATCCTGTTGGTGTATAAGTTGGAGAAGTACATGATGCAGTTGGTACAGATAATGACCAAAGTTACGGACTTGACAAATGAGTATAAAGAACATGTAGATAGTGGGCAAAATTGGAGGTAAAAACATTTTTTTCAACTTAATATTGCTGCATTTTTACTCAGGCAGCGTTAGCTTTGAGAGGTTTTGTGTATATTTGTAGCCAAATTATTAGCATACGAATGGAGTGTAAAAGAATCAACCACCCAAAGGTGATACTTGCAGAGAAAGGAATGACCAATAAACAATTGTCGGAAATCCTTGATAAAAACCCTGCTGTTATTTCCAAATGGAGGACTAATGCTGCCCAACCTAATGTTGAGATGTTCATCCAATTGGCTAAGGTTTTAGGTGTCAGCGTAGATGATTTATTGTGGACCTGTAGCGAAAATGGTTAATATGTTAGGGTATAAGCATAAGTATATGGATAGAAAATATATTGACACAAGTGATTACAATATGACAATATGGAAACAAAGAAAACTATAGTATTTAACAGAATAATTGGTCTCGATTCTGACATAGAAAGTATAGCTCATGTTTTTGAGTCCAAGAAATATACTGAAAATGCGGGCATAGGTTTTACTTATGTTCATATTGAAGATGACGTAATAGTAACAAAGGTGTTAGTAAGGATACCGTCATATTTGCAAAATTATAATTCGCAAGAGAATGTTATTGAAAAAAAAGTCGTGAATGTATATGAAGAAATAGAACTTCTTATGGATCTCCGATATGGACTAATATATTCAACATCCTCTTCTATAAAGTTTTCCAAAGCTAGGTCTTTACTGAGAAATTGTTTTAAATCAAAAGTAGTATTTAAAAATGTAGATTGTTCGCCAGAAAAGGTTTTTGAAAGAATTCAATTGTTGAATTGGGAGGCTTTTATTACAGATCTTTCGATAAAAAAATTTGTATATAAGGAAGGGGCAATAGGACGTCTTTCTATACATCTTGAAGATTCTCAAGTTGGAAAAGAATTAATAGACAGATATTCCGGTAGTATATCAAGATTGACAGTGAGTATTGAATCGAAAGTGTTTTCCGAATTCTTTCTTTCTGTTGCATCGCAGAATTCTTTTACTATTCGATGTCAAGAATCTAATTTTTGGCCAATTTTTGATGCGATAAGGGGGAAATTATAATATGGAAGATCAGCATTATAATGGTGACATATGGAATCGCGAAGCTTTTGCCCTCTTGAAGAAGTTTGGGTGGGATAGAATTGGCGATTATGACATGGATGTTAAAGGGGAAGATGGAAAGAAAATGGGTATTGATACTATTGTAAAATTTGAGACTCCATTGAAAGCCAAGCCTCAGCTTGCTGTATTGGAAGCCAAACGTTATGAAACAAAAAGTTTCAATAAAGCTCTTCTCCAAGATTGGATAGAAAGGCTTGATAAAAAGCTATTGAAGTTGAGAAACTCAGCACCTTTTGTTGAGAAATTTCCGGATGTAGATAATTGCACTATCTCAGATATTGGTATTATTGCTATATGGTTCTCCGATACATGCAATTACAGGGGGTTTTATACGAAATTTAATGAGGCTTTAAGTCAGGTCTCAGTGTCAACTCGTACACGTCGTGCGGGTGTCAATAGTATATATGTGTTAGATAACACGAGATTCATGAGATTATTTGCTTTGCAAAATGCAATAGATAATATAAAGAAAGAAGATGGGGAGTATAATTTTATATATTCGCCAAGGTATATAAGTGGCCTCCCTCTAACTAGACAAAAAGCGTTAACTATTGAGAGTGTTTTCTCCGATATAATATTTGCAGAATTTAAACGTAGAGGCGAAACGACTTCTTACATATTTTATTTTGGGCAATTAGACCTTAATAGTTTCCGATTTCTGAGAAATGCTTATTCGAAAACATCATTATGGGATAAAAGTGTAAAAATTATTTTATATGTGTATAATATTGATGACGAGTTTAGGAAAATAGAGAATGACATAAAAACAGATATTTTTAATGGATTTAATGTATCTATTATGAAAATGGCATGTAATAACAGTATTCCTGATTTCCTTTTAAATTTGACGGAAAATGAACGATAGTAGTTATCCTGAAGAATATGAGATTAAAGAAGTTTGTTCAAACTTTATAAAGCGTCGTATTCTTAATGCTTTCATGCAAGAGCGTGGTGTCTTCGCGATTAACGCTACCGCAGAAGATATGGGTGAAATTCTATCCCATTGTGTTTGGGAAAGGATTTCAATAGAGGAACTTCGTACTAATGCATATCAACTTTCAACCAAATCTTCTCTTAGTGGTTTTGTTATGCGTTCTTCTTCAACTTTATTCTCATTGAATGATATATATGAAAAAGCACGAGATAATAATCGTGCTCTATTATCAAAAGGGTATAAATTAGGTAAACTCGTTGTAGAAAGTCGAGATGGTGTCTCAATATATAAAGGTAGACTTGATTATGAAATAAGGAAACCTGGAAGAATCCAATTTATGGAAAAAGAGCAAGGCCATTGTGATTTTTTTATGTTTGAGAACAAAAAGGGGGAATGGCAAGTTGAAGTAGACTGTACACGTTCTGCCGATGGCAAGGAAGTCCAAAAATTATTTTCGCAGTTTATCGATAAAGAGACGACAAAAATATCTTCATTAAACATAGACAGCTTAAGTGACAAACAAATAATAGAGTTTTTCGACACTTTGATTGATCGTGGAATTACGGATGATTGGAGATTCGAAGATGTAATAGCATTAACTTTTAGGCGTGGAAGAGAAAGTGAAGATGAAGAAGAAAATGTAGATGATGATTCAACACAGGAAACAAAAAATACAACTATACTTTCTGGTATTCGACAAGCAATATTAGAAGGTGGCGGATTACGAGAAGACGCCTTTGTCAAACAATTTGAAGAAAATGGTTGTATTTTTACTGCTATGACTTTTGAATTTAGTCATAAAACTATTCCAGAAGTAATCCATATTAGAGCAGAATTTAAAGGCAGTCCTAAAGTCTTTGAAGTATCTATAGTAGATTCTTTTGAAACAAAAGGACCGGATGCAAAACGCGAAGTATCATCTTTACCACTTAAAAAGAATCTAGAAATCCGTTCTGCTTTTTGGAATCAAGCACGTAGGATATTTGCGGAAGTTGTATCAGAGAAAAACGATAGTTGAGTTGGTGGGTAACTACAATACACTTAGTGGGTAACTGGTAAAATAGTTAGTGGATGATCGCAAAAAAGCAAAAAACAATGACTGCGATAGAGAAATTAATTAGAAAGTATGAGTCAGATAGAAACATCTATCTAACCGACCATTACAATGAGACGCAGGTGAGGAGTGATTTCCTTGACCCGTTGTTTGAGTTGTTGGGTTGGGATATCAAGAACAAGGCAGGAAGATCCACTAATGAGCGTGAGGTGATTTTGGAGGAACCGCTAAAGGCAGGTGCATCCGAAAACACCAAGAAGCCAGATTATACTTTCCGTTTGTTTGCAGAACGCAAGTTCTTCCTTGAAGCGAAGAAACCGTGTGTGCATATTAACGATGTTGATGCGCCTGCGCGTCAGGCTCGTCGTTATGGATATACAGCCAACCTGAAAATCTCTGTACTATCTAACTTCGAGTACCTGATGATTTATGACACCTCTATTAAAGTAGAGGAAACTGATACCAACCAAAAGGCCCTTATCAAGAAGTACCACTACACAGAATACGAAGACAAATTTGAGGAACTACAGCGTTTGCTTGGAAAAGACTCCGTGTATTCTGGCCAGTTTGATGAAGAGTGGAAGGATATTGAGGTCCGCCTGAAACAGTGGTCTGTTGATAAACAGTTCTTGAAGCAGATTAATGAATGGCGCTTGTTGCTTGGCAAAGAGATTCTTAATGCTGAACCTACAATAGATATGGAACTGCTGGGTGATGAAGTGCAAAGTTATATCAACAAGATTCTCTTCCTTCGTGTTTGTGAGGACAGAAATATCGAGACCTACAAGGATTTGTTGGCAATAGCGGATGGCGGTAATTTTGTCAAACTTCTGGAGAAATTCAGAAAGGCCGATACGAAATATAACTCAGGTTTGTTTAATCAGGCACTTTCAGAGCGAGTGGTATGCAATGCCAGTTCAGCTTTCTGGACTATCATTCGTCAGTTGTACTTCCCTGAAAGTCCATATTCATTCAGTGTATTCTCATCTGATATCTTGGGTCGCATCTACGAAATTTTTATTGCCGAGAAGCTGGCGGTAAAGGATGGAAAATTGCAAATAGTCAAGAAGCCTGAGAATGAGGATCGTGATGTGGTAACAACGCCCACTTATATCATCCGTGAAATCCTCAGACAGACAATCATACCACTTTGTAAAGACAAGTCTGCAAAAGAAATACTGAAATTAAATATAGCAGATATAGCATGCGGTTCTGGTGCTTTCTTATTGGAGACATATCAGTTGCTAAATGATATTCTGATAGACTATTATATTCAGCACGACTCCTCGAAACTTGTGCAAATTGGCGAGAATTCTTATAGGTTGAAATATGCCGAAAAAAAGCAATTACTGAAAAATTGCATCTATGGTGTAGATAAGGATTTCAATGCAGCAGAGGCATGCAAATTTGGGTTGTTGTTGAAGTTGCTGGAGAATGAGGATTCTGCAAGTTTGATAAACGAGCACCCCATTCTGCCAGACTTGGCAAAGAACATCTTCTTTGGCAATAGTCTGCTATCAAGTTGCGACATTAAAGCTACAGATGCCAGTGATATTAATCCGTTTGATTTTGGCACCATGCGCTTCGATGCCATCATTGGTAATCCGCCCTATCTGACGACGGAAGGTATGAAGAATGTCACTCCCAAGGAACTTCCTTTGTACAAACAGAAATATACGAGTGCCTACAAGCAATTTGATAAATACATTGTTTTCGTGGAACGAGCAATGGATTTGCTGAATGACAACGGCCTACTTGGCTATATTGTCCCATTAAAGTTTATGAAGGTTGGAGCAGGTCAGGAACTTCGCCGTCTTATCTCAATACGAAAATCTCTTGAAGCTATTACAGCTTTCGGTGCTTGCAAGGTATTCCCCGGAAAGTCCAATTATACATGTCTGCTCATTGTTAAGAAGGCAGAACACGAGACATTCAGATACAATGAAGTTAGCAATTTGAATCAATGGAAGTTGGCAGACAAGAATATACTGCCTACCGACACAAAGAGTTATGATGAGATTTCTGAGAGTACTTGGCCCTTGTTCCCTGAACAGCTGAGGGGAGCATATGATACCATCCTGTCAAATAGCACTACACTTCTTGCAATTACCGGCGAGGATAATATCTTTAATGGCATCCAAACAAGTGCCAACAAAGTATATGTGTTCCAGCCTAAGTCAGAAAGGAATGGCATTTATACCTTCGAGAAAGATGGTCAAGATTGGAAAGTAGAGAAGGAGGTTACAAGGCCATATTTCCAAACTTCAACTGGTGATGATGGCCTGAATACTTATCGCACATTTAAACCAAATGCATGTGTGATATTTCCTTATAGGAAGAATGACAATGATAAGCTGGAAATGATTCCTCTCGATGATATCATGCATGACTATCCCAAACTATACAAATATCTTTTTGCTCATGAGGATATCTTGAATGCAGCGTCTCGTGACATTAAGCCAGTACCAACGACAGTCAACGAGTGGCATAGGTATGGCAGGCACCAGAGTCTTGATGCTTGCAATCTTCCTAAAAAGCTTATTGTAGGTGTGCTTTCTGCTGGCGATAAATACGCTGTTGACAGCTGTAGTACCTTTGTGTCATCAGGAGGTACTGCTGGCTATTGCATGATTGCTTTGCCAGAAGATTCGCCATATTCAATCTACTATTTGCAGGCTATTCTTAACTGTAAGTATCTGGAATGGATCAGCTCGCTTTATGGTGAGATATTTGGAGGTGGTTTCATAGCACGTGGAACAAAGGTGCTGAAACAACTTCCTATTCGCAAAATTGACTTTGAGAACAATGATGAGCGTTTGGCTCACGATAGTATTAGTGACTTGCAAAAACAGTTGATACAGATGGGAGACGAGATAGATGCGGCTCATGGAAACAAGCGTAAGCTCACCATCCTACAACGCCAATTCGAGTTGTCAAAGCAGCAGTTGGCAGACTTTATCATGCACCTATACGGCATGGAGCAATACGACAGTATCATCCCAATAATCAAAGAACAATATGCAGCTGATTGAGGACGCTTCCGCACAGAAATTGCGAGGTGCATATTACACACCGCCTGCAATTGCTTCGTTTATACTCCATTGGGGCATAAACGGTAGCACGGATGCTGACATATTGGAGCCAAGTTGTGGTGATGGTGTCTTTTTGGAGCAGATGGCAACAGAACACATGTTGTTCCATCATGCTACAGCTGTTGAATACGAAGCCGTAGAAGCAGAGAAGGCTCGTGCAATAGGACTTCATGATTCAGAGGTAATAAACTCTGATTTCCATCGTTTCTGTTTAGATACGGAGAAGAGGTTCAATCTCGTTGTTGGCAACCCACCATTTATCCGCTATCAATATTATGATGAAGAACAGCAGGTGTTGGCAGGCGAGATATTCAAGAAAGCAGGTCTAAAGAGATCTAAGCTTACCAATGCATGGGTAACGTTTGTCGTTGGATGTAGTTTGCTACTGAAAGAAACAGGAAAGATGGGATTCGTTATTCCGTCTGAACTCCTTCAAGTGACTTATGCACAACAACTGAGGAAATATCTGGCCACATCATTCAATAAGATAAATATCATATCGTTTGAGAATCTGGTATTTGAGGGGGTCCAGCAAGAGGTAGTGCTTTTGCTATGTGAACGTACTGGAACAGGAGAGCATCTGATAGAACATATCGAGGTGAAAGATGCAGAAGCATTGCAGCAGCTTGACCCTCATCGCCTGAAACTCCCCACCAAACAGATAGATTTCCATGCAGACAAATGGACTTACTACTTCCTTGACAAAGAGGAATTGGATTTCCTGAATAAAGTCAGGGTTGATAATATGCCAAAGATTGGAACGTATGCAGATGTCGAGGTTGGTATCACGACAGGTTCCAATGGTTATTTTACTGTGACACAGGGAGTGGTGGATATGTATCAGTTGCATGAGTATGCTCGTCCTATGGTGGGTCGTAGCGTTCAGGTGAATAGCTTGTGCTTCACGAAAGCTGATTGGCAGCAGAATCTTGAAAATGGTGCAAAGGCTAATTTGTTAGTGTTTACTCCTGGTGCTAAAGAAAATGGCAACGAGGGTACCAAGGCATATATTGAGAATGGCGAACAGCAGGGAATCAACAAGGGCTATAAAACAAGTATCCGTGATGATTGGTATGTGATTCCGTCAATCAAATTATCAGATGCGCTCTTCCTTCGTCGCAATAATCTCTATCCCAAGTTTGTACTGAATGATGCTCAGGCCTACACTACGGACACCATGCATCGTGTCTTTATCAAGGAAGGTGTGAACCGCGAGGCCTTTGTGGTAAGCTATTACAATTCTCTCTCTTTTGCTTTTGCAGAGATTCTTGGACGCAATTTTGGTGGCGGTGTCTTGGAACTGATGCCCAGCGAGGTGGAGGGCGTTTATCTGCCTTATCGCGAAGAAAACGCCAAATTGTTTGAGAAGGTCGATCAAATGGTTCGTGATAAGAAAACGGCTGATGAAATACTCGACTTCACAGACAAGGAGATGCTTCAAAAGGGAATGGGATTCTTTGAAACAGAAACCAAGATGGCCCGCTCTATCTGGTATAAACTGATGGGACGCAGGTTGAACCGCGAAACGCTGGAGAAAGCGGTACCAGAAGAGAAAGGTGAAATAAAAAAAACTGTAGCGAGAGTCAAGCAACTCAATTTCTTCGATGTGCTCCAACAATATCCTGAGAATATCGTGGAAAACGCTCCCGTTGTTCAGCCTGCCAAAAGGCAAGAGCCTGACGTGGAAATGGATAAAAACGTGCTCATCAGCTTAGTGAAGAACGATAACATTGAGCGCTATCTTGACCAGTCGGCAAAGATATATTACACAGGTAAGAGATTCCCATCAACTGTGGCTCTGAACAAACTATACTACTTCATTCCGTATATCAAACGCAAGGGCATCCGCGATTTATACTTGATAAAGATAGCCCGTATAGGTACTCGCAAGGAAGGCCAGCCAAACTATGCCCCCAATGACTTCCGTTTGGTATTCGAGATAGAGTTTGTAAAGAAGCTCTTCAAGGACTACAGACCTGTTGACTTGGAGATTTGGCATACGTTTACAGATACAATGATGTTTAACATTCTAAAATAAATTATACAATAATATCCCATCAGGCAATACTCGAAAGAGGACGAGGGTTGCGAGTGGAAGAAGTTCAAGAATCTGAAGAATGACTTCAGCGGTCATGAAAAGGATGATGTCATTTCCTACGTTTCGGCATTGGCTAACATGGAGGGTAGGCATCTGGTTATCGGTGTTGAGGATAAGACCTTAAAAATTATCGGAATGGACACATACAACTATACAACTCAACAAGCAACACTTCAATTGACGAATCTGTGTGCTAACCTTTCGAGTGAGGGGCTGGATATTGAGCAGTTTGTAACGGAGGATACTCACAAAACAGTTTGGGTGATTCATATTCCGAAGCATCAGCCGATGCTTGCCTGTCTATGCGCACAATAAGGCATGGCAGCGGATAGAGGACTCTTTAGTGGAACTGACTCCAGAGCGACTGAATGCCATTTTGGAGGAACAACTTTTTGCCCCCGACGATTGATCTGCTGGCATCGTGCAGAATGCGATATTGGCAGACTTGGATGAACTGGCTGTCGCAAAAGCCCGTGTGATGTACAAAAAGGTACATTCAAAGATTCCTGCTAATGAGATAGATGGTTGGTCCGTTGAAGAGTTGCTGAGCAACAGCGGTGTGATGATTGAAGGCAAACTTACTCGTGCTGCCATCATTTTGTTAGGTAAACCTACGGCCGTATTCAAGTTGAGACCTGCAGTAGTGGAAGTAACATGGACGCTGTGCGACGCAAAAGAGGATGTTGTTGATTACGAGCATTTCACAGCTCCATTCATATTGACAGTAGACGAGATTCTTAGTAAGATCCGTAATCTGACTATGCGTGAATTGCTAGGTGGAACGTTGTTTCCTGACACAATGAAACAGTACGACGACTATAGCATTCGTGAAGCATTACATAACGCCATTACCCATCAGGATTATACATTGCAGGAGTATATCAACTTCGTTGAGAATCCTGGCAACGTGTATTATGAGAATGGTGGCAGTTTCATTCCTAGTACTTTGCAGAAAGCATTGGCAATTCGTGGCCCTCAGCGTCATTTTAGGGATGAGTGTCTCTGTAAGGCAATGGTACATTTCAATATGATAGATACCGTAAGCCGTGGTATTAAGAACATTTCCAACGAGCAATGGCGACGTTATTTCCCAATGCTAGACTATGAGATTGATGCAGCAAACAAAGTTGTAGGTGTGAGGCTCTATGGCAATGCCATTAACGAGAAATACACCAAGATACTGAAAGAGAACAAGACCCTTACTTTGCAAGAGTGTATTGCTCTTGATGCTGTGCAAAAAGGACATCAGGTTAACGAAGACACAGCAAAGGAATTATTAGACAAAGGGTTGATAGAGGGAGAATATCCCAATTACCAAATCTCATTGGGTGTTGCTAAGATGACACACCAATTGCCAGAATATACTCGTGTTAGCAGACTGGAACGTTCTAAACTGAAACAAATGGGGGCATTTGGGTTGGAAACCGGATATATGGGGTATTGATGGATACGCATCTTTATCCGCTCCAGGAGCAGAAATTTATAAAGCCCAAGTCCAAGGTCATACAAGTTGTATTTGGGAGTGTAATGACAAGACATATTGCAAAATAACCCCATTCAAATCAAGTGCTGTATTTGATTTTAAGAGAGCTGGAATCTATACCATATCTGCAACTGGAGTGAACGATTGCGGACGTTCTAAAACCGTGTCTTATACTGTAAAAGTTGATAATCGTCGCACATTTCCCCTCTTCCCCAACCCCGCCGCAGATGTAGTGACACTCAAACTGACGACGGAAGAGGACGATGGGATTCTGTCTCCCCAAGGTCAAGGCTCTTTGACCACAAAGGGCGTTACAAGTACGTATGAGATTCAGCTTTGGAATGGGCT